>Ga0209609_10002413_pt1 | contig 10697 bp, 10 predicted proteins | sample LakKivw325mmetaG_FD_184136 | JGI IMG/M metagenome (GOLD analysis project Ga0209609, IMG submission 184136) | Anoxic lake water microbial communities from Lake Kivu, Rwanda to study Microbial Dark Matter (Phase II) - Lake Kivu water 325m metaG... | ecosystem: Environmental > Aquatic > Freshwater...
GACCAGGGGTGGGAAGATCCGCTCAGGAAACCATCGGCGAGCGGACTGCGCGCCTTTTCAGTGCTGGTGAAGCCGGTCTCGGCCGACTGCAATCTGGAGTGTGGTTATTGCTTCTACCATGGCCGCCCCACCGATCCCTATCGCGGCTCAGAGCGACACCTCATGAGCCCGGAGGTGCTGACTGCCTTCCTGCGTCAGTACATGCCCTTAGCAGGTCCCAACCCCTCCTTCGGCTGGCAAGGGGGCGAGCCGACCCTGGCGGGCCTGGATTTCTTCCGCCAAGTGGTGAGCCTGCAACAGCGCTTTGGCGTGTCGGGCCAGGTGGTGGGCAATGGCTTACAGACCAACGGCCTGCTCATCGACCGCGAGTGGGCCCGCTTCTTAGCCCAGTACAACTTCCTGGTAGGCGTCAGCCTGGACGGGCCGCAGGAGATACATGACCGTTACCGCTACCATGCTGCCGGGCATGGAAGTTGGCAGCGGGTGATGGAGGCCGTCGAGCTGCTGCGCCAATACGAGGTGGCCTTTAACATCCTGACCGTGGTCAACCGCCTCACCGCCCAGGGGCCAGCCGAGATCTACGGCTTCTTTCGTGAGCAGGGCTTCAACTTCCTGCAATTCATCCCCTGTGTGGAGCGAGACCCTGAGAGCGGCGAGATGGCGCCCTTCTCCGTGACGCCGCAGCAGTACGGCGATTTCCTCTGCGAGCTGTTTGACCTGTGGTGGAATGGTGGGGAGCCCGAGGCCTCAGTCCGCACCTTCGAGAATGTGCTGGCCGCTTACCTAGGGCAGGGGGGAGAATTGTGTGAGCACAGGGAGCGGTGTGGCAGCTACGTGGTGATCGAATACAATGGCGATGTGTACCCCTGCGACTTCTTCGTGGCCGAGGAGTGGCGGTTGGGGAATCTGCTGCAGACACCGGTGGCGCAGCTCGTAAAGAGCGCCAGGGCGGAGGAGTTCAGCCGTATCAAAGCGGGGCCCTACGCGGAGTGTGAGGCCTGCTCCTGGGATTTCATCTGCCACCACGGCTGTCCCCGCTTTCGGCTGGGGTCCGATGGCCGCTTTGGCCAGCATCACTACCTCTGCCCCGCTCTCAAGCCATTCTATGCCCACGCTGACGGGCGTTTCCGGGAGCTGGCGGCCCGCATCCGGCTGGAGCGCACCCGGGCGGCCATCGCCTCGGGATTGCGCGTGGGGCGGAACGACCCCTGCCCCTGTGGATCGGGGCTGAAGTACAAGCAGTGCTGCGGGAATATCAGGATCCATTGGTTCAAGGCCGACAACAGTTTCGGCACAAATTGCGCTACTCCTGAAAGGCCAGCCGATGCCCATCAGCCTTTTTGCTCTGGACATTTGACAAGAAGAGGGGTTCTCGACTATACTATCCCCCACTTCAAGGAGGCGGAAGAGGGCGATGATCTAATCCGATAGGAGTGACATCAACTGGAGGGGCTGGATGTGCTGGTTGAGGCGACGGGAGTACCCGAGGTTGGCGCTCGGGTGGCCTGGAACGGTATCCTGAACCGGAAGCACATCGTGATGCTCAATGTGGAGGCGGATGTCACCGTGGGCCTCTTTCTACACCGCATGGCGCAGCGAACAGGCTGCGTTTATACCGTGGCCAGTGGAGACGAACCCGGCGTGTGCAACATGCTGCATAACTTTTCCCGGACCCTGAGCTTGGAGGTGATGTGTGCGGGCAAGGGTAAGAACAACCCCATTGACTATGAAGCCACACCGGAGTCCTGCCGCGAGGAGGCGGAAGGAAGGAGGACGCGTGGGCGACGGCCAGCACCGAATACCTGCGTCAGTTCATTTCAGATTGAAGGCGAAGAAGGAGGATTTCTCACTTGAAAGCATTGATCAAAAAGCTGGTTGAGACCTATGGCCCCGCTGGACACGAGGGCCGCGTTCGGGATCTTATCCGCAGCGAGATCGGGGGGTTGGCCGATGAGGTACGCACCGATGCCCTGGGCAACCTGATCGCCACCCGCCATGGGCCCGATGGGGCTCAGAAGGTGATGTTCTCCGCCCACATGGACGAGATCGGCATCATCGTCAGCTACGTGGATGAGAAGGGGTTCTGCCGTTTCCAGCCGGTGGGGGGCGTATGGGCCCTGAACCTGCATGGCGGGCGAGTGCTGTTTGAAAATAGCATCGTGGGGGCCATCGGGCTGGAGAAGCTGGAGGATTCCAGCAAAGTGCCAGCGCTGGAGAAGTTCTACATTGACGTGGGAGCTACCTCAAAAGAGGATTGCCCCATGCGGGTGGGGGATGTGGCCTGCTTCCCGCGACCCTTCGAGGATCAGGGGGATCGGCTCATAGCCAAAGCCTTCGACGACCGCATCGGCTGTGTAGTGCAGATTGGCGTCATGCGGGAGCTGAAGGACACGCCCCATGAGGTCTCATTTGTCTTCAGCGTCCAAGAGGAGCTGGGTTTGAGAGGGGCGCAGACCTCAGCCTACGGCCTGGACCCCGACCTGGGCATCGCTGTGGATGTGACCCGCACCGGCGATACCCCCGAGTCGCCGACCATGGCTGTGGAGCTGGGGAAGGGGCCGGCCATCAAAGTCAAGGATAGCGGAATGATCGCCCATCCCACGGTCAAGGAGCTCCTGGTGAGGACCGCCGAGGCGAACGACATCCCCTACCAGTTGGAAGTCTTGGAGCGGGGCACCACTGACGCACGGGTGATCCAGACCAGCCGGGCGGGTGTGCCCACCGGATGTCTGTCCATCCCTTGCCGTTATGTGCACTCCCCCTCGGAGATGGTGGACTACAGGGACGTCCTGAACGCGGTCAAGCTCCTCACCGCGCTGTTGTCCGGCCCCCTCGAGTTGGGGTAGTAGGGGCAGGTCTGAGACCTGCCCCTACCCTTCCCAATTCTTTACAAGGAGTCCCCAATGGAGCCTAGGATCACCGTCATCGGCAGTCTGAACATTGACCTGGTGGTACAAGCACCACACATGCCTGCCCCAGGGGAGACCATCGCCGGCCATGGGTTCCACACCGTCCCCGGGGGCAAGGGGGCCAACCAGGCTGTGGCGGCGGCCAAGCTGGGAGCCCAGGTGACGATGGTGGGACGAGTGGGGGATGACAGCTTCGGCCGAATGCAGCGGCAAGGTATGGAGGCGCTGGGCATCAGGACCGATTTCCTGATTACGGATGCGGAGGCGCCGACGGGGACTGCGCTCATCATCGTGGATGCCCAAGGCCAGAACTCCATCGTGGTCGTCTCCGGAGCCAATGGCCGCCTTACCCCCACCGACGTGGAGGCCGCCCGCCCGGCCATCGAGGCCTCCGATGCCGTGCTCCTCCAACTGGAAAACCCCATCCCCACCGTGCAGCGCGCCGCGGAAGTGGCCCGCGAGTTGGGTGTGCCGGTGATCCTCAACCCCGCTCCAGCGCCGAGGGAACCTCTGTCCTCTCCGCTTCTGCAGAACGTGAACTACCTCATTCCCAATGAGATCGAGGCCACTGTGCTGACCGGCATTCAGGTAACGGATCAGATCAGTGCAGAGCGGGCGGTGGCTCGCCTGCAGGCTCAGGGGATCGAGACGGTGATCCTCACCCTGGGGGCCCAGGGAGCACTGGCCATCCTCCCCCAGGGCACGATCCCGGCCGCCGCTTTCTCAGTGAAGGCGGTGGATACCACCGCAGCAGGGGATGCCTTCGTGGCCGCCTTTGGCGTGGCGCTGTGTGAGGGCCAGCCTCTGTCAGAGGCGCTTCGATTCGCCAATGCGGCTGGCGCGCTGGCAGTCACCAAGCTGGGTGCTCAGCCATCGCTGCCCAGCCGGGAGGAGGTGGAGGCCTTCCTGCGGAAGCGGCAGCAATGAGTGAATTAAGGCCATGTCTCGACTGGCCAGCGCATCCCTGCCACCCGCACCCCCTCCGTGCGCGGGGTGTCGGCAGGTGCGTTGCTGAGATAGGTCTTGAGCTCGGGATCTTTCCCAGCTTCAAATCCGCTTACAAGCTCTTGCAGAGTGCGGCCAGATTAGCCCACTATTCCACGAAGAGCCCGAATTCTTGATGCCTCTAAGCATCTGAACCTGGAGAGGCCCTTGTCTGTGAAAAAGGAGACAATATGGCAATACTGAGCAATGAATATCCACGGCTGGCTGCGCGGGGTATAGACATCGAGTCAATCAAGAGTGCGCTGAAGGCCCAACAGGTGGAGACGCCCTCCTGGGGCTATGGCGACTCCGGCACCCGCTTCCAGGTGTTCCACTTTCCCGGCGCAGCGCGGACTATCTGGGAAAAGCTCCAGGACGCGGCACAGGTGCACCAGCACACCGGCATCTGTCCCTCCGTGGCCATCCACATCCCCTGGGACCGGGTGGAGGATTACAGCGAGCTGGTGGAGTACGCCGAGAGCCTGAAACTGGAGATCGGCGCAGTCAACCCCAACCTCTTCCAGGAACAGGAATACAAGCTGGGGAGCCTCTGCCATCCCGATCCAGCGGTGCGGGCCAAGGCTGCCGATCACATCCTGGAGTGTATTGACATTGCCGAGGAGGTGGAGTCGGACATCATCAGCCTCTGGGTGGCCGACGGCACCAACTACCCCGGCCAGGACAACTTTCGCCGCCGCAAGCATCGCTTAGAAGAGGGGCTGGCGGAGGTGTACGGAGCACTCCGCAGTTGGATGCGGCTGCTCATCGAGTACAAGTTCTTCGAGCCCGGATTCTATCACACTGACATCGCCGACTGGGGCATGGCCTACACCCTGGCCCGCAATCTGGGCCCTCAGGCGCAGGTGCTCATTGACCTGGGGCACCATCCTCTGGGCACCAATATCGAGCACCTCGTCGCCTTCCTGATTGACGAGGGCAAGCTGGGCGGCTTCCACTTCAACAGCAAAAAGTACGCCGATGACGACCTCACCTCCGGCTCCATCCACCCCTACGAGCTGTTCCTGATCTACAACGAGCTGATTGACGGGGCGCGCGATCCGGAGGTGGCGATGGAGGTGGCCTACATGATTGACCAGAGCCCCAACATCAAGCCCAAGATCGAGGCCGCCATCCAATCGGTGGTGAACCTCCAGAATGCCTACGCTAAGGCACTGTTGGTGGATCGGGAGCGTCTGGCCGAAGCGCAACAGGCTGGGGACATCGTGGCCGCTGAGGAGACGCTACAGACCGCCTTCCAGACCGACGTGCGGCCGCTGCTGGCCGTGGTACGGCAGGAGATGGGCGTGCCAGCAGACCCACTGGCCGCCTTCCGGGCCAGCGGGTACCAGGAGCAGGTTGCAAAGGAGAGGGGATAGGAGGTACGAGTAACGAGGCGACGAGTCAATGAGGGGCAATTCAACGAGAGCGTCGGGCGACAAATCTGGCGCTTGATCGTATTCGCCTACGCCGCCGATGGCACAGAGCCTCGCAAGCGACTCATTCACGATTGTCGCTATCTGACTGGAGGACAGGTGATTTCTGAGACCTGGACACTGGTTCGCATCCCGCTGGTTGACCTGCAGGGCGCGGACCGGGAGATCACCCGGCTGTGCTGGCAGGACAGTACCGGCGATGATCAGCCCAGTTTCTCCCTGGACGAGATCCGTCTGGTGGCGGCTACCCCTCGCCACGAGTTATACCTTCCACTCATCCTCAAGGACTGATCTCTGTAGCATAAGGAGAGGAACGAAATGGAGAACCAAACCAAAATATGTCTAGTAGGAGTGAGTAATTTTGCTCGCAGTCACCATAAGTGCATCAGACAAATGGAGAGGGAGAAACTGGCCGAGCTTTCCTGCGTGGTGATCCGTCATCCTGAGAAATATCCTGAAGATGTCAAGAGGTACAGGGAGGAGGGGATGAGGATCTACGACTCCTATGAGGACATGTTGGCTTCCGAACAGGGGAGAGTGGAGCTCGTATGCCTGCCCACAGCCATCCCGGACCACAGTCACCAAACGATTCAAGCCCTGGAGGCAGGCTATAACGTGCTGGTGGAGAAACCCCCAGCTCCCACTATCCAGGAGCTGGATGCCATGATCCAGGCTGAGGCATCGAATCCAGGCTTCTGCGCGGTGGGCTTTCAGAATCAGTCCCAAAATACAGTGAGGGAGCTCAAACGACAGATAGGCCTTGGACGCCTGGGGAAAATACGGTCTGTGAGGGTAAAAGCGGCCTGGATCCGAACGGACAGCTATTATCACCGTAACGAATGGGCTGGCCGGTTTGAAATTAACGGTCGTTATGTACTGGATGGCCCCACAGGGAATGCTCTGGCCCATTATCTATTTAATGCCCTCTACTGGTCTGAACCCACCTGGGGGGAAGCAGCCATACCGGCTGAGGTGACAGCGGAAATCTACACAGCGCATCTCATTCAGGGGGAGGATACGGCGGGCCTGAGAGTGATGACCGAGGGAGGGACGGAGATAACCTATCTGGTGACGCTGGCCGCAGAGCGAGAATACAATCCCACCACCTATATCGAGGGGGATCGCGGAGCCGCTCAGTGGAAAATGGGAGCGGATGCGGTAATATGGTCTGATGAATCGGGCCAGGGGGAGGTCATCTTGAATGATGGCCAGTCTGAGCACGATGAGGTATTCAGGAACGCAATCAAGTACCTACGAGGGGAGGCTCAGGAGCTGAACTGCCCTCTGAGAATGACCAGGCCCTATGTATTGGCCCTGAATGGGGCATACGAGTCGGCGGGGGGAAGAGAGCAGATCCCAGACCCCTACGTGAGACGATACGAAGCAGGTGGCGAAATGCATACCGAGCTGAAGGGAATCAACTCGGCCATCAATGAGTGCTTTTGTCAGCGTGCGCTGTACAGTGAGATGGGCCTGGAATGGGCAAGGCCCAGCCAGCCTTTCCGCCTGAAAGATTACCAGGAGTTTAATCTGTAGTCGCCATATGCCAGGGAGGAGTGGGATGATGAGAAAGATGGCCCGTGATGTCCTGATCATCGGTGGCGGAGGTGCGGCCTTGCGGGCGGCGTGCGCGGCCCGGGAGAGGGCACCTCAGTTGCGGGTGGCGTTGGTGACCAAGGGGAAGCTGGGCCAGAGCGGGGTGACGGCCACGGCCTGCTCGGACCGCATGGCCTTCCACGCCACGCTGGAGACCACCGAGCCCGGCGGACCCGACGCCTGGCACTACCACGCCCAGGATATCTACCGCATCGGCGGCTATGTCTCCGACGCGGACTTAGCGGAAGTCCTGGCGTGCAACGCCGCCGATGCCTTCCACTATCTGGACCGCCTGGGCGTGCCCTTCGTGCGCCGCCCCGACGGAACCGTGGACCAGTTTGTGACCGACGGCTCCCAATACGCCCGGGCCTGCTACACCGGCCCCTACACGGCCAACCACATCGAGGAAGCGCTGGTAAGGCGCGCCAGGGAACTGAATCTGGAGGTGTGGGAGCACCACATGGTCACCGAGCTACTGCCCGCCGCTGAGGGGACCCGCATCGCCGGAGCACTGGCCATGGATACCCGCACCGAGGAGCGGGTCCTCTTTCAAGCTAAGGCAGTGATTCTGGCCACCGGCGGTGCGGGACAGGCCTTTGCGGTCAATGTCTTCCCCCCCGACTGCACGGGTGACGGCTATGCCCTGGCCTACCGCGCCGGGGCGGAGTTGGTAAACCTGGAGTTCATCCAGATCGGCCTCTCCTCGGTCCAGACCAAGCTGGCCTGTTCGGGCTCTATGATGCGCGCCCTGCCCCGGCTGGTCAACGACGAAGGCCAGGAGTTCCTGCCCTGCTACTTCCCGCCCCAGACCCCGTTGGGTCAGGTGTACACGGTGCTCTTCAAGAAGGGGGCGAGCTGGCCCGTGTCCAACGAGGAACCTTCGCACATCATTGACATCGCCGTGCACTACGAGCGGGCCAGGGGCCGGCGGGTGGTCCTCGACTACAGCGCCAACCCTGTGGGGCTCGACTGGGAGGGGCTGAGCCCGGAGGTGCACATGTGGTACCGGGAAGCGAAGGGCGTGGCCCTCACGGATCCCCAGGTGAGGGGCAGCCCCTTGAGGCGGCTACAGGCCATCAACCAGCCCGCCGTGGATTGGCTGAGGGAACGGGGGATAGATCTGGAGGCCGGGGACCGGGTGGAGGTTGCTCCGGCGGCCCAGCACTTCCAGGGCGGGGTCAAGATCCGGACCCGGGCGGAGACCACGCTGCCCGGCCTCTTTGCCGCCGGAGAGGCGGCCGGGGGGCAGCATGGGGCCAACCGCCCCGGCGGCAATGCCCTCCTGGACTGCCAGGTCTTCGGCCACATCGCCGGGGAATCGGCCGTTGAGGAGGCATTGACGCTGAAGGGGATAGAGGTGAATCCCCAGGCCCTGACGCGGGCGGAGTCGTCGCTGGAAGAGCTGACCGCCGAGAACCGGGGTCTATCCGCCTCCCAGTTTCGAGCCTGCCTGCAGCACATCGTCTCCCGTGCGCTGGGCGTGGTGCGCACGGAGGCGGGGCTGCGACAGGGCCTCGAGGAGCTCAGCGAGCTTCGGGCCGAGGGGCTCCGTGCAGACGAGCGCGGGTTGGCCTATGCCCTGGAGTCTCGCAACCTGCTGGAAGTGGCTCAGCTCCTGCTCACGGCCGCGTTGGCCCGCGATGAGAGCCGGGGGCCACATCTGCATTTCGCGCACGAGGGCGACAGGGTGCCCATCCCTCGGGATGAGAAGCGCTGGCAGCGGTATCTGATCCTTCGACAGGGGGCTGAGGGGCTGCTGCTGGAGGTCAGGGAACCGATACCCGCAGGCAAGGGAGCCGGGCATGGAGTACACCATCGAGATCAACTATTCGCCCCTACAGATTGACATCAGCCGCCAGCGCATGGAGGCAGCGCAGCGCTTTGAGATCGAGGATCGCGTGCCGGTGCTCCTGGGCGTGGACACTCCGTACCTTCTGCCCCAATTAGGGATCGGTTTCCTCGAATTCTACGACGACCCAGAACTGCACCTCTACTACCAACTCCTCAGTTGGCAGTGGATGCTGGAGAACCTGGAGGATGACCGGCTGCTCGAGGAGGAGCTGGAGGTCTACCCCAACTTCGGCCACACCACCACCGCCGGGCTATTCGACATGGAGCACATCGTGTGGCAGGATGACCAGCCACCGCGCTTCGTGCCCTGGCTGGAGACGGTGCGCGACGTGGCCCGGCTGAAGCTGCCCCACCCCACGGACAACATGGGCGGTCGGAAGCTCTCCACCATCGAGGACATGCAATTTCTGGTGAACAAGTTCCACGTGCGCCTGCAGGGTGAGCCCATCCTCCTGCGGGTGGGCGCTGGCTGGCAGGAGGGGCCCTTCACCGCCGCCCTGGATATGGCCGGTGAGCAGATCTTTGAGTGGGCTTACGACGAGCCCAACGCCCTCCACGATCTGCTGGCCATGATCACTGAGGCCTACATCGAGTACGAGCGCACCGTCCGGCAGCTCGTCGAGGCGGAGATGGCGGATGTGTGCCTCTGCAGCGACGGGGCGGAGATGCTCTCGCCGGAGATGTACCGCGAGTTCGTGCTGCCCTACTCGCAGCAGATCTACGAGGCCTTTCCCGGCCAGCGGCGCCTCCGCATGAGCGGCGACATCAACCACCTGCTGGAGTTGCTGGCCAAGGAGCAGGAGATCACCCATCTCGATGGCTACAGCCATGAGGTGGACAACGAGCACCTGGTGGAGGCCATGGGGGGAAAAGTGATGGTGCAGGGCAATGTGGATCCAGAACTGATGCTGAATGGCACCGTCGAGGAGGTCAAGCAGACGGCGTGGGAGGTGCTGGAGGCCTTTGCCGATGCCGGTGGTCTGGTGCTGGGCAGCAGCTACACCATACATCCCGACACGCCGGTGGAGAACATGAACGCTTTGGTACGCGCCGCTGAGGAGTTTACGAAGCAGAGTCAATAAGGCAACGAATGGACGAGGCACTGAGTCAATAGCCCTCTGTTGCCTTACCAAGATGAATCGGATTCACATCTGGCTGCCGGAGGTATGTCGGCCCTCACTGCTCTTCGACATCCGCGCCGACGAAGCGCAGGAACAGGACCTGGCTGGCACCGCTTTGGAGAAGGGGTACGAGGAGAAACTGCGGAGGGCCCTTCGCGAGGTGCAGGCACCCCAGGAGCAGTTCGAGCGGCTGGGGCTGTAGGGAAATGGGCGGAGGGGATGATGGTCGAGACAAGGTGGGTTGGTTGGCGTGAGCCTACAGGTTGGAAACCTGTAGTTGTCCGAGCGTTGTTCTTAGGAGGGGCTCGGTGCAAACTACGCCTTTCCAAGGTGTAGTGTTCGCTAACCAACCGCTGACGGATTGGTGAACATCCCACCGCGCTACTCTTCCTCACCGAAGGCCAGCTTATGGATGTCCTTGGCCAAAGCTTGGACGCTCTCCAGTTCGCCACGGAAGTCCAGGTAGCGGACGGGCAACTGGGGATCGTTGATGTGGAACCGCAGGAAGCACAGTTTCTGAGCACGCCTTCGTGGCCGATCGTCAAGTGGGGAGGGGCTCTGGTAGAGGCGATTGTAGTTGTATCGGATCAGAGATGAATAGGGCACGTAGAACAGCGGCTCCGTGATGATCTGGGCCACGAATCCGAACCCTTTTTCGTCCAAGAAGAGCCACCCTCCTATCCAATCAGAGCCATGCTGATGTTCGAGCGGGGCATAGCTAAGGGCGCTTTCAGGAATATGGGGCCGCGGTGGGGAGATCCGATTTCTGATTCTTTTCCAAAACATAGATGAATGTCCTTTCT
>Ga0209609_10002414_pt1 | contig 10695 bp, 9 predicted proteins | sample LakKivw325mmetaG_FD_184136 | JGI IMG/M metagenome (GOLD analysis project Ga0209609, IMG submission 184136) | Anoxic lake water microbial communities from Lake Kivu, Rwanda to study Microbial Dark Matter (Phase II) - Lake Kivu water 325m metaG... | ecosystem: Environmental > Aquatic > Freshwater...
GTCCTATGATTTTCCGGGGCTGCCCAGGACTTTGACAAGCTCTTTTCCGAATTCTTCCGCTGCTTCGGGTCCGTTTGCCGTAACTATCCTGCCGTCAACCACCACCGGCAGGTTCAGGTAATTAGCTCCTTCTTTTTTCAGCGTTTCCTTTTCGCTTGAGAAAACAGTGGCTTTTTTGCCTTTGAGGATACCTGCCCGGGCAAGGATGGACGGCGCGATGCATATTGCCCCCACCACCTTACCCTTCTGATAGGCATCCTTTGCCAGGTTCAGGGCGGTCCTGTCGTTGAAGTAGTCTGCTGCGCCAGGTCCCCCTACAAAGATTATCCCGGCGTAATCGTCAACCTTGATGTCGGTAAGTGCTGCGTCAACTTTCGCGGTTCCGCCCAGTTTGCCGCGGGCAATACCCGCCTTTACTGAAGCGGTTGTCACGGAGAAGCCGGCGGATTCCAGGATTGCCTTCGGCTTGAAGTATTCTTCGTCTCTGAATCCGTTCTGAGCAACAACCATGAGGACCATCGTCATCACCCCCTTAGCCAGAGCCAGAGTCATGATATCCTCCTCTAATTCTGCCTGAACGTAAATTAGTATTTGGAGTGGATTACAAAGAGAAGGAGAGTTCAGAGTACTTCGGACTTCTTTGTGAAACAGGTACTGGCTTTACCGCATACTTACTTCACAAACTTTCCTGCCTCTGAACTCTCCGCTGTTGTTATACCCGCAACAAAGGCCGGTGTCAAGGGATAACGGAAAGGTTGACTTTTTCGGAATGGGGTTTTACAATGGTTCAGTCAAAAAGTCATGCCAGGGAGGAGAGATGAAGACGAAAGAATTTATCATTGGAAACCTGATACTGGGTGCTGCGACGGATATCGGCCCGAGAATTCTTAAACTGACGGTCAGGGAGAGGCCGGATGCAAACCTTTTCGGCGCCGTGGACCTTTCCATTGACACCCCTGACGGCCTGTGGAGGATATACGGCGGACACAGGTTGTGGACTTCGCCCGAGGCCAATCCGCGTTCGTATTCCATGGACGACAGGCCCGTGAGGATAGAGGAGAAAGGGGGCGTCGTCAGGATTTACGGCAATCCGGAAACACAGAACAACGTACAGAAAGAGATAGAGATAAGGCCTGCGGGGAAAGACGCGGTGGAGGTGGCGCACAGGATAAGAAACACCGGCCGCTGGACCATCAGACTCGCGTGCTGGGCGCTGAGCGTGATGAAGGCCGGAGGTTTTGCGGTGGTCCCGGTCAAAGCCGGGGGAGAGGGATTGCTTCCGGACAGGCGGCTCAGTCTATGGCCTTATACCGATCTTTCGGACAAGCGGCTTGTCATGGAGAAGGATTTCATATTTCTGAAGCAGGACGTTAAGAGCAGGGACCCCATAAAGATAGGCGCGATGGCATACCCGGCATGGACCGCATACTGGGTTGACGGGCTTCTCTTTGCAAAGCAGTTTGTCCAGGAGAAGGGGGATTACCCTGATTTCGGCTGTAATGTGGAGGTTTACACCAACTCTGCGATGCTGGAACTGGAGACCGTCGGACCCCTGAAGAATCTTGAGCCGGGCTGTGTTGCCGAGCACATTGAAACCTGGACGGTGAAGGAGATACCTTCTCTTTCGCCCTCTCAGAAGGACGTGGAAGAGAAAATTCTGAAGAAGGGATTGCCTGGATAGAGCCGCAATGGACAGAAAAGAACCGGATTTCGGGAGGATTAAGAAGGCGATAAGGGGCGAGAAGCCGGACAGGACTCCATACCTTGAATTCTGGATAGGCAACCAGCCGCTCCAGGAACAGGTGCTCGGCCGCAGGATACCCGGCCCCCCGATAAATTTCTACAACAATCCCCTGCCTGCCGCCCTGAACGTGGAGTTTGCCACGAAGACCGGCATGGACGGAGTTGTGATTGATTACATTTACAGGCCCAACACCGTGGGCAAGATACTGGACGACGGCTCGGAAAACTACATGACCGGGAATATCAAGGGATGGGACGACCTTAAGAACCTTGAGGAGCCGCTCCCCTACGATTTCCTGAGAAAGAAGATAGAGGAGCACGTCAGGGCGATTGAAGGGACGAAACTCAAGATAGCCCATACATTCACGGGGGTTCTTGACCCTGTCTATCTTGCCATGGGACTGACGGACTTCATGTACAAGGTTGCTGACGACATGAGGTTTGTGGAGACGCTGATGGATATATTCCTCGCCAGGGCAATGAGAGCCATAAATATCGCACTTGAATACGACGAGGTGGAGATGTTTCTCATAAATGACGACATAGCGCACTCAAAGGCGCTTTTCCTGAAGCCGTCCCTGATGGAGAAAATCTGGTACCCGAGGATAAAGGTGATGGCTGGCGCGGTCAAAAGCAGGGGAAAGATACTTGCCTATCACACCGACGGCTGCATTACGGATGCCATACCCATGCTTCTGGACATGGGGTTTGACGCGGTTCACCCGGTTGAGCCCTACGGGAATGACATCTACGCGCTCAAATCCGCCTGCGGTGATAGAATCACGTTCATAGGCAACATAGAGATAGGCATGCTGGAGAGTGGGACTGAAGAAGAGATAAGGAAGGATGTGAAAAACCATATTGGGAGACTGGCTTACAATTCCAGGTATATCGTCAGTTCTTCAAACAGCATAACGACCAAGGTGCCATATAAAAACTTCATGGCCATGATGGATACCGTCTTGTATTCTTAAGAAATTGCAAGCAACGCCTTTTCGGAACGGAACACGAAGGTGCCGACGAAAATATTGCCTTCGTGCCTGAGAACACATTCCTCGCCGTCCACCTTGATTTTGCAACTCTTCTCAAAGGCAAATTCGCAGGTATCACCGCATCCGCCCCTCACCTCAAAGGCCCTTTCGCCAGCCGGGACAATCTCATGGGTGATATATGATAGGACATTGCCTGCAAGAGGCAGTCCTACCCAGAGCATTCTCGCTTCACAGGGCGCAAGTTTTATCCGGCAGTTCATGGGGAAGGAAGGGAGGGATTCCCCGAGAGAGATACGCACGGGCGCAGAGGTGCCGGTGATGTTGCAGAGCGACACGAGCATGGAAGAGTTCTTCCTGTTCCTCCGGACAACCGCATTCATGTAATCGCCGTCTGTTTCCGCCTGCGGTTTCACTCCCATGAAGGAAAAGACCTTCTTCCAGAGTCTCAGGTGCGAGGAGTTGTGGTAGGAAGGGCCTATGCCGCTTACAATGACCCGGTCACTCGTTCCTTCTATCGCATTTATTACGGGGGAACCTTCAAACCAGGCAAATGTCCTGGAATTCCTGCTCTCGTGCAGTCTTATCCACGAGGGCTGGCCCACAGGGTTGTTTTCATCGTCAACCATCATCCTCCAGCCGTAGTCTAAGATTTTCGCGCCGGCAGGCCTGATTTTGCCGGTCAGACGCACCTTCAGTTTGTCTGTGAGCCTCGTGTCTGCGTAACCGTCGGAGGTGGCGCAGGGCACGGTGTTGAAGAAAAGAACGCGGCCGCTGCTCTCAATGTGGTCAAGGATGTAATCAATGGACTCCTTCTCCAGGAAACCCGCGTTTGGAACAATCAGCGTATATTTCCCGGCAGGTGCCCTCGGGTGCGTCATGTCAATGAGTCCCCACATGATGTTCATCCGCCTCAATAGAATCATGAGTTCGGTAAAATCCTTCCAGAGGAGCGCTTCCGGGGAAAGGGTCTGCCTGTCAACATCCTCGTAGCCGTCAAGCCATTCATGTCCGCTCCCGGCCTTTGCGCCTCCCGGCTCGGGGTTTATCTCAAAGTTTGAGGACCTGGAAGAGGCGGTCCTGCCTGATTCCACCGGAGCGCCCAGGAACGGGATATACCTTATGGACGGGCTTATGCCGATATATACATCAGGGACCTTTTCCGTTGCAAGGATTTCCTTTTCCCATCCGGAGACAAACCCGTAGAAGTTCTCCAGGTACCCGTGGCAGGGATTGAGTTTCCCGTCTATGGCGACAGCAGCGTCTTCCCAGTATTCAAGGCCGCAGAGGGTCGTCCCCTCGGGGTTCCTGCCCTCGGCAAAGGCGTAGATGTTGGAGCCGTTCAGCCCGTGCGCAAGCCCCATGCGTAGAATCACCGGCATGTTGATGTGATTTCTTGAAAGGCGGGGCTCAAACCACGTATTGTTTGTCTCAAGGGACATGGGCACTGTTTTCACAGGCGGGGATTTCGTTATCTCAACAGCCAGTTCAACGTTATTGGCTCCCTCCAGGTCGTATATCCTGTCGGAGTAGGTGTGGCATGTGGTGAATCCGTCTATGCCTGCCTCCGCGAGTCTGGACGAAAAACCCGGGTGGTCCCCGTGGGTGTAAAAGCCTGCCACGGGTTCATTGAAGGTAAAAGGCAGGTCCAGGCCAAATTCTTTTGTCCAGCGGCAGAGAGTTATGCCCCAGTCCGCAAAAAAATCCCTCTTGAAGTCCATCCAGTCCAGCGTTACCCTGTACTCGTGAAGGGTTCCGGGCATATCCCTGGGCGGGAGTATATCGGCCCATTTCTTCAGTTTCCTGCCGTATCTTTCAGAAAGGTTCTCCAGTCCGCCGTATTTTTTCTTCAGCCACCCGTGCCACAGGCCGTTTTCCCCTATGATGGAGTCGTCGTAAAGCGAATTTCCAAGCCCGTACGACCATGCCGCGGAAAGTTCGTTGTCCGGCTGAAAGAGGATTATGGGTCCTCCTTTTGCGCAACTGAACTCGGCAAGGAGCGGGACAACATGACCGTACCATCCCCTGACAAGGTTTCTCAGGACCGGCTCTCCCTCGGCCTGGGCAGGCCTGCCGGTAACGAAATGGCCGTCCCTCCTGCGGCTGAGGGTGACCGGGTATTTTTCAAAGACCCAGCGAGGGTAGCCGCCTTCGCGGAGTTCCGAATTGACAAACGGTCCGGGTCTTGCTATGACCTTCACGCCGGCATCGGCGCATATTTCAAGAAAGCCGCGCAGGTCCCTCTCAGGTACGGTTTTGCCTTCAAGGTCAACCTTTCCCTCCTCGGGTTCATGCCAGAACCACGGCATATATGAACTCACCGTGTTCATATGCGTCTCTTTCAGCGTTTCTATGCGGTGGCGCCAGTATTCTTTCCTGAGGCGGAAGTAGTGGATTTCGCCTCCCCTGAGGTAAAAAGGTTTGCCGTCCACCAGCAGGTATGCCTCGGTTCTTTCCGTCCTCATCTTCCCCTGTCTCCCCCCATGAGTTCCGCGAGGGCTCTGACTGTTTCTTCCACCAGTTTCCGTCCGCCCTCAGGGCCAACCTCGTTGTCGTATATGTTTGCGCTGTATCCTTTGCCTGCAACGGCTTTTTCGGTCGGCAGGTATGTGCCGGTATCCCTGCCGCCGGCAGCCAGTTGCACGATAAATGTCTGCAGGAACGGACTGCGCGCCTTTATCCTCAACCCGTAGTCCAGGAACAGTTCAAACCGGTTTGTTGCGAAAGCAACGTCCCCCAACCTTATTATATGTATTTCCTCCTCCGAAAGAGGTCGGTCTTTCTGTTCCGCATATTTTTCAAGCACCTTGCGGCAGCGGTTCATGCTCATGAATCTCGTTGATTTTTCCCCGTCATTTGCAGGCACCCATTTCTCAAGGTCCTCAAGGTCTTTTCTCACGATTTCAACCTCTTCGTCAGTCACCAGGCGTTTTTTAAGTTGAACGGTCTTTACCGTATGGCTTAAAGGCGGATTGCCGTGAATCTCCTTTCCTGCATAAGGCAGAACATCTTCCACCGTCCCGGCCACCCTGCGTCCTATCTCCTGCCGCATCGTCATTCCGCGCAATTTGAGCATGCGTTCTTCCGCCTTTCTGTACAGCAGGAGATGGGGCGACTGGTCGCCGGCGGCGCTGCACTGCGGCAGTATGAAAAGTTTCCTGCCGCACCTCTTGCGGACCTCTTCCCTTATATCGTGCCAGAAGTCAGCGGAGATGTATGTTGCCATTTCCGTTTCCTGGGAAGGGCAGGCGAGGTTTATAATCATGCCTGTGAGGCGCTTTTTCGCATCCCAGGTGAAAAGTATCTCCACGCCGTGGTCTTCGTATCCTTCCATGTGGCTGAAATCCGGGTCGTCTGTCCGTCCGTACATAATGCTGCTGCCGTCAATTATCCTTCCGGAAGATCTTTCTCCCCCCTGCCTTCTGCCGGGCGTGTCAAAGTATGAGGTGCGCCTGTTATGTCCCACGACAGCGTGTCCGTAAGCCCAGCTGACCCCTCCTTTTTTTCTTCTTTTCCATGCCATGTCCACCGCTTCAGCCACCGCCCTTATGAAAAATCCGGCGTATTCGGATGCGGTCATTACGCCTTCCGGTTCAGGAGGGTATACCCCTTCCCTTATGGACGGCGCGGTGTGGGTGTGAGTGGCATTGAGTATGACCTTTGAAACATCCAATCCCGGCGTCTTCCTGCCTATTGCATCTCTGCACCGTTCAAGGATATCGCTGTTGATGGTGCATATGTCGCATGAGACCATGACTGCATGGTCCTGTTCGGTGGACATGGCAAGGGTTGTTATCGTAACAGGGTCATGCACGCGCTCCGAGATTCTCTGGTGAAACTGGCCGTACAGGTTTACCGGCCTGTCAGGCGTGATATCCTTGACCGCCCACCCGATAAAGATACCTTTTCCTCTGTCAGAAGTCATTGAATATCTCCCATGGCAGAACAACAGGGGAAATGATATCACAGCATATGCCGGCAGACAAGATTTCTGCGATGGGGGGCAAGATGGTATAATTAAAAACCATAAAAAGGAGGGTCAGAATGGCAAAATCCATAAAAGGGACAGAGACGGAGAAAAATCTTCTGAAGGCATTTGCCGGAGAATCGCAGGCGAGGAACAGATACACATATTTTGCAAGCGCTGCAAGGAAGGAAGGGTACGAGCAGATATCCCGCATCTTTCTGGAGACCGCGGAGAACGAGAAGGAGCATGCAAAGGTCTTCTTCAAGTATCTTGAAGGCGGGGACGTGGAGATAACCGCGGCATATCCGGCAGGAGAGATAAAGGATACGAGGACCAATCTTGAAGAGGCGGCTGCAGGCGAGAACACGGAGTGGACGGTGCTGTATCAGAACTTCGCGGGCGTGGCAAAGAAGGAAGGATTCCCGGAGATAAGCAATTCCTTTGAACAGATAGGGAAGGTTGAGAAGTTTCACGAGGGCCGGTACAGGAAACTTATCGCGAATATCTCGTCGGGTGAGGTGTTCAGCAAGAAGAAGACCGTGAAGTGGCACTGCCTTAATTGCGGGTATGTCATAGAGTCCGATACCGCGCCGAAGGAATGTCCTGCGTGTAAGCATCCGCAGGGGTATTATGAGGTTCTTGCCGAGAACTACTGATACCGGGTTCATTTCATCCGGGGAATCTGAAAACCAGCCATCTAAATAAAATGGGACACGAGCACAGGAAAGCGGATGTGGTTGTCTGCGGAGGCGGCCCTGCAGGTATTGCCGCGGCTGTTTCTTCAGCGAGAACCGGAGTTTCCACCCTACTCATAGAAAAATCCTTCTGCCTGGGAGGTATGGCAACATCCGGTCTTCTTTCAGTCTTCGGCCCCCTGGATGACGGAGACCGTTTGTTGGACTGGGAGAGGGACAGGAGGATTGAGAAGGGACTGCCCCGGGAGAAATGAATATCCGTCTTCTGCAGAAAGCGATAAGGGATGCGGGCGGAATAATCTGAGAAGGTGCGGTGCACGGACCCGCGCAAGGGATTGATTTTCCGGCAAAGGTGCTTTATAATAAGGCGGATGAGGACAGGACTGGGTTTTGACATACACAGGTTCGCGGAAGGCAGGAAGTTCATGCTGGGAGGTGTTCAGATACCCTTTGAAAAGGGGCTCCTCGGGCATAGCGACGGCGATGTCCTCCTGCATGCCCTGAGCGATGCTCTCCTCGGGGCCATGGGGAAACCCGACATAGGGCATTTTTTCCCGGATGACGACAGGGGCATAAAGGGGATTGAAAGCAGGAAGATACTGGAGAAGGCGATGGAACTGCTCGCAGGCGGCGGGTTCCGGGTAGAAAACCTTGACATCGTGGTCATATGCGAGAGACCCAAACTGCTACCCTTCTTCCCCGCGGTAAAGAAGAGCCTTTCGGATATGATGGGAGGAATTGAAGCGGACAGAATCGGGCTCAAGGCAAAGACTCTTGAAGGGCTCGGAGAGATCGGGACTGGCAATGCCTGTGCCTGTGTCGTTTCCGTATTAATAGATAAAAAATAATCTGGGGACCAGTCACTATGCACTATTCACTATCTTGATAGGGGGTCTATGGTGAAAAGAAGGATTTTGCTGACAGCAGTTCTCACCGTGATTATTTTCCTGCCCTTCCTTCTCCTCAAGACAAAAGACAAAGGATTCTCATTAGGGTTCAAAAGCAGGTACCATGTTACGGAGGGATATATCTCCGAGGGCGATCTGCTGGGAGACATACTGCTTGACCAGAACATACCTGCCCCGCAGGCAAACCGCATAATTGAAGAACTGAGAAAGGTATTCAACGTCAGAAAATGCAGGATAGGCGACAGGTGGGAGGCCTATTCAACGAATAAGGGGGATTTTATAAGATTCATATACTACGACGGCCCTATTGATTTCTACGTTGTTGAGTATAACAGGAAGGAAGATTCTTACCTGGCTTCCGCGAAACAGATAGAGGCGGAAAGGATGCTGCGCGGGGTGCGCGGCGCCATAAGCAGTTCCCTTTATGAGAGCATGTCCGGCGCAGGGGTCAACCCGGAAATAATAGTTCAGTTTGCCGAAATCTTTGCCTCAAAGATAGATTTCTTCACCGACTGCAGGACAGGAGACAGGTTTACCATTCTGTGGGAATCATATTTTGACAGAAGGAACAATCCCCTCAAGGATGTCAGGATAGTTGCCGCATCATATAGTTCTTCCGAGGACGATGCCTATAACGCTTTCTATTTTGAAACGGCGGACGGAAAGGGCGGTTATTACGACAGGAACGGCAAGAGTGTTGAGGCGGCTTTTCTCAGGGCGCCCCTCAGTTACAGGCGGATATCGTCTTATTTCTCCTACAGGAGGCTGCATCCGATATACAAGGTCTACCGGCCCCATCTCGGAATAGATTACGCGGCGCCATCCGGGACGCCTGTTTCAGCGATAGGAGCCGGGACCGTAACCCTTGCCGGGTGGAATCGCGGACTCGGGAAAAACGTTGTCATACGGCATCCCAACGGTTACAGTTCATCGTACGGACACCTCTCAAGGATAAGCCGAGGCGTAGCAAGGGGAACGAAGGTCAGAAAAGGGCAGGTCATAGGAGCGGTGGGGGCAACAGGCACTGCCACGGGACCCCATCTGGATTTCCGCATAAGCAGAAACGGGAAATTTGTCAATTACCTCGCACTGAAACTGCCTCCGTCCTATCCCCTGCCTGAGAAGTACATGCCGGATTTCCGGCAGGTCTCCGGTACGCTGATGAGCAGGATGGATTCCCTCAAGGACGGAGAGGTAATTCTTTTCCCCAACCAGGATGTGAAGGAAAAACCCGGGCACTGATTTCAAACCCCTGCGTGAAAATGAAAAATCCCAAAAAATCCTGCGGACGAATTGCAGGGAAAGAGTGATATACGGAGAGATAGATGGCTGTCATACTGGCTTCAAGATCGCCCAGGCGTCAGGAACTCCTGAGGCGGGTTGTGGAAGAGTTCACCGTTGTTCCCAGCGGCATTGACGAAAATGTTATCAGCGACAGGGATGACCCGGTAAGGTTTGCCGTGGAGGCGGCCGTTATGAAGGTGCGGGAAGTCGGCAAACGGTATCCCTCAGAGATTATCATAGGGGCCGATACCGTGGTATCCGTTGACAGGAATATCATAGGCAAGCCCCGGGATTATGAAGAGGCAAAGAGGATACTGAAATACCTTTCCGGGACAAGGCACAGGGTGATAACCGGGGTGGCTGTTTACAGGGCCGGGGATGACAGGCTTCTTACCGGCTACGAGATTACCCGGGTCAGGTTCAGGGAGTTGAGCGAGAACGATATGGAAGCATACCTTGCAAAGAGGGAGTACATGGACAAGGCGGGCGCCTACGCGATACAGGAGGTCGGGGATGCCTTTGTTGAGGATATCCAGGGAGATTTTGACAATGTGGTTGGGCTCCCTGTCAACAGGGTGAAGAAACTTCTGGAGAGATTTTCCATGCCGGAGTTTGAGATGGAAATCGTTGATGTTGCCCTGCCGGAAAAATGGGCGGTGGGAAGGGCGGATAACCTCGTTGTTTTCGTGGATGGCGCGGTATACGGTGACAGGGTCAGGGCAAGGATTGTCAGGAAAGCAAGGAATTTTTCGTATGGCGAGGTTGCAACGGTGGTGAAGCCGTCTCCCCACAGAACCGAGCCGAAATGCCCCCATTTCGGGACATGCGGGGGATGTGCCTTCCAGAACCTTGCCTATGAACAACAGCTCCATCTCAAGGAGAAGTATCTTCTGTCAACATTGCGGAGGATAGGGGGGATGCACGACAGAGAAGAGTTTGAATTGCATCCCATCATACCTTCGCCCGATACCTTTTATTACAGGAACAAGATGGAGTTTGCGTTCGGCACGGAAGAGGGCGACATCTCTCTCGGACTGAGGGAGAGAGTTTCCCCTCTTGGTGCGTACAGGAAGAACTGCGTTTCCATCAATGAGTGTCCTATCTTCAGC
>Ga0209609_10002418_pt1 | contig 10684 bp, 10 predicted proteins | sample LakKivw325mmetaG_FD_184136 | JGI IMG/M metagenome (GOLD analysis project Ga0209609, IMG submission 184136) | Anoxic lake water microbial communities from Lake Kivu, Rwanda to study Microbial Dark Matter (Phase II) - Lake Kivu water 325m metaG... | ecosystem: Environmental > Aquatic > Freshwater...
CGATATCCGGTATCTGGATTATAAAACGCAAGAGATACTAAAGCGCGTCTTCCTGCTGGCGATAAAAGACCGGTTCATGATCTCTCTCAGCAGTCCTGCCGACATGGCGGACTATCTTGTAAAGACGGACAAACCGGCCTCTGCCATAGACTATCTGTCCTTACTAGAAAAAGACTTTGTCTCTGTAGTCGATATCGCGGCCCTGATGAAAAAATACAGCCTCGGCGACCTCATCAGCATATCGGATTTCATAAAAGTGGACATAAAATACTGGATAGACAGTTTCAACAAGGAGAACATCGGCATTTCTAATATCGAGGACTTCTACAAGAATTACGCCGGCGCCATGTCGGTCGCGGACCTTTCCCCCGAGATCGGTTCTTTCCGCTCCCTGTCGGTGGACTTCTATCTTGCCGAAGGATTCTTTAAGGGGATGGCCATGAAGCAGAAGATAAGGACCGAAGGGGCCAAGCTTGAGAAGATAGGACTGGCCAGGCAGGATGTGGAGAACCTACTGTCCCAGGGAAGAAGGATAGCGTGGCTAAAGACCATAACGCACCTTAAGGAACAGCATCTCAAAAGGATACTCACGGCTTCTTCCGATGACTTTGAAAAGGAATCCAGAGCGATAGAAAAACTCACAAAAAAAGCCAGGACTCTAGGCCATGATATACCTGCCGAAGGTATAAAATGGATAAACACCGGGCTTGCACAGCTTGCCTACGACAGCGCTTTTTATAAGTCCGAATTGCTTAAATCGATGCAAAAATTGTCTTTTGACGGCAAAAGGGAAAAAGATATCAAACACCTGGAATCCATTCTAAACTCGCTGAAGAACAAGGCAAAAAGATAGCTTTTGTCTATTCCAACCCCGTTAGTTTGTGAGTCTGCGGAATTACCAGCACCTTTGCAAGTCTTTTCTTTGCTATTGCCTGAAATGACAGGAGTTGGTCCGGTGATGGATTATGCTTGCCCCCTCTCTGAGGAGTTGCCGGCTGCAAAACAAGAGGAACGGAGCTTTCCACCCTCTCTATCAAAGCGCACATATCATCGATCTCCTTGGGCAGGGTGTCTTTTGTGACCACGGCTTTGACGAATACATTTTTAAAGAGCGCTGTCTCCAGGAATTTTTCGTGCTCTTTAAAATAGGAAGCGCAGCCTGTTGCAGAAGGCAGTTTTATGTCCATGGCTACAATATCTACAAGGTCCAATATCTCCGCAAGATGGTCCGGCAGAGTGCCGTTGGTCTCAAGATACTTCTTCAGTTTCAGTTTCGGGAGCAGTTCCTTCAAAAAGTCCACCTGCAACAGAGGCTCTCCCCCGGTTATACTGACGGAGTGGAACAGTTTTGGGTTTGTCAAAAAAGCCTCGACCGCTTTAACAACGCTCTCAACATCCAAAGGCTGCGAAAAATCCGTTTTGAGTTTTTGGCTTTGAATTTGTTTAGGATTTAGGGTTTGGAGCTTAGGATCTATCCCCTGCGTATCACAATATTCACACGACAGATTGCATCCAGTAAACCTGACAAAGACCTGCCGTTCCCCGACATACAAGCCTTCACCCTGGACGCTCTGGAATATTGATGAGATCTGGCCTAAAGCGGTCATCTGGTAAATTCTTTGCTTACTACCTGGCCGGGAGAACCTCCGCCATAAACGAGTTCGGATCCGGAGTATATTTTAACGGCTCCCGCATTGCCTATCTTGACCGTGGCGCTGTTTTTGGCTTCTAGAGTTTTTGAGGCGCCTTCATAATAGACCCCCTCAAAGGCTAAGGCGCCGTCTGCATATGCCCTGATCCAGGACCTTCCGCTAACTTCCAGCCTGAGCAAAAGGCCCTCGTTCTTTAAAACTAGTGGTTTTGCCGCCTGCTTATTATTGGGACCGGAACTATTGAGCAAAGACAACACCCCCCAGGACATAAAAAAGACAAGAAGGACCGCAAGTACTGCTGTGACCCCGTACTTATAATAGTTTTCGGGCAGCGCAGGCTGTGTTCTTTTTTGCTTGGCCGCAACAACAACGGGAGGGTGCTTCTTTGTCCTTTTTCTGAACTCGGAAAGCACGAGCCTTGGATCAAGGCCAAGATAATCGGCATAGATCTGAAGAAAGCCCTTTGCCACGATCTCGTTGGGGATCCTCGAAAATTCATTTGCCTCTATTGCGGCAAGGTAGGGCTTTGAGATCTTGGTGTCCTTGGCAGCCTTGTCCAGGGACAGCTCTTTGGCCGTCCTTTTGTCCCTGAATGACTGGCCTATGTCAAAATGTGTTTCGCTCACTGCGCTGCTTCTTCTAAGCGGCTATCCTGCGACTGGCCCATCAACAGCGAGAGGTCCTCTTCTATGGGCGGCAGGTCGCTTAAGTCGTTGAGCCCGAAATGCTTGAGAAAGTCTACTGTTGTTGAATACAGTATGGGCCTTCCCGGAGCCTCGCTCCTGCCGCTTTCCCTGATCAGGTTCTTATCCAGAAGGGATTTTATGGGGCTGTCGGACATCACGCCTCGTATCCTCTCTATGTCTATCTTGGTCGCCGGTTGCCTGTAAGCAATGATCGAGAGCGTTTCAAGCGCCTGTTTAGATAGAGATACGGACACGGGAGAATTTAGGAACTTGTCGATAAAGTCGCTGTACTGGGGCCTGGTAGCAATTATATAGCCGTTGGCAACTTTTATCACTTGAAGCGATCTGCTTTCATACTCCAGAGCTATTTCGTCCAAAAGCCTTGCGGCTTCCGACTCCTCATATCCTGTCACAAGGCTGATCTCGCCCGGGCTGACTGGTTTTTTTGTCACGAACAGCAGGGATTCTACAACTGACCTCCTGTCATCTGAGGAGTGGGTTTGCATCAGGATACCTCCTGCCTTGGCACCCTGGGAAAGATCTGTATGGAGCCGAACCTCATGTCCTGCTTGATCAAAACGGCCTTCTGCCTCATCAGTTCAAGGACGGCAAGAAAAGTAACTATTGTCTCAAGTCTTGATCTTTTATCGAAAAGGTCCTCAAAGGCCAGAGAGGAAGGAGAAAGTGTTAGTTTGTCCAGGATCTGGTTGATCCTTTCCTCTACCGTCACGATCTCGTCCACGATCTCGTAACCGCTCCCTGAGCTCTTGGCCGAAAGCCAGATCTTTCTGAAAGCCGCGGTAAGGTCGCTTATTGCCACATCCGACAAAAAGACGCTGACCTGCTGGGGGCCTTTTTCCTCCGTCCTAAAACGGTGATAGATCTTTGAAAACAGCTCTTTCCTTTCTTTAAGAACGGCGGAGCGGTCCTTAAAGACCTTGTAGAGGGCCAGATGGTCAACCAGGCAGGATTCTATCTCTTCCACCTCGGGGCTCTCGTCCTCAACGGGCAGCAGCCCCTTGGACTTTCTCTCTATAAGATAGGCAGCTATAAGGAGAAACTCGGAAGCGACAGAAACATCCATTTGCGGCAGGCAGGCAAGGTATTCCAGATACTGGGCGGTCACCTTGGCAAGGCACACTTCCAAAACTTCCATTGAGCGCTTCTCTATCATCGTGAGAAGTTCTTCAAAATGGCCTTCGTAATTGTCCAGCTTGACGCTGAAGGACGAAAGAGCCGATATTTCATCCTCGGCCGGGATATAGGTCCTGGCACTTTTGTAGCCTTCGTTCTCGAGCTGTTGTATTATCTGCAATCAAGTCTCCTCTAGGTAAGGTGCATCGCCTTTTTTACTTCGGACAGAGTGCGTCTTGCCTCTTCGGAGGCTTTTTTTCTTCCTTTTTCAAGTATATCATCCACTTTTTTAGGGTCTTTTTCAAGCTCTTTTCTTTTTTCCCTCGGGCCTTCCAGGACTCTTACAAGTATCTCAGCCAGCTGTTTTTTGCACTCAACGCAGCCTATCGCTCCGGCCCTGCATTTTTCCCCGATCTCCTGTGAAACCTCTTTGCCGTAGATCTTGTAGTAAGAATGCACCACGCATACTTCCGGATGCCCGGGGTCGTCCTTTTTTATCCTTGCCGGATCTGTTACGGCAAGAGAGACCTTTTTTCTGATCTCATCCGGATGATCCGACAGGGCTATGGAGTTGCCGTAGCTTTTGCTCATCTTTCTTCCGTCAAGCCCCGGGATCACGGGAAAGTTTGTCAGCATCTCTTTGGGCTCGGGAAAGACCTCTCTGTAAAGATTGTTAAACCTGCGCGCGATCTCCCTTGTAAGTTCAAGATGGGGCAGCTGGTCCTGCCCGACCGGGACGAACTCCGCTTTATAGATCAGGATATCAGCGGCCTGGAGCACGGGATATCCGAGAAACCCGTAGGTAGCAAGGTCCACCCCTTTGATCTCTTCTATCTTGCTCTTGTAAGTCGGGACCCTCTCCAGCCATGACAGAGGCGTGATCATGGAAAAGATCAGGTGCAGTTCGCTGTGCTCCGGGACCTGGGACTGGATAAAAAGAGTGGCTTTGTCCGGGTCTATCCCCGCGGACAATAGGTCAACGGCAAGGTCTCGGATGCTCTTTGCAAAGTCCTTTGTGTTCGAATATCCGGTGGTAAGAGCGTGCAGGTCGGCAATAAAGAACAGGGATTCGTGCTTGTTCTGCAGGGCGGCCCAGTTGCTGACAGCCCCTGTCAGATTCCCAAGATGTAGCTTTCCCGAGGGCTGTATCCCGGATAATATCCTTGCCATGTTTTGAGTGGATTATATCACAGATCCGGAGGTATTTCCAAATATCTCAGAGTAAATTCTCCGACCTCCTTAAAGACGGGGGCCGCCACGGTGGCCCCCCATATGGAGCCTTTGGGATGGTCAAACACAACGATTATCGCCACGCGCGGCTCAGCAGAAGGAACAAACCCCACGATAGACGCGATAAAGTTGTTGCTGCTCATGGGTATGTAACCGCCTCCCGCGACCGGCTTTTGCGCCGTGCCCGTCTTGACCGCGCTTGAATACTGAGATAATTTTGCCTTGTGTCCGGTGCCGTGGTCCATAAGAACCACGCCCCTCATTAGGTCTTTGACCTTTTCCGCCGTCTTATCCGAGACAACCTTCCTGACCTGTTCCGGGGAGGTGGTCCTGACAACGGTTTTGTCGGAACTCTCGATCCTGGAGACCACATGGGGGCGCAGTAAAATACCGGAGTTGGCTATAGCAGAAACCGCAGCCAGCATTTGCAGTGGCGACACCGCCAAGGTCTGGCCGAAACTGATCATCGCCTCAGCGCTTTTATGCCAGTTCTTCGGGGTTGGGACAAGCCCTTTTGCTTCTCCCGGAAAACCCACTCCGGTCTTTTCGCCAAAACCGAAGGACTTTATCTGGGCATAGAACTTTTCTTTGCCGACCTTAAGGCTGACATGAGTTGCTCCTGTATTTAGGGATTCAGCTATAACATCCCTCAGAGTAGGGTCCTTTGCCTTTACGGCATGGGAATTGCTGATGATGCGCCCCCCCACTTCGATCTTTGCCGGACATGGAATGCGGGAATCCGGCTCAAAAAGCCCCTCCTGTATCCCGGCCGCGGCCGTTATAACCTTGAATGTGGAGCCTGGCTCATACATGTCGGTCACCGGCCTCAGCTTCCAGTTCTTGACAGGTGAAGCCGATGGATTATTGGGATCAAAATCCGGCCAGCTCGCGACCGCGATCAGCTCTCCACTCCTTATATCCATAACAGCAATGGAAGCGGTGTCAGGATGATATTTGTCGACTGCCTTTTTAAGTTCCCTTTCGGCGACATACTGTATCGGCTCGTCAATCGTCAGATAAATGTCCATCCCGTCGGTCGGCTTCTGTATCTCTTTCGTGGTGCCGATGGCTATCTGTTTGCCTCTGACATCCTTTTCAAAGATGTACTGGCCCTCCACCCCTCTGAGGTACTTGTCCATTCCGTACTCAATGCCGGAGAGCCCGTCATTGTCAAGCCCGACAGTGCCTATCAGCTGCGAAGCAAAAGTTCCTTTTGGATAAACCCTCTTCTTTTCCTTGAAGATGTCTATTGCAGTGCTGTTGATGCTCCTCGCCTGGTCCGTTCTGTTCTTTTCGGTCTTTCTAATGAGCCAGAAAGCCGATCTCTTTGCGAATTTCTCATCTATAAGAGCTTTCCGTTCTGGAAAAATCCGCGCCAGTTCTTTTTGCACCCTGCCCCTGTCCTCCATCGCCCTTGGTCTGACAAAAACAGAAAAAGTGTCCCTGGAAGTTGCAAGGAGAATCCCGTTCCTGTCAAAGATATCCCCCCTGTCGCTTGCCAGTTTTACCTGCGAGGTCCGCTGGTCCATTGACAGATCTTCGTAGAATTTATGGTCAAGCACCTGTATCAGGATGAGTTTAACAAGAACGGCCGCAAAAGCCGCCAGGACGAACAAGCGGACGAATATAAGCCTATTGTCTTTCATCTCAACCCTTTTTCTCTATTATTTCAAGCAGCATCATCTCAAGCGCCGCTCTTGCATCGGGAGCGCTCGTCTTTAGTAAAAGATCTGTTTCCCTGAGTACCTTCACGGCATAGGCAAGCTCTTTGAGCGAATACTTTTTTGCGCCTTTTTCGCATCGCTCAAGATAATAAGTAAGCCTTGTCCCTGCCTTAAACGCCCCGGAACCTGTTTTTGACTCAAGCATCATCGAGACCACCGCTCCTGCAGACCCAATTATCAGCTCGTTCCTGGTCTTTGATGAAAGCAGCATATTAAGCGCCGACAGCGCTTTGATTATATCCCTTTCCTGCAGGGAATTCTGAAGTGCGAATGCGCTCAACTGTCCTCTTGTAGAAAGCTCTTTAACATCCTCTGAGGAAACCAATTTCTTTTCTGCGCAGAAGGCGGCAAGTTTATTTATCTCCGTATCGATCTGTGTAAGCGATGGGCCCGATAGCTCCGCAAGTATCTCTGCAGCCTCTTTTTCCGCCGCCAGGCCGGTCTCTTTGAACCTGTCCCTTACCCAGGAGGCCAGCTGCGCCTGTTCCCATTCCCTGAACTGCCTGAATTCCCTAACCTTTCCCTTCTGGGCAAAGAACTTGTAGAGCCGGCTTCTTTTGTCGATATTTTTTGCGGCACAGACAAAAAGAACCTCCTGCGGCAGCTTAGAGAGGGCTTTTATCAGCTCTTCGGTTCCGTCATTTTTGGAAGCGGCGTTTTCGTCGTCATCAGATTCTCCTCCGTCCTCGGCCTCCGTCTTCTTTCTTCCTGCAGGCCATCTTAAAAGGATCATCTTTTTTGGAGAGAACATCGAAACCCCCGCGAGTTCGGCCAGAAGCCCGGGCTCTCCTATTCTGCCTGCTTCCAGCACCTGAAAACCCATTCCCGGGTCCCCGCTTCCAAGATGTTTCGTTTTTAGGGTCTCTATCTCTTCGCGGATCAGCAGCTCCTCGTCTCCGTATAAAAGATAAAGGTTGTTCTTTTGAGAAGGCATTGTCCCTAATTATAGAATATCCGCAAAGGTTTTTCTCTCGCCTGCTATCGTAGTGCTCCTGCCGTGCCCGGGATATACTTTTACATCATCCGGAAGAGCCAGTATCTTTATCAGGGAAGCGGCCATCTGATCTTCTGAGCCCAGAGGAAGGTCCACCCTGCCGCAATCCCGGAAAAAAAGAGTATCACCGGAAAAGAGGGTCTTTTCGCTTTCTATGTATAGGCAGACGCCCCCGGGAGTATGTCCGGGAGTGTGGATCACCTTTATCTTAAGGCCGGCAGCCTCTATAGTTTGTCCATCCTCATAACAGGATAAGCCGTTTAACGGCACCGCGCAAAAGCCCAGCAGCGGCGCAAGCTTTGGAACATCTCCGGACACAAGAAAGAGGTCTTCTTTGTGGATGTATACGGGTTTATTTGCCGCGCAGACAAGGTTAGGTATAGCAGTAACATGGTCGTAATGCCCGTGGGTAAGGAATACTGCCTCGGGAACAAGTCCGTTTTTTTTCAATTCGGCACAGAGCTTTTCGGGCTCCTCACCGGGATCGATAACTGCCGCGTTACCGGAGATACCATCAGTAACGATATAGCAATTCGTTCTGATGGGGCCGACCTCTATGGCATATATCTTCATTATTACAATGATAACATCCGCCCGGCAAAAGAAACAAAGATGTTAGGCTGTTAGTTACCTCAAAGGCCCCAGTAAGAAGGGAGCTGGAAGGGATAAACATATTCCCGGCAGTTTGAGAAAGTACCTTCGATGATAGCCATCGCATCAAGAGCAATGACCAGTTCTTCGTTGGTCGGGACCACCCATATGGGCATCGAGGAATCAGTCCGCGATATAAGGACAGGGTACTTAGGCCTAAAGGCGTCTCTGTTGGCCTCCTCATCCAGAAGTATGCCAAACGGCCTGCCCTCAAGCCCCTGGAGGGTCCGGCTCCTGGTTCCGTGGTTATTCTCTCCGGCTCCGGCTGTAAAGACCAGGCCGTCCACCCTTCCCAGGCTCGCCATCATTGAACCCAGAGACCTTCTTATCATATGGGTCTCAACACTGCGCGCAAGCTCGCACCGAGAGTCCGAACCTTCTTTTTCTGCGATCTCATCTATTGCCACCCTGTCGCTGGAATATCCCGACAAGCCCAAAAGCCCGGATTTTTTGTTGAGTATCTCGTCAAGTCCCTCCGGGGTCAGGTCCGGAATGGAGTCGATCAGATATTTAAAGATACCGGAATCAAGCGACCCGGACCTTGTTCCCATGAGCGGCCCTTCATTGGGAGTAAGTCCCATTGTTGTATCTATGGACAGGCCTCCCCTGACAGCGCAAAGACTTGAGCCGTTGCCAAGATGCAGCGTGACAAGGTTAACATCCTTAATGTCCGCCCCCATCATGACCGCGGCCACCCTTGACACATAAAGGTGGGAAGTGCCGTGAAAGCCGTACCGTCTTACGCCAAGATCGCCCCTAAAGTTAAGCGGAAGGCCGTATGTGTAGGCAGCCTCCGGCATGGTCTGATGGAATGCGGTATCGAATACGGCTACCTGCGGGACTCCGGGAAAGAGCTGCCTTGCTGCCCTGATACCGGTAAGGTTGGCAGGATTATGCAGAGGAGCAAGGGGGATAAGTTTCTCTATCGCGCTTTCAACTGCATCATCTATCGGAACGGAACAGGTAAAAGAACTCCCCCCGTGAACCACTCTATGGCCAACTCCTGTAAGAGTGTCAACGCTTATATCATGAACGCTTAACTCATTTACTATATGAGAAAGCGCCTCATTATGGTCCGGCGCTATACAATCCCACTCTCTCTTTGCCGGCAGGGACATTTTATATACAGCGTCCCTTCCTATCTCGGTCATGTTCCCTGCCGCTACAGCTGTCCCGCCTCTGAATAACTGGTATTTAAGTGATGAACTTCCGGCATTCAGGACAAGAACCGTTTTTTCAGTTAGAGACATCTTTGCGCTACTCCCATTTGCATGGCTTATCTGTTGGATTCATCGTTAAGAAAGACCTGTGATTTCAAGGAGCATCAGCAAAACCAAAAATTGTTGGGGAAGCATCCTGGCATCCAAGACCATATATAAGCCCGCGGTCAGGATTGAACTGACGACCTGCGGTTTACGATACCGCTGCTCTACCAGCTGAGCTACACGGGCCTGTCGACTCGTCGCTGCGCTCCTCGCTCGGGGCAAACCTGTCTGTTCGGCAAAAAGTCCCTATCCGATCGTCTCTTTGACCGTCTGTCTCAGCTCTTCCAGATCGAACAGCTTGACTATAAAGGAATTCACTCCCAGAGCGATAGCTTTTTCCTTGTCGATCGGCTCATCCTTTGCGGTAAGCATTATGATAGGTATGCCAAAGGTGTCTTTGTTGGTCTTCAATTTTTCCGCGGTCCCAAAACCGTCCAGATTCGGCATCATTATGTCAAGGATAATAAGGTCCGGTTTCTCGGCAAGCGCTTTTTCAAAACCCTCCCTGCCGTCGGCGGCTTCAAGTATCTGATATCCCTCGTTCTCAAGGATGGCCCTGAGTATCTGCCTGATGTCCTTTTCATCATCTATCAGAAGGATCCTTTTTTGCATGGCCTATCCTCCTTAGCTTTTAGCCCGCGGTCAGGTTTGAACTGACGACCTGCGGTTTACAAAACCGCTGCTCTACCGCTGAGCTACACGGGCCAAAAATGCCGCAGGGCGGAATTGAACCGCCGACACATAGCTTTTCAGGCTACTGCTCTACCAACTGAGCTACCGCGGCACTTCAAATAAAAAAACGGGCCCGAAGGGATTTGAACCCTCGATCTCATGCGTGACAGGCATGCGTGTTAGACCAGGCTACACCACGGGCCCCCATTTGAGCCACCCGCGACTCGAACGCGGCACCACTTGCTTAAAAGGCAAGTGCTCTACCTGATGAGCTAGTGGCTCTTGCGTACCTGACCTGCCAGATCTGTCCTCTGAAGCACCGCATCGAGCGGCACAAAGGAAGGTGATCTAGCGGGTCTTGCCACAAAAAATATTATAGCATAGCCAAAAGTGGAGTTTCCCAATTATTATTGCTGTTTCCGGCAAAGAAAAAACAAGAATAATAATTGCCGGGCAATCATCTCCCGCAGCGGGCGGCGCAGTTGAACGCGAGGAAGCAATTCTGCCATTTGGAGTGCGAAGATTTATTTCCGGAACAAACCCTTACAGATCTAATCTTATCCCGCCTCTCTTGTGAGAAAGATACATCGCTTGTATCGTCCTGATCGTGTTCCAGGCGCTGTCCAGCGAAACAACCGGAGAGGTCCCTGAAATGATGCTTTCCGCCATGTTACCG
>Ga0209609_10002419_pt1 | contig 10683 bp, 9 predicted proteins | sample LakKivw325mmetaG_FD_184136 | JGI IMG/M metagenome (GOLD analysis project Ga0209609, IMG submission 184136) | Anoxic lake water microbial communities from Lake Kivu, Rwanda to study Microbial Dark Matter (Phase II) - Lake Kivu water 325m metaG... | ecosystem: Environmental > Aquatic > Freshwater...
CATTCCCCCGAGCCGCTTGGCGCGAGATGATGTTGTGCGACAGCCTGACTGGTACGATTTTATGAGACTTTGCCCGGTATGATTTTATGAGACTCAACACCCCAAAAGCTTGTACAGAGTGGCGACGCCGAAGGCTAGTCCAGCACCGGCGAGTAACCAATAACGCCGCTCATTCCAGCCGCGTTCGAACAGGTACAGGCCCAGGACGATGAAAAACACCATGAAGGGTTCGGGGTACATGCGTCGCCCGTAGAAGAAGACCTGGGGATGCAGCAGGAAAACGAGCATGGCCAGCCAGGCTCCTTCCACCGGCAAAAACCGGCGGGCCAGCGAGAAGACAACGGCACCGCTGGCCAGGATCAGCAGAACGGGTACGGCGCGAAGGGCCGAGATGGAGCGCCCCAGCAGCTTCACCAACAGGCCGGTGGTGTAAAGAAAAAGGGGGTCACGGGAGCTGAAAAAGTCAGCGTAGGGGCGTTCCCCTGCGCTGATCCGCCAGGCCTGATACAGAAAGCTCCCCTCGTCGTCGTCAATCAGCCAGCCACCCAGGTTGTAAAAGTACAATGACCCCAGGACGACGATGGTGAGTAAGACCACCAGTATCTCTTTTTTCCCAACCCGCAAATCCTGTTCCATGGCCTTACCCATTCGCACCTCCGGAGTTTCTCAGAGCGTATCTAAAAAATCGGGATGAGAGTATCACCACCAAGACACAAAGACACAAAGCGCCATAAAAAGTAAGCAAATTATCATGTTCTTAGTGTCTTGGTGTCTTTGTGGTGAATTTCAGACACACTCTCAGTCCGCCCTGGTCTCCACCGGCGTGACCAGCATCCCTCGCTTCACTCCCACCATTACCGATCCCGCCTCCTCTACCACGACCGGCAGGCGAGCGCCGGCGTCGTCAATGGCTGCCGGCGGGCCAACAAAGAATCCCAGCGAGATGGTGGACAGGTCCACGTAGGCTGGGAGCTGAATACTCTCCCGGTCGTGGATCATCTGCCCTGGGACCCATCGCGCCGGTGGATACCATATGGAGGCCCGTATCTCAATCGTTGTACCTGGCAAGGTCTCGCCATCTTTGTCAACCAGGCAAAGGAACACGCGAGGGTCATTCTTGGGCGTCCGGTTTGTCTGCCAGTAGGAATGCACTTCCACCACCATTCCGCCTTGATGTTCAAGCCGCAATCGGGACAATCGCACGTCAGTACCAAAGTCCACGACCAAAGAGGAAGCTTCGCTTACGTCTTCCGCCAATAGGAAGCTGTAGAACTCTTGGCTAAGAGGAACTCGCTCTGCGTTTCTCTTGAGGATAATGTAGCCATCCTCACTGACCACCACACCGAAGTTCTCCCGAGAAAGGAGGTTCTGGACTGCGCTATGGTACTCACCATAACCCAGTAAATAACCTGGCCGTTCAGTAACGTCCAGAAATATGTAGTCAGCCTTGTCCATGTTATAAGGGAAAATATAGACTGTCTCACGTTCAGATACGTGGGGGTTAAGATGATCTTGGGCTACAACCACAGCGTCCCGTGGGATGGACTTTGCCAATCGCTCGCCCAGGCGATGATGAGCCGTTATTTGTGGCCACAGGAAATTTCCGCCCAGCGGGGAATAACCCAGCCGTTGATGATAGAAGGCGGTGAAGATGAGCGTGTAGATGACGAACACAACGACCACGAACGTCTGCTTGAGCTTTAAAAGCCGGTGGAGCACACGGGCCAGCAAAGCAACTCCCCATACGGCGGAGAGGACCACAAAAGGCACTATCGTCACCGAACCCCAGAATATATCCAGAGCGTACATTGTGTAGTGAGTGCTCAGGAAATTAATCGCTATCGCTGGCACGGCGATCAACAACACTTGAGGGGCCAGCAGCGACAAATAGCCAACTGGAAAACATAGCTTGATTAAATAAGCAATCTTGAGCTCATCTTTGAAGTTGTTAAGCACCAGCTCAGGCCTGGTCACTACGTTGATTAACACCTCTTCAACGCTGTTCCCTAAATAAGCGTAATGGGCCAAATGAATGCTTCGCCCTGATTCGTTGAAGCTGGGAATGACCACCTTTACCGCTATGATAAACCACAGAACGCCTGCCAACAATGTCCCCAACCCCCATTTCCGTTTTCGCAGTACGAAAAAAGTGTAGAGGCCCATCATGGCTACTATCAAAGGAATTTCCTCTTTGCAGCTCATAGCCAGAACAGCGAACAGGCCGAAGAGATAGGGCCGATCTTGATGCAAGAAATAAAAAGCCCAGGTGAGGAAGCCGCTCCCCAAAGTAACAGCGTGAAACTCAGAGAGGTTCGCTCCTGCTAGGGCGGGGAAAGCGAGGTAAACCAGCGCAAAAGCAGCGGCGGCCCACGCATTCTCCAGCTTCTTTTTCGCCAGCCAGAAGATGGGCCAGGCTCCCAACGCCAGGGCCACAGTCTGCACGACCAGTAGCGTCTCCGGCCCGCTGTGGATCAGATACGGAGGGGCTAGCAAGACGATGATCGGGTCGAAGTGTGTGCCCAGGCGGGACTCGGTCCCTTCCTCGTTGGTCATGCGCAAGAAACGGCCATGCAGCGTGTTCCACACCGCCTGGTCCACGTTGCCCAGATCGAAGCCGTGGGTCATAAACGCCTGGTGCTGGCGGATGGAGAGCGCGGAAAAGAAGACGACGTACAGCAGGGTCAGGGCGACGACTGCCCACCAGGCCAGCCGCTCCACTTTTTCCCCAGAGTTCCCGTTTTCCCCAGAGTTCCCGATCCTTCCCATCTTGCCCCCTATTCCAGCTCGTATAAGAGAATCCCGATTCCTCCCACGTTGGCCTCGTCGAGCAGGGGATAGCGACGGTCGAACTGGCGCACGAGGTCCTGTTGATATTCGACTTTGTGATCCAAAGTCACCACCAACCACAACCTGGTTTTCCCGGCCACAATCTCTTCCAGACTCTCTGGCCTGATGCCGGCGATGCGTCCCGTGCGGCCACGGGTCGTTTCCTGCTCGTAATCCGGATCGCCCACCAGGAAGTGCCGCTCCAGTTCGGGCGCGTAGTAGACGAAGGTCAGGTAGGAGCTGTCGCTGGTGTGAATGACCGTGTCCCCCGCTTGAAAGTGAGTTTGCAGATACCCGGCCGCTTCGCGCATCGGCGGTTTGGCGTAAACGGGGTTAGCGTAAGAGTTGTACAGGCTGAGGCCCACCACAGCCAGGCCGGGAATGATTAACAAGGCCGCTAACAGGCGGGGCATACGCATCAATCCCCAGGCCAGCAAAACGAGCAAAGCAAAAGCGGAGATGATGAACGTCCGCGCCAGAAAGATAGGCCACACCTGCGAAACCAGAAACGAACTGCCCATGGGCACGGCAAACAGGCACAGCAAGAAAGACAACGGCTCTCGACTCATTTCCTCTTTCTGCAAATCCCACCAGCAGAGGAAAAGGGGCAAAACTACGACACACAATTCCACAGGCAGAGCTACAATTGCCATTAATGGCGACAGGGCATGGCCGAACAGAAACAAGCTCAGTGTATCGAAAAGCTCCTTCACCGATGGCCTCTCCAACCAGAATTGAGTCCCCACCCGCGCCATTTGCCCCGGCAGATAAACGAGCCAGGGCAAGAAAAGCAAAGCCACGCTGCCGAGAGCGATGGCCAACGCTCGCCATTTCTCCCTCGTCTTCCGCCAATGCAGCAGGACGAATATACCCAGGGCAGCCAGGCACAGAACGGCCGTGTTCTGGGTGTACAGGGCGGCGACGGTGCTCAACACAAAACCCAGCCAATCCCTCTTCCTCCCCTCCTGCCAGGCCCGCAGAAAAAAGAAGGCGGACAACAGGGTGAAAAACCCCAGTTGGCTGTACATCCGCGCTTCCTGGGAATAGAAAATGTGAAAGGGGTTAGTGGCCAGCAATAAAGCGCTCACTAACCCCACCTTCTCGCCAAACAGCCGCCGCCCCAGGGCGTAGAGCAGGGGTATAGTGACCACGCCCCACAACGCCGACGGCAGGCGCACGGCGAACTCGCTATCGCCCAGAGCCAGAAAAGCGCGCAGCACGAAATAATACAATGGCGGCATGGTGTCCTGCGCAGTACTGGCGACGATTTGCCCCCAATCGCGCCGGGCGATAATCACACTGAAGGCCTCGTCGAGCCACAGGCTTTGGTGGCCGAGAAACAGCAAACGCAGAAAAGCCCCTATCACCAGGACGCTGAGCAACCACCCGTATCGCTTCATGGCCCGCTGCCTTTGCCCAGCGCGTAAAGTACGTAGCCCTCGCCTTCTCGATGAACCACGGTTAAGTAATCGGAGGCCAGGTTTTCCCACAGGCGAACGTCTTCCTCGGTGATGGGATCCATCCCGGCCTCGACCACGAATTCCAGCCCTTTCTGGTGGAGCAAGACGTGCGTGTAGCCCTCGTCCGCCAGATGGCGGGCGATAGTGTCAACGGAGCCGTACTCGTAAACGAGGTGCTTCCAGGTCTCCAGGATGGCATCGGGTTGGGCCTGGCGCTGGCAGTAATAGCTGCGCGGCTCCCACAGAAAAAGGATTTTCGCCCCGGACGGCAGATTCTCGTTGATGTACTGCATCGCGGCGTAGTGCTGGCCCAGGTTGCGCGTCAGGAACTCGTCGCGGCTTTCCCGCCCGGCGAGATAGGGCAGCGGGTCAATCCGCAGAAAATCGAGGCCCTGGTACACGACGTTGAGGGCGAGCACGATGGCTATTGTCATCCACACGAAGCGGTGCAGGGAAAAGGCAGGCCGGTCGAAGGCGCGCAGGGCATCCAGGGCGACCGCCAGCGCCGGAGCCATGGCCACGAAACACGGCAACAACAGCCGCGACTGGAACAGCGACCTGGACGCGATCACCCCCCAGGTCCAGACCAGATACTGGGCCAGGGCGAAGGTAAGCAGATAGCCCACGGCGGCCGGGCGCTGGATCTCACCCCGGCGGGGTCTGTACACCCCGTAGACCACGAGCAGAGGCAGCAGAGCGAGGAACAGCGGCCCCATCCGCCCGTCGTAGTAGTTCATGTCGCGGATGCCCAGGGTCAGCGTCCACGGCAGGGCCAGCAGCTTGAGCGGATTGAGGCCGATACCCGTCCCGGCCCGGGCGTACCAGGCCGCGCGGAACTCGTCCCACAAGTGCCCGCCAAATACCTCGTAAGCGAAAGGGTAAAAGGGGTTGCCGGTGAAAAAGAAGTTTTTGACGTACCACGGCGAGGCGACCAACAGAGCCGCCGCGCTGAAAAGCAACAGCGACCTGAAAACGACGTCCGCTCGCGCCCGCTCGCGGATCGCCTGATGCCAAACGATGAGCACCACCAGGGTCAGCGGGCAGACGAAGCTGGTGTACTTAAGCCCCATGGCCAGACCGCACATCACGGCGCTCAGCATCAGCCACTGCCGGCGCTGGTCGGCGAACCAGTTGCCCAGAGCGTAGACCGCAGCCAACTGGTAGAAGGCCAGGGCGATGTCGTTGTAGGCCCAACCGGCCAGCACGGGGATCATGGGCATGGAGGCGAAGATGGCCACGGAGGGCCAGACCGCCTGCGGGTACAGGTGCCGGCGGGCTAGGAGGTACACCAGACCGGTGAGCAGCAGCGCGTACCAGAAGTGCACCAACTTAGCGGCCACGTCGCTTTTGAGCAGCATCCCGTACAGATAGAGCATCTCCATCAGCGAGGGAAAGCTCAGGTGCGGGATGTCAATCCCCGGCACGATGCGGTGTTGTGCGATGTAAAATCGAGGCCCGGTGAGGTGATAAAAGAGGCCATCCCAGTCAACTGGCGGGGTGAGAGCCACCAGAAAGGCCAGGCCCAGGGTGATGGCCAGATAAACGACCAGGGGACGCGGAGGTTTGATCGCCGGACGGCAAGCCCAGGCCGTTCGGCACGCGGCTACTACGTCGGAAAAGAGGACGAGGAAAAGCGCCGCGCTGAGGCCGTAGAAAATCCATTCGTAGAGCAACCCGACCAGGCCCAGAATCAAGACCAGGGAAGAAAGCGATCCCAGGCCGATGCCGGTGACCAGGATCAACTCCTCGCCGGGTGAGGCGAAGGACATGCCCAGCAGGCGGGACAGGCGGCGGCCCAAGGCCGCACCCAACAACGCGATGCCAAGAGAACACAGCGCGTCCAGGACGGCATTGCCGGTGGCCGTGGCAAAATTCTGATCGAAGGGCTTCTGCACCAGGTAAAATACCGCGTAGGCAGCGAAAAGCCACACGACGACGAAAGCTACCGTCAGCAGCCACCTGCGATCAAGTCGTTGCTTCATCAGCATATCCCCGCTGCCCGCAGGACGAGATGCCATCTCGTCCTACAGCAGTTGGCATGGACGCGAATAGGTGGTATAATCGGAGTCAGCTCGTACCCTCTCACATAAGTGGATTGTCTATGAAACCCAATCATATTGCCATTACTTTGCTGTCAATCGCTTTGCTCATTTCAATCGCGCTTAATTTCATCCTCTTCAAAAGGGGTGAACAGTATTATTTGCAATTGAATGCAACTCGATTAGACCCAGTAGGCCTGAGTTTTTATCCCCAGGGTACTGACCAGCACTCGAACTCCACTACGCAGAAAAGGGTCGTTTTCTTTGGCGATTCCAGAGCATCCAATTGGACATTCCCAGCGGGTCTTAATCAGTTTCAATTCGTTAACCGGGGCATTGGTGCTCAAACCTCAGCACAAGTCCTCGAAAGATTTGATGATCACATCGTACCTTTGCAGCCGCAAGTTATCATTGTGCAGGTTGGTATCAATGATTTGAAAACCATCCCTATCTTCCCAGACCAAAAAGCATCAATCATTGCTAATTGCCAGGCCAACCTCGAGAGGATCGTTTCTCAATCTCTTGACCTGGGTGCAATCGTTATTTTGACCACGATTTTTCCACTTGGCGAAGTGCCGCTTGAACGGAAACTTTTTTGGTCAGCGGACGTGGCCGAGGCGATTGAGGAAGTAAACGCTTTTATCTACTCTCTTGAGAGAGAAAACGTCATTGTCTTTGATACTACTCCAATATTGGCCAATGAGAAAGGCGTAGTTCGACCGGAATACAGCAGAGATTTGCTGCATCTTACCGATGCTGGCTATGACGCGCTCAATGAAGAACTTGTACGTATTTTGGCAACATTAGAACCATATCCATTACACTGATCACGTATGAAACGCAGCACGCAATACGCAATATGAGGGACACCCATGCGCATTCTACTTTATACCGGCAAAGGTGGTGTGGGTAAGACCACCGTCTCGGCAGCCACGGCCCTGCGCTGCGCCGACCTGGGCTATCGCACCGTGGTGGTCAGCACCGACGCTGCCCACAGTCTGGCCGATGCTTTCGACATGGCTTTGGGGCCAGAACCTACCTCCATCCTGCCCAACCTGTGGGGCCAGGAAATTGACGTCCTCCACCTGATGGAGAAACACTGGGGAACCGTGCAACGCTACATGGCCACCGTGCTCGCCTGGCGCGGTCTGGAGGGCATCATCGCCGAGGAATTAACCGTGCTGCCCGGCATGGACGAGCTGGCCAGCCTGTTGCAGATTGTGAACCTGCATGATACCGGCGAGTACGACGTGATTATCATTGACTGCGCCCCCACCGGGGCCACCTTGCAATTGCTCACCCTGCCCGAAGTGGGACGCTGGTATCTGATGAGAATTTTCCCTCTCAAAAAGAAGGCCGTCCAGATCAGCCGTCCCATTCTGCAAGCCATTATGGACCTGCCCATGCCCGACGACGAACTGTTCGACACCGTCGAGGAACTCATCAAAGGGTTGGACCGCATGAAAGCTTTGCTCACCGACCCGGACAAATCGTCTGTCCGCCTGGTGCTCAACCCGGAGAAGATGGTGATCAAAGAGGCCCAGCGGGCATTCACTTACCTGAACCTGTACGGCTACCGGACCGACGCCGTGGTCTCCAACCGCTTGCTCCCGCAGACCGTCACCGACGACTATTTCGCTGGCTGGAAGGACATTCAAACCCGGTACAGCCAGCTCGTCGAGGAAGCCTTCGCCCCGTTGCCCATCCTCACCGTACCCCTCTTCGACCAGGAGGTAGTGGGCCTCGGGATGCTGCGCCGCATGGCCGATGCCATCTTCGGCGAGGATGACCCCACGCGATTGTACTACGTCGGCCAGGCTCAGCAGGTCCTGAAGCAGGATGGGCTATACCTGCTGCGTATCCCCTTGCCTTTTGTGGACAAGGAAAACATCCATCTCACTCGCTCGTCCGGCGACGAGTTGATCGTGCGCATCGGCAATCACAAGCGCAACATCCTCCTGCCTCACGTGTTGGCCACCCTGGAGGTGCAGAAGGCTAAGCAGGAAGACGCCTGGCTGGTGATCACCTTCCAGGAGGAGGAGCGCCCATGAAAGTGCTCGTCACCGGCGGAGCGGGGTTCATCGGCAGCCACGTGGCCGAGGCGTTGCTGGCCCGCGGCGACGCAGTCATCTGCCTGGACAATTTCAACGATTACTACGACCCCGCCCACAAGCGGCGTAACGTGGCCCCTGTGCTATCCCATCCCGCCTATACCCTCTACGAGACCGACATCCGCGACGCGGATACGGTGGAGGGCATCTTCGCCACCGAACGCCCCGACAGGGTGATCCACCTGGCGGCCATGGCCGGGGTGCGCTACTCCATCGAGCGCGCCCCACTTTACGTAGAGGTGAACGTCCAGGGAACGGTCAATCTGCTGGAAGCAGCCCGCCGCCATCAAGTACGCAATTTCGTCTTCGCTTCCACCTCATCGGTGTACGGGCGCAGCGCGCATATACCCTTCCGCGAAGACGATCCCACCGACCAGCCGCTGGCCCCTTATCCTGCTGCCAAGAAGGCGGGCGAGGTGATGGGACATGCCTATCACAACCTGTTCGGCCTCAATTTCACCGCTGTGCGCTTTTTCAGCGTCTACGGCCCGCGAGGCCGGCCGGACATGATGCCCTATCTGGTGACGGAGCGCATCTTCTGTGACCGGGAGATCACCCTCTTCGAAGCGGGGGAGATGCGCCGCGATTGGACCTACATCGCCGACATCGTCAGCGGGGTGGTAGCCGCATTAGACGCTGACCTGCCCTATGAGATTATTAACCTGGGGCGTGGCGAACCGGTGCTCATGGCCGACTTCGTCCGTCTGGTAGAAGAGATTGTCGGCAAGCGGGCGCGCCTGGTCACTCCGGCTGCCCCGCCCAGCGAGCCGCCCGTTACCTACGCAGACGTGTCCAAAGCCCGTCGCCTGCTGAGCTACAACCCGCAGACCAGTGTGGAGGAGGGGATGCGCCTTTTCGTGGCCTGGTACCGGCGTGAGGTGGCGGCAAGGTAGAAACTGCTACTTATACGGTAGGGCAAGAAGAGCTATCTCACCATCCAGTGGCTCAAACTCCGGGTCCTTGTGCACTAACGTAGCATGACGGTCTTTCGACAGAGCAGCAATCCAGGCATCTGCAAAAGACAAGTGGTACGCCGCTTTAATTTCTCCAGCGACAAGGCCCATGGTCTCATTAGACTCTACCCGCTCCAATGGCAACTCTTTCAGCCGTGCTATCCAGGCTCGCGCCTTATCCCTACCCTGTTCTCGAAGGAGGACGTAGTAGATCTCTGTCCATGAGGCAAAGGAAACCAACAGGGTGGCCTGAGCCTCTATACCCTGGCGTAACAAATCGGCCACGTTATCGGCTCCGTCCTCACCGTCGGTGAATGCCAATAGTGCTGATGTATCCAGGACGTACTCGCTCACGACCGTGCCCTTTCCTCAGCACGATACTCCAGAAGTTTCTCGCGCAGTTTCAGGTCACGGGTCGCTCCCTGTAGCGCCTCAATCGGGTCATACCGCACGGCCTCGGATGGTCTTAGCTCCCATTCCTCCCCGTCTTCGAGAAAAGTGACTATGACCTTCGTTTCCTGGGCAGATGGAGCAGGGTCTATGAGATGTACTCTTTGTCCGTCAAAGATTCCACGCACGGCGATCATTGCTTACCTCCAGCAGCTTTTGATGTCATTATACTTTATTCCAGGCTGAAAATCAAACCTCAAGCCATATCATAGGCGAAGGGCATCGCTCCATCCTCATCCACCTCATCTACTGCCCACTCAACCGCGCCATCTCGGCCAGCGCGCCCTCGGCCCGCCCGGCGAAAGGCCCACCCGGGTCCAGGTCCAACACGCGGGTGTACTCCCATTGCGCATCATGCCAACGTCCCTGGGCAGCGTACACCACCCCCAGATGATAGTGCGCGCGGGGCAGGTATGGGTCCAGCTCCAATGCACGCTGCAAAGCGGTCTGCGCCGCCCGCGGGTTACCGGTCAGATACAGCGCCCAACCCAGAGCGTCATGCGCCAGCGGATCGTCGGGGGACAGGTCCACGGCCTGTTGCGCGGCGGGTAACCCTCGCTCCCGCACCTGGATGAGGTGATCGGTGTAAAATTGGGCCAGGATGCGGTGGAACTGGCCGTCCTCGGGAGCCAACTCGACCGCGCGGTGCAGCCAGAACTCGGCGACCACGTAGTCCGGCACAGCCAGATAGGTTTGAGCGATGTCCACGCACAGGGCCGCATTCTGGGGGTCGAGAGCCAGCGCGCGGACGAAAACGACGCGAGCACGACCGGGTTCGCCCTGCTCACGGAAGTAAAGGCCGAGGAAATAATACCCTATCACGTAGGAGCGGTCCAGACTAATC
>Ga0209609_10002420_pt1 | contig 10681 bp, 8 predicted proteins | sample LakKivw325mmetaG_FD_184136 | JGI IMG/M metagenome (GOLD analysis project Ga0209609, IMG submission 184136) | Anoxic lake water microbial communities from Lake Kivu, Rwanda to study Microbial Dark Matter (Phase II) - Lake Kivu water 325m metaG... | ecosystem: Environmental > Aquatic > Freshwater...
GATGAAGATGGCGAACACATGCCCGGTGAGCAGGACCGGCACGATGTAGCGGGAGAAAGCCACCATGGTGATATTGACCGCATTGAGCATGAGCTCAAGGCACATCAGGATGATGATGGCGTTGCGCCTGGTCAGCACGCCATACAGCCCGATGCTGAAGATGACCGCGGCGACGATGGCGACGCGCGGGCTGAGCTGGCCCGACGGCAGCGGGCGCTTGCGCTTCACCGGATGGGCACGGTCCTTTTCCAGATCGGCCAGATCGTTGATGATGTAGACGGTGCTTGAAATCATGCAGAAAAAGATGAAAGCCAAAGTCGTCCGCAGCAGCAGATTCCCGTTCATGCCTATTGCTGAGCCGGTCGAGAAGATCATCGTGGCCAGCCCGCCGGCGACGGCGCCGTCGGTGCCGAACAGCGCAAGCAACTCCGTGACCGCGTACGACGCGCACCAGAGCATGAGGTACCAGACCGACCTCGAGCCGTAAACGCTTCCGCCCCGCAGGCTGAGGCTGGTGCTCTGCGCCCAGACACTGCCCAGCCCGATGCCAAGCATCAGCAGAGGAACCGCCCACTTGACGGCCACCTGCACGCCGAGGAGCAGGCTGTACAGGACGAGAAAGCCCGGGCTGAAGGCGAGCTGGAAGAGGAGGCTTCCGGACGTTATCCTCTGCGAGCGCCGGATGCTCCGCACCATCATGAGCGTGGAGACCACCAGCAGGGGAACCGAGACGAAGCCGACTATCTTGTAGAGCACCGTCAGAAACGTCATGACGTGCCTCGCTGCCGGCAGACCCCGCCTCTCTGCCCGGCAACTCCATGGTACGCGACGGTCTCCTTTTGTCAAGCGATGCCGGGCGCCGCGGGGCGGCAGGACAAAGCCGTTGCATTCTGCCAGGCGGACTAGTATCTTGAGTCCGTGCCGTGGAGGAGCGGGGTGGTTCCTGCAAGTACGGCAAGAGGGTGCCAATGGCGTCGTCCGAGGATCTCACCGGTCAACTGACCCGGGCTCTTCACGAGCGAGATGAAGCGCGGCGTCTCGTCGCCTCCGCCGAGCAACTCAGCACGGACGAGTCGATCGCTCCGGAGCATCGCGACGCTCTGGCGCGTGAGTATGCGGAGCGGCTCGATGCCGCCGACGCCGAAGTAGAGCGCATCAAGGCGCTCGTCAGCGATCGCCAGGTTCAGACGGCGCTGGAGCTGGATGGGCTTCGCAAGGAGTTGGGAGCGCTCGAAGTCCGTCACAAGGTGGGAGAGTACACCCTCGCGCAGTTCAAGAGCGCCAGCGCCGGCCTGGACAGGCGCATGGCATCCCTCTCGCGGCTCGATGCGTCGCTCGCGGCGCTGCTTGAAGCGGAGACCGAGTCGGATGTGAGGCCCACGTCGCGGCCGGCGGCCGGGGCTGCGCCCGTGCAGCGGACCGTGGGGCGTCCGCCTGTCGAGCCGCTCGAGCAGCCTGCGGCCGGCTCCGGCGGAGGCCTCCGAGGAGGTATTGCCAGCGCGTCGGCGGTCACGCCCAGGTGGCTGCTTCTCGGCAGCCTCGGCCTCGTGGTCGTCGGCGGCATAGCCGTCGTCATCCTGTTCATCTCGGCCATGTCCGGCGGCGCAGGGGGCATCAACCTGCCGAGCTTGCCGGGGTTGCCCGGACTGTTCCAGAGTGGTGATGACACACCGGCGCCGACTACGCCGACAACACCGGTGATGCCCACCCGGCCGACCACCTCACCCACGACGCCGGTACCTCCCGCGACGGCGACCGAGACAACGATATCGGTCGACCTGCGCTCGGCCCCGAACGTGGGCAGCCTGCTCATCGACGTCGCGTTCGACCCTGCTGCGCTGCAACTCACACATGTTCAGGCCGCCGGCCTGCCGTCCGGTACGCTGTTCGAGTACAGCACCAGTCCGGGACACGCGGTGCTCGGCGTCGTGACGGCGAGCGGCCTGAACGGCAGTTGGTCGATCGCCTATCTCACCTTCAGACGAGCCGCGGGAGCGGCAACGTCCGGGCAGTCGGCAGTGACGATAGGCGCGGTGCAGGCACACCGCGCCGACACGCTGGCTCAGGTATCAGCGACCACGTCGCCGGGGAAGGTGAACCTGAGCGACCTTTCCGCCGTTGGGCTGGCAATCGTGTTCGGATAATGGGAGAAAGCAGATGCCGGGTCTGAAGAGTTGCCGGATGTGGCGCCGAATCGCAATGCCCCTGGCCGCCTGCCTGCTGTGCGCCGTGCTGCTCGTCTCGCCCGTGGCGGCGCAGGGCGGGTTCACAGTTGACGTGTGGACGAACAAGGGTGGGAACGGGCAGAACGCCTCGGGCGGTTCGTTCGGCGTCAATGACCAGATTGTCGTCTACGTACAGGCGAGCCACGACTGCCTCGCCTCAATTACCTACGCTGCTGCCGGAAAGCAGGCCGAGTTGGCCTATCAAGGCCCGCTTCAGGCAGGCAAGCCTATGACGATGACGCCGACAGTGGCAGGGACCGAACTGCTGGGCAGTTGGATCTTGGTTGTCGAGGCCTGGACCAACACGAGCTTTGCCTCAGACTCTGTAACGTTTACCGTCGGCAACGCCGTGCCGGCGGGCGTGCCGCCGGCGCTCACGCCGGACGCGGCCACCGCGCTCGATTCGCTCAAGGCGCTGAAGATGTCCCAGGGCGCGATGGCGGTTGACCTGTCGCTCGATGTCGACCGCGATGGCAAAGTGACCGCCGATGACGCGCGGCTCATCCTGACGTGGGCCGTGCAGTAGCGGCCGCGTGGACTCGGTCAGCTTTCGAGCAGCCTGTTGAGGCGCTTGCCGTACTGCCACAGGCACGTCATCACCTGTCCCACGTCCTCCGCGCTGCGGTACACCGGGATGATGCGCGTCATCGACTGGACCACGTCCATGCCCTCCGGCCGGGAGAAGTAGCAGATGCACACCGGCTTGCCGGTGTCGTGCTGTATCTCTTCGAGGCGGCGCAGCAGCCGCTCTTCCGGTGGAAAGGGCCGGGAGTGCAGCCCGATGATGGCGCCGTCGATGGTGTCGAGGTTCAGCATCGTCTCCGTGCACTTCAGCAGCGGGTCGACGCGCAGGTCGGCGGCGAGGTCGATGGGGTTCCGGAGGGACGCGAACGGCAGTGCGTCGGCCTCCTCGCGCAGCTTGCGCTGGAGCATGAAGTCGATCTCCGGGACCTTGAGCCCGTGTTCAGCCAGGAAGTCCGTTGTCGCGACGCCGAAGCCCCCGCTGGGGCCGATGATGGCGATGCGGTTGCCGCGCAGCGGAGGCTGCATGTCGAACGCCATAGCTACGTTCAGCAGGTCATGCGTCCGCGTGACCTGGATGACCCCGCACTGCTTGAACATGGCGTCGTAGACTGCGTTCGAGCCCGCCAGGGCGCCCGTGTGCGACGCCGCCGCGCGGCTGCCGTCGTCGGTGCGTCCGAACTTCATGACGACGACCGGCTTCTTCGAGGCGACGTCCTTCGCCACGCGGATGAACTTCTGCGCGTCACGCAGGCTCTCGATGTAGCCCATGATGACGCGTGTGTCGTCATCTTGTCCGAAGTACTCCAGGTAGTCGGCGAACTTGGTGACCGCTTCGTTGCCGCTGCTCACGAACGCGTTGAAGGGGAGGTGCAGGTGCAGGCCGTAGTTGAGCGTGGTGACGCCGTACGTACCGCTCTGAGAGATGAACGAGAGGTGCCCCGGCTCGCTCTTCAGCGGCTCCATCGTCGCTACCAGACTGACCGGGAAGCTGCAGATGCCCATGCAGTTCGGACCGGCCGTCGGGATACCCGCCTCGGCGCACATTGCGCGGACCTCCGCCTCGCGCTTCCGGCCTTCGATGCCGGTCTCGCCGAATCCCGCGGTGATGACGATGAGGCTGCGGACGCCGGTCTCGATGGCGTCCTTGACGGCGCCGAGGACGAACGGCGCAGGGATGACGATGAACGCCAGGTCGACGCGCTCCGGCACGTCCCGGATGGAGCGGTAGGACGGCGCGCCGAGCACGGTGGCGGCGTTCGGATTCACGGGATAGACGCGCCCCTTGAAGCCTCCACGCGTGATGTTGTTGAACACGCCGTAGCCCCACTTCGTGGGGTCTTCGGAGGCGCCGACGACGGCGATGGACGAGGGCCGGAACATCGAAGTCAACGGATGCATGACAGGTTTCCCCCTTTGGACCGCAACCGCGCAGCCGGGCGAGCCACGACACACTTCTGCAAGGCGTACAGCCGCGCAGAAAGAAGGGAACGCAGTGCTGCCACGTGCCGCAAGAGGCCCGATACCGGCGCAATTGTGGGCCGGATGCGACTGCCGGTCAAGTGCCGCCACGTATCCAGACTTCCTGGAGAGAAGTCCGGGCATACTGAGCACTCGTTCATGGTTGTGAGGCGCGCGTGCGCCCGAGATAAGCGCCGTACTGGTGCAGGCGGGCCATCACCTCACCCACTTCCTCCGGCGTGCGATAGGCAGGGAGCACACGCGTCATGGCCTGGATCGCCTCAACACCTTCCGGACGCGCGTAGTAGCAGATGACTAACGGCTTGCCCGACTCCGTCTGCATCCGCTCCAGCCCGCGAATCGTCTCCTCCAGGGGTGGAAAGGGACTGGCCGGCAACGCCGCAATCGCGCCGTCGATACAGTCCTGCTTCAGTGCGATTTCCACGCACTTCAGCAACGGGGCAGACCTGAAGTCCGCAGCAAGGTCGATCGGGTTCTGAAGCGATGCGTAGGCTCTTGTGTCCGCCTCGCGCCGGATCTGTTGCTGCAGTTCATCGCTGAAGGTGGGGACCTCGATGCCATGCTCTTCCAGATAGTCGGTCGCCGCAACGGCGAACCCGCCGCTTGCGCCGATGATTGCGACGCGATTGCTCCGCATGGGCGGTTGGAGAGAGAGGGCAAGCGCCACGTTCAGAAGGTCATGGGTCCGTGTTACCTCGATGACGCCGCATTGCCGGAAGACGGAGCTGTAGACGGCGTGCGTGCCGGTGAGCGCCCCCGTGTGGGAAGCTGCGGCTATCGAACCCTTGCGCGTGCGGCCGAACTTCATGACGACGACCGGTTTCCTCCTGGTGACTTCTCTTGCGACCCGGGCGAATCTCTCTCCATCGCGCAGGCTCTCGATGTAGCCCATGATGACGTGAGAGTTCGGGTCTTCGCCGAGGTACTCCAGGAAGTCCGTGAACTGCGTGACCGCCTCGTTGCCGCTGCTCACGAACGTGTTGAAGTCAATGCCCATCTTCACCCCGAAATTGAGCGTGGTCACACCGTACGTGCCGCTCTGTGACACGAAGGAGACGGCGCCGGGAGCGCTCTTCAGGTCATTGAAGACGGCTGTCAGCTTCGCGGGGAAGTTGCAGATGCCCATGCAGTTCGGGCCGACCATCGGTGTGCGCGCCTGTGTGCACAGCCCGGCAATCTCGGCCTGGAGTTGCCTGCCGCTCTCGCCGGTTTCACCGAAGCCCGCCGTGATGACGACGAGGGCGCGAACGCGGGCATCTATCGCGTCCCGTACGCTGTCCAAGACCATGCTTGCGGGAATCACGATGACGGCGAGGTCGACGCGCTCGGCGATTGCGCTGAGAGATGCGTAGCTCTTGAAACCCAGAACCGTCTGAGCGTTCGGGTTGACAGGGTAGATGCGACCCTCGTACCCGCCCGCGACGAGGTTCTTCAGGAGCCTGTGACCGTGCTTGGCGGCGTCGTCCGACGCGCCAACGACGGCCACGGATGCCGGATGAAAGAGCGGCTGAAGCGATTCCATGCTGCCTGTGGCCACGACGCGTAGTCTGTGCGCGCTGCTCGCGCCTGTCAACGCTGCCCCCGTCTACCCGGGGAAGGTGCCCGTCCTGCGGCGGAAGTCGGCGTAGTCGGCCATCGCAGCCATGACCTGGCAGATCTCCTCGGGCGTGCCGTAGACCGGCAGCCACGTGAGGCTCTGAACGAGTTCAGCGCCGCGCCGGCTGCCGTAGTAGCAGAGCAGCAGAGGTTTGCCGCAGGTCCGCTGGATGTTCTCGAGCCTGCGAAGAGTCTCATCTGCCGGCGGCAGCGGCCACGACCACATGCCCATCAGGACGGCGTCGATGTCCGGCTCGTTGATGACCATCTCAACGCAGTTCATGAGGTAAGGTGGGCGCGTTTCGGCGCTGATGTCCACGGGATTCCTCACGGAGGCGAACGGAGGTACCTTGACATCGCGCCGTATGCGGTTCTGAAGCTCGGCGCTGAACTCCGGCACTTCCAGACCCAGCTCGTTGCAGTAGTCGGCTGAGGCCACGGCGAAGCCGCCGCTGATGCCCGCTATTGCGACGCGCCTGCCCCTGGGCAACGGTTGCGTGCGGAAGGCCGTCGCCACGTTCAGCAGGTCCTGCGTCCGCATTACCTCGATGACGCCGGTCTGCCGAAACGCGGCGCTGTAAACGTCATGTGAGCCCGCGAGCGCACCGGTATGGGATGACGCGGCGCGTGTGCCGGCGCTCGTGCGTCCGAACTTCATGACGACGACCGGCTTCTTCTTCGACACTTCCTTCGCCACGGAGACGAAGCGGGGAGCATCCTTGAGACTCTCGATGTAGCCGATGATGACGCGGGTGGAGGGGTCGTCGCCGAGGTACTCGAGGTAGTCCGAGAACTTCGTGACCGCCTCGTTGCCGCTGCTGACAAACTTGCTGAAGCCCACGCCGGCCACCAGGCCCTGGTTGAGCGTGCTGATGCCGTACGTGCCGCTCTGGGAAATGAAGGAGACATCTCCCGGCTCCCCCTTGAGGGTGTCCATCGTCATGGTGCCGATGATGTGGGAGGAGAAGCAGACGACTCCCATGCAGTTCGGTCCGACGGCGGGTATGCCGGCCTGCCGGCAGAGCCTGCCTATCTCCGCTTCGGCCACGAGCCCCTCCGCGCCGACCTCGCCGAAGCCGGCGGTTATGATGACGATGCCCTTCGCGCCGGCGGCGATGCAGTCCTTCACTGATTCCAGCACGGCCTTCGACGGTATGACGATGAAGGCCAACTCGACGGGTTCGGGCAGCTCGCGCATCGTCGGGTAGGCCTTGCGGCCGAGGACGGTCGACACTCCGGGATTGACGCCGTAGACGGGGCCTGTGTACCCCGCATCGATGATGCTCTGCATCACCCGGTTGCCGTACTTGGTGCGGTCGTCCGAGGCGCCGATGACAGCAACCGAACGGGGCTCGAACAGGCACGACAACTTGCTCATGACCCGGTACCTCTCCGTGGCAGGCGGCGTGGTGTATCGTCGCGTTTGTGATGGAGTCGGAGGGCTGGAAGGACACCCTGGCCTCCGGCGGCGGAAACTATCCTACTACAGTGGCGCCGGAAGGGCCAAGAGTGAATCGTATACGACTAATCGTGCTTGGCCCGAGTGCACACCCGTGACAGGCGCCGCATGCGCACTCGCCTGCAGCGCTGCACAACGCGCCGGGCGCGTATAATCGAGTCAGGCCCGGGTATCCTGCGTTCGGGCCGGCCCGCTAGGGAGGAGGTCCACATGCCGGCAAGGGTCAGCAAGTCGGAAGTGCTCATCGGGTTCCTGGCGCTGCTCTCCATCTTCCTGGTCGTCCTTGGTAACATAATGCTATCGAAGGGCCGCTTCCCCATCGGCGTATACACGGTCGACCTCGTCATCTGCGGCGTGTTCGCCTGGGACTTCGTCAGACGGCTGAGGTCAAGCGAGGCGAAGCGCCACTTCTGGCGGCAGAGCTGGTATGAGCCGCTGGCGATGGTTCCGGCCGTGGCGCTGGACCTGCTGGCCGGACTACCGTTGTTGTCGACCGGATTGCGCGCGCTTCGTCTCGTGCGGTTCGTAAGGGTCGTCCTTGTCGCCTCACGCCTGCGGCGCACGTTCTCGGTCGCCGACCGGTTCGTTGCTCGCAGCCAGCTTCTCTACCTCGCAGTAATCGTCGCCGGTGTCGTGGTTGCGGCGGCGTTTGCGGTGCTCGCCATCGAGTTCCAGTCGCCCGAAAGCCAGATAGACGGCGTCTCGGATGCACTGTGGTGGGCGCTCTCGACGGTTACCACCGTCGGCTATGGCGACATCGTGCCGGCCACGCCGCTGGGGCGCATAGTGGGCATGCTGCTCATGGTTGTCGGCATCGGCGTCATGGCCGCGCTTATCTCGCAAGTGAGCGCGACGCTGGTCGAGTCGCGGCTGGCGCGCAGCCGGGGGCGGCGCCCGGCGCTACCGGCGGCGGTGATGGAGAGGCTGCAGAGTGAAGTGGGCCGGGTGGGAGACCTCTCGGACGTCGAGCTTGCGACGCTGCTGCGGGAGATCGTGGAGTTGCATTGCCAGGTGCAGCGTGCCGATACCGGTCCGGTCGCCGCGCCGTGAGTAGTGGAATGGCCAGCTGTTGGGCCGGAGGCGCACAAGATTATGTCTAGTACTGAATGGCTTGAGGGTGCACGCATCCTGGTCTGCAACGTCGGCAGCTCTTCGCTCACGTTCAAGCTCTACCGGCACTCGGAGGTGCTCGCGCGGGGGAAGTGCCACCGGGTCGGCGTGAAGGGCACCGGGCCGGCGTTCATGGAGTTTCATCACAGGGAGACGCACGACCGGCTTGAGGTGGAACTGGCCGACCACGTCGAGGCTGCCGGGCGAGTGCTCGACCGGCTCGAAAGGGCGAAGTTCGGCGTCGATGCGGTCGGCCACCGGTACGGCGACGGCGGCGGGTACTTCACCAACGGCGCGGTTGTCGACGACTCGACCCGTCCGCTGCTGGAACGGTGCGCTCCGCTGGCTCCGCTGCACAACACGGCGGCGCTGGCGATGATTGACCTCGTGAAGCGCCGGCTTGGCGGCATCCCTCAGTACGTCGTTTTCGATTCCACCTTTCACGCGGAGCTTTCGGAGGTTGCGCGAGCCTATGCCTTGCCCTACGACCTCGCACAGAAGTACCGCAGACACGGGTTCCACGGACTCTCGTACGCGGACGTTGTCGAGAAGGCAACCTGGTACCTTGGAGAGACGCATTTCAAGGCTGTGGCGCTGCACCTCGGCACCGGCGGCTCGAGCGCGTGCGCCATCGTGGACGGCCGGTCGGTCGACACGTCGATGGGCTACTCGCCGCTGCAGGGACTGGTGATGAACACGCGCTGCGGCGACCTCGATCCCGGCATCATCGTCGAACTGGCGCGCGAAGGACGCAGTGCGGACGAGCTCACGCGGCTGCTGCACCGCGAGAGCGGGCTGTTCGGACTGAGCGGCAGGTTGTCGAGCGACATACGCGACCTCATCGCCGTCATGGACACTGAACCGCGGGCGCGACTGGCCTTCGACCTCTACGCCTATCGTGTCAGGCAGTACATCGGCGCGTATGCGGCTGTGATGAACGGGCTCGACCTGCTCATCTTCACGGACGACGTCGGCCTCCGCGTGCCGGAAGTGCGGACGGCGGTCTGCCGCCACATGGACTACCTTGGCCTGCGCCTCGACGAGGACCGAAACCAGCAGTCGAACCCTGAGCGCCTTGAGCCGCTCCACGAGCCGGATTCCCGCGTCCGCATCCTGGCCATTCCGAACGACGAGGAGCGCGCCATTTACGCCGAAGGGCTGCAGTTACTCTCGTAGCCCTCTTCTCCTGAACCACACCATCTTGACAGCCAGTCGTCGGCGCCATAACATATACAGACTTGCGTATATATGAAACCGTGTTTGCGGGGGTTGTATGGATGAGCTGGTGAAGGCAGCCCGGAGCTTGAGCGACCCCGCTCGGGTGCGCGTGCTGCACCTGCTGATGCAGCGTGAGTGCTGCGTCTGCGAGGTGATGGACGTGCTCGACATCTCGCAGGTGAATGCCTCACGCTACTGCAACGCCTTGAAGGAGGCCGGCTTCCTCAGGATGAGGAAGGACGGCCGCTGGAAGCACTACTCGGTTGACCGCGAAGGGCTGTCCCCCGTGCTGAAGGACATGCTCGATGCCGTCCGCGAAGCCGCGGCAGGAGACACGGCGGCCGTGGGAGATACGGAACGGCTGAGGACTGCGCGACGGCGCTCGGAGGAGGGCGACAAGGCTGATGCCTCGGTGCGTGGGCATCCGGCTTCGCTGCAGACGGCCTGAAGGTTGAAGGTAATGGGACATGCTGACTGACGTCCTCGTTGGCGGGCTCAAGGCACTGCAGGACTACGTGGCGCTGCACGTGCTCACGTGTTTGATTCCGGCATTCCTTCTCGCCGGCGCTATCGTCACGTTCATCTCGCGTGAGACCATCATCGGCTATCTGGGCGCTGCCACGCGGAGGCTGAAGTCGTTCGGTATCGCCGCCGGGGGCAGTTTCTTTGTTGCGGCATGCTCGTGCACAGTCATCCCCGTCTCCAGCGGCATCTACTACGGCGGCGCAGGCATTGGCGCCGCCTTCATCATCCTCTGGGTCGCGCCCGCCGCCAACATCCTCGCACTGACATACACCGGCTCCATCCTGGGAGCCTCCATGGTTGCGGCGCGCCTCGTTTCCGCGCTGCTGATGTCAGCGGTAGTCGGGCTCGTGATGGCGTACGCCTTCCGGAAGGAGGAGGCGACGAGGGTCTCCGCCATTGAGGCCCGCGGCGGGCCGCTGATGGAGCGCAAGAGCCTGGTGCTGCTCCTGCTGCTCGTTGCCTGGCTGCTGTCGCCCAACTACCTCGTCATCCGGGGACCGTACTGGCAGAAGGTCGTTGTCTGGGCGGTCGGTCTTGCCGTGGT
>Ga0209609_10002422_pt1 | contig 10680 bp, 8 predicted proteins | sample LakKivw325mmetaG_FD_184136 | JGI IMG/M metagenome (GOLD analysis project Ga0209609, IMG submission 184136) | Anoxic lake water microbial communities from Lake Kivu, Rwanda to study Microbial Dark Matter (Phase II) - Lake Kivu water 325m metaG... | ecosystem: Environmental > Aquatic > Freshwater...
CTGCTGCTGGGGTGGCTCTTGGCGGTCGCTGTCTATCAAGTGGGAAGTCTGCTCACGTGATTGATGCCATCCTGGCCGAGATGCGGCGCGGCAGCACGACCGTGAAAGAGCTGAGCCGGAAGCTCAAGATCGAGAAGAGCGCGCTCGAAGCGATGCTTCAGTACATGGCGCGTAGAGGCATGATTCGCGAACTCCATCCCCAATGCCGACCCAGAGGTTGCCTTGGTTGTCCCTATCATGGCAAATGCCCCGATACCCCGGTCGTCGGCTACGAGGCGTCCCAAACCCGAGACTGAACCCCGAAGACAGCCGGCAAGGGGGCAAGGAGTCAGGGAATCGGTGATTCGAGTGACGGATAGTGCACCCCTTGAATCCAAGGTTGTACCTTAATGGTGAACCCCATGTCCGATTCAGGGGCGTTCATATCATTTGACGAATTGATTCCGGGGTCGTATGCTTACCGTCGAGAACACATGAGTGTTGCCGGCGTAGTCGCGGGTATGGCCTTGATGGCAGTCAGTCTATGGTTGCTGCGGTAAGGACGCCAGCGGGAGGCAGCACAAGGAGGTACAGTGGGCATCAACCCTGAAGCGGCGCGGCAGTTCTTGGCCATAGCCGTTCCGTTTTACGTACTTTGGTTCTTGACTGGAATCGTTATTGCCGTGCTGTACCACCTGAGCCTGTACTATCTCGATGGCGAATACCGCTCCCGGCCGGAGTTGTCGCTTGACCTTCTGGTCGGAATTCTGCGCGGCCTCTTGTACGTCGTTGCCTGGCCGTTTGTTTTTTACTTCGACCGTAGTGCGCTCTACCGCATCAAGATGCTGTTCCGGTACATGGACCCGAAGCTGAGGTACGAGGACGAGGAGCTGGCCGGGTTCATCGCCGACGGGCGACGCCGGGTGAAGCTCCGTCAGGATACATTAAAGAGCGCCGCGCTCGACGAGCGTCGGGCACGCGAGCTCGTAACCGGTGAGGACAGGGCGCGCTACTTGTTTGTGGCTCACGAGGACAACCCGGTGCTCGACAAGATATGGCTGATGATGGCCGAAGGTTCGGGCCCGGGCGGAGGCCGCCAACTGGTCAGGATTTACGACCGGAACGACCTGCCGGAGGAAGTGAACGAGAAGGCGCGGTTTGAGGTCGGGACCAAGACGCAAAGGCCCTGCGAGCAATGCGGCACGGTGGTACCGTTCCTTCGGGTCGAATTGCCCGAGATGCTCTATCTGAAGGTTGAAGACCCCGACAGCAAGAAGACGATTGTCGAAGGCTGGGCCCTGCGCGGCAACTTTGCAGTCACGTTTCAGCCCTGTCCGGAATGCGATGCGTCACGGCTGGGCGTCACCGATGATGTCACGAAGTTCGGCCGGGCGTCGGAAGTCTTAGCCGCTGTGAAGTCAGGTGTTACGATTGAGGAAGACCTGCCGACCTGAGAGAATCCAAGCACAAGCTCAAGCACCAGGCCTCAATACGGAATCCCGAGTCCTGTCGCTTGTTCGCAGATGAGGCCTTGAGAATGCAGTACGCCAGTCCATCCCGGCTGGTGCAGGCCATAACGACAACCAGATGAGACCGCCGAGCGTCCAAAGCATGATGGGCATCCTTCAGTCCACTCAGGCTGCGCGGCCTCCTGAAGCCTCAAGCTAGGCGCGATGGAACTGCCGGTCGCTCCTGAGCGTCGCTCGAACCGGGCACAGGTCATCGGCATCGTGCTGGTCTGCATCGCCCTTGGGGGCGCCGCGTTTCTGCTGGTTCGGCGGCTGACCGCGAAGCGGCCGGCCTGCGGACCCGACATGCCCAGTCCGGACTCAGTCTACACCGGCAGCGACAGCCTCGGCAAGGGGGAGATGCTCGCTGGCGTGCTGGCGCGGTGGTGTTTGCCGACCCAACTCATCAATGAGGTGTACGCCGCGCTCGCGGAGACCGACTTCAACTTCCGGAACATGCGGTCCGGGGATGCTGTGCTGTTCGCATACCGGGGTCTGGACCTCGTCGGGTTGACGTACCGGAAGGACCTCGTGACGTCATATGACGTTAGATTCGACTCCGCCGGCACGTCCGCCACCAAGGAGACGAAGGCGGTGGACACGGTGCACGCGGTCGTCCGTGGCGCAATCAAGGGATCGCTCTGGAACTCGCTGCTGGACATGGGGGAGAGCCCGGCGCTGGTGGTGAGCTTCGCGGAAGTGCTGAGCTACGAGGTGGACTTCCTGACCGAGGTCAGTGAAGGGGATTCGTTTGAACTGCTGGTGGACAAGTACTACGTCGATTCTACGTTCTACCGGGACGGCCGGGTCTACGCCGTCCGCTACAAAGGCCGGACGGGCAGCTACAGCGGATTCTACTACCGCAGCCCGTCCGGGCACCTCGACTACTACAACGATAAGGGGCAGTCGCTGCGCAAGACCGTGTTGCGGTCGCCCCTGCAGTTTGCCAAGGTCACGTCCCACTTCGGCAACAGGTACCATCCCATTCTGCGGAGATGGCGGCAGCATGCCGGCATCGACTACGGCGCGCCGACCGGAACGCCGGTGAGCGCCATCGCCGACGGGGCAGTCACGATGGCGCGGTACAATGGCGGGTACGGCAACTTCGTGCAACTGCGCCACTCGGGAGGACTTGTTTCGTGCTACGGGCACCTTTCGCGGTACGGCGCCGGTATCAAGGCCGGCAGGAGTGTGCGGCAGGGACAGACGGTCGGCTATGTCGGCACGACCGGGCTCTCAACCGGGCCGCACCTGCACTTCGAGGTCAGGCGGGGCGGCAAGCCGGTCAACCCGCTCAAGGTTATTCCGCCGCGGGCCGAGCCGGTGGCAAAGAAGAACATGCCCGAGTTCAACGCGCTGAAGGCGTCGTACCTCGCTGACCTGGCCCGGCCCGCAGGGCCGGTTGTCCCGCCCGACTCAACTCAGGAAAAGCGGGAGCTTGCGCTCCCGCACTCCAAACCGAACTAACTGGTTCGCAGTCTCTCGCCCCGGACCCCAAGCCCGGAACTAAGAACTAGAAACTAAGAACTAGAAACTAACACTCAACTCCGCGTACCAGTTCCGTCCCGGCACCGGATAGCCTCTCATCACTTCGCGCTGATGGTCGAAGAGGTTGCGAACACCGCCGCGCAGGGCGGTTGTCACCGGGCCGAACCTTGGGCTGAAAGCCAGACCCACGTCAAACAGCAGAAAGCCCGGTAGCGAGTTGGCGCTGTTTGGCGGCAGCGTGTCCGGAGTCACGTACCTCTGGCCTGTGTAGCGGACGTCCCAGCTCAGCTTCGCTACATCCCAGCCTGCCCAATGTGAGACCGCGAAGCTGATTCGCGGACGGTAGATGAGGTCCATGCCGTGCGAGCGCGCCAGCATATATGTGATGTTGCCGGTTGCCCCCGCGTGCTTGAACGCCACGCCGAGTTCGGCTTCGGCCCCTGTGATGGTGGCGGTGTCCAGATTGACAGGTTGGGTGAAAGATGTGTCGCCTTGCTGCGTGGTCTGCCACTGAATGAGGTCGGTCACGAACGAACGCCAGAGTCCGAGTCGCCAGGGAAGGAAGGACGGAAGCTTGCCCGATGCGTTGAAGTCAACGCTCGTCGCCCATTCCGGCCTGAGCCGAGGATTCCCTTGCGTGATGTATGTGGTTGGAGGCCAGTATCCTGCTTCTTTGGGCCAGAAGAGCTCATTGAAGGTTGGAGCGCGGAAGGAACGTCCGACCGAGGCGTAGAGGCCCAGCCAGGCCGAACTGGAATAGCTGAGGGATAGTTTCGGGTTAATCACTCGTGTGTTGGAGCGGACAAGTGCGGAATCGGGTTGCCGCCTCGTATCATTCAGCCAGTCGAATCGGGCCATCGGGACGAAGTCGAGCGCGTTCCAGCGAAAGCGCGCCTCAGCCCATCCCGAACCCGTGAGCCGCACCGGAGCGCCGATGGCCGTACTCCGGAACTGCTCGCGCTCACCTTCCAGACCGACGACTGCGGCCAGCCAGCGGTAGAGATGCGCCGTCTGCTTGAGAGTGGCCCCCGAGACCGTCGTGGCGTGCGTGTCGTTGATCCAGGAGAGCGTGTCTGGATTCCAGTAATGGCGCCATGACTCGTGGTGAAAGAGCTTCGACTCGAGCCGGGCGTTGTCGGCTTCCTGCAACTCGTACGAGAAGTGCGCCATGCCGCGGTGGTCTTCCATGCGCGCGCTGTCGGCCGGCCACGTGGTCGGACCGGGCTCGCCGCGCCGGGTTATGTTGTAGTCGCCCAACAGCGACAGGCGATGGATGTCCTGGGCAAAGACTCCCTTGGCCATAATGTCCTGCGAGCTGATGTCCGAGTTCACCCGTACGCGCGCGGAGTCGACGGTGTCGCGATAGGGGAAGCTGTCGCCGGTCCGGAACAGGCTGCCGGCGACGACGTAGCCCAGCGGGTCCGACCAGTTGGTGTGGGAAACCTGAAGATAGCGCTTGCCGAACGAGCCGAGCCCGGCCAGGCCGCTTGCGCTCAACCGTTCCGGCTCGGGCGGGGAGATGTTGATGAGCCCGCCGATTGAGTTCGCGCCGTACAGGGCCGAACTGCCGCCGCGCACGACCTCGACCCGTTGCGCGAGCGTCAGCGGCATCGTGGTCAGGTCGAACAGGTTATCCTGCGACGAGTTCAGCTTAACGCCATCAAACAGCACGAGCGTCTGTTCGGCGTTGGCCCCGCGCAGGCCGATGGTTGCGAGGTTGCCATAGTCCTTGAGCGCGACCGACGGCGAAACCCAGAGAAGCTCGGCTACGCTCAGTCTTCCATTGGCAGGTGCGTTGTCCCGCTCGACGACCGTGACCGGGCCGGACAGTTCAAGCGGAGTCGGTGAGCGGTACGCACTGACCGAGATACCATCAAGTCGGACCGGCTGCGGACGCAGATAGAACGTGGCCGGCCGGGAGACGTCAACGCGCTCCCATTGCTTCTTTTCGTACCCGACGCGCGATACCTCAACTGCCACCTGCATGAGCCCGGGGTCGAGACCGAGCGTGAACGAGCCGGCCGAGTCGGCAAACGTATTCCGGTCCAGGTTGGGAACACTGACCGCCGCATAGGATACGGGTTGCCCCGTGACAGCATCGAGCACCACCCCGCGCAACGTCACCCCCGCCGCCACGGCGAACAACAAGAACAGAAGCTGAATTGCCCGGGACGCGATTCTGCCTTCTGCCTTCTGCCTTCTGACTTCTGACTTCGGCTGCTGCATGATTCTCCTTTCCTCACAAGTCGAACCTCCTAAGGATTGGGTACAGGCACTGTTTTCCTCGGCGGAAAGCAGTGCCAGTCCCTTTGAGGATTGGGTACAGGCACTGTTTTCCAGGCGGAAAGCAGTGCCAATCCCTGAAAGCGGCAGACAGGTCTCCTGGCTCGCGGCAGCTCCATCGCCTTCCCGGCTTGCGCCAGTGGCATTGATGGAGCGAGGAGCCGCTCACAGTGGGTGGGACCGCAGCCGATTCTCACGGCTTTCCCTGTGCGCGGGACATGACCCTAATCTCCTGGATTTGGGGTCATGTCCCAAGCAAGCGCAACCGTTCGTACGTGAATACGCACCCGGTCTTCCACCGCTCTTCCAGATTGTTGTCGTAAGCCTAGCAAAGACGAAGGCAAAGGTAAAGGCAAAGGTAGAGGCAGAGGTCAAGGCAGCCGGGGCGGAAACGGGGAAGGGATGAAGGATGAAGTCGGGATTCCTGATTTCCGGCTTCATCCTTTCCTGCTTCATCCTTCTGTACGGAGGCGGGTCTGTAAGCCGAGTTCTGTCCCCGGCAAGCCGGGTGACGGTCATTTATCTGGGCGCGCGGTTGCCCGCGCGTCTCAAGCGACCTACCCGAGAACTTGAATGGACCGGGCCAGTCCGGTTCTCATATTGGTCTTGCACCGGGCAGGGTTTTTCCATCCCGGGTGTCGCCACCGGGGATAGTGCGCTCTTGCCGCACTTTTTCACCCTTACCGCGTGCAAGCACGCGGCGGTATAGTTTCTGTGACACTTTCCGTCCACGGGCCGTTTCCGGCCCGCAGCCTCGCTATTGACGAGTGCCTCGCCCGCGGTGCTCGGACTTTCCTCCCCGAAAAGGGGCGACCGTCCGACCCGCCTCCGTTCCTATTCTAGCCCGCGTTCCACCGATAGCAAGCAGGCGGCGGATTCTGAGCCTGAGGTTGAACCGCCAAGGACGCCAAGGGGGCTGGATAGTTCAGAGTTCAGAATTCAGAAACCAGAGTCCAGAATTGCGGACCATGAGAAGAGAACCGCCAAGCAGACAAGGCCGCCCCGCTTCCTCATTCTCTCAGCAGCCCTGTGGTGTGTTGCCGTGCCTGGCTCGGGGGTGAAGCAGGTGACTGCCCTGGGTCCTTTACTCTCGCGTCCGCCGGTCCGAAGCAGCGATGTACGAAGCAACGAACGCGTCTTGCCGTTCGCCGTAGCGCGGCGTTCTTTGACTGCCCGCGGGAGCGCCGTATAATCCGACTGATGCAGATGTACCAGGAATTCGAAATCAACTACTTCCAGGACGAGGACGGCATCTTCACGGCCGCGGTTCCCGCGATTCGTGGCTGCGTCGCGTCCGGGAAAACGCTTGAAGAGGCCTACCGCAATGCAGTGGACGCTATCGAAAGCTGCCTTGAAGCCCGCCGCAAGGTCGCTGCCCTCAACTTCCGACGTGTCCGCTACAGCGGGCTGAACGTGTACCGGCGCTCGGTACATGCCTAAGCTCGTCCGCGTCTCCTATCGGGAACTGGCCGCGAAGCTCCGCCGCGCCGGCTACCGGGAGATCCGTACGAGCCGGCATCCAGTCTACTACCTGGCGGAGAAGGACATAACAATCCCGGTGCCGCGACACTCGGGTGTCCTGCCTATCGGTACGCTCCGCGCGATTGTCCGCGAAATGGGCATCAGCGCGGAGAACTTCAACAACCTCTAGCCGCCCGCGCGCGTCCGCCCAACCCCCATTCCGTTTCTATTCCAGCCCGCGTTCCGCCGTTGGCGAGCAGGCGGGCGGGCAGAACAGGTGTCCCTGGTTGCCCATCAGCCCTGGCGGCCTCAAGAGTCTCGTATTGTCACCGGGATTTCCCCAGTAGAAGGCTTGAGACGAAATGTCAGACCGGAACGGACCGAACCGATTGAGGAGGACTATGGACGTCGAACTTGACAGTGTCCCAATATACACAGGGATTCGTAGCTATCTGCGTCTGCTCTCACCTCTGAGCTGTGCCATTATCTCTTTGTCCACATTGAACTGCTCAGCGCGCTCCAGGATGGTGAGACCTTCAGCGTCGCGTGCATTAACGTCGGCTCCCTTGTCAAGCAGTGATCTTACGCTGTCGATCTGATTTCCGTAGACAGCGGCCAGCAACGGCGTCCTGCCACGCTTGTCGCGCGCGTTCACATCTGCGCCGGCGCGCAGGAGGATTTGCAGCACGGCGTTATGATCCTCGAAAGCCGCTATATAGAGAGGAGTTGCGTCGTGCACGTCTCGGGCGTCCACCCTCGCGCCATTCGCCAGCAGCAATTCTGCGAATTCCGCAAACCCATCGTGTGCAGCCATGTGGAGCGGTGTGGCACGCATGTCTTCGGTCTCGTTGACGTTGGCTCCCTTCGCGATCAGCAGTTTGGCTGCCTCGACCCGGTTCTTGAAGGCTGCCGCGAATAGGGGTGTCCGGCCTTGGTCGTCCCTGAATCGCACGTTCGCGCCTAGCTCAATAAGGAGCGCTGCGGCCTTGGTTTGTCCCGCAATGATTGCGACAGTCAGCGGGTAGCCTCGCACCGTTCTATCGGGGTTGCTGCCCGCGGCAACTAGCGATCGTATCGCCTTGAGGTCACCACGACGCGCCGCCTCTGCTAGATCGTCATTGCCACGTGAGAAAGGCCACATGGTCAGCTGCAAGTCAACCTATGAACCCCGGGGTGAGGTCCCGAGACCATATTTCCGGCCTCCGCCAATGCGGTCTGTGTTCTGCTTCCCTCGTAGGTGATGGTATTCCGCTCCTTGCCCGAGCCAAGAGCGCTCCCGGAACAGGGCACAGCCCCGCATCTCCCACTTCGGCAAAGCACCTTCACTCCGTGGGTGCCCAGACATACTTGCCGGCTCTATCTATGTAGCCCACGCGGTTGCCGATACGCACTTGAGCCAGAGCGCCTCTGAAACAACCTGCATGGTCGAATCTGGCCGGTACGACCTTCTTCCCTGTGTCGTCAACGTAGCCGTATCGGACTAGTCTCTTGCCGAACAGCCGGCGCCTGACATGCCGGACCGGCGCAGGACAGCCGTTCGTTGACTCCCGGGAGTCCGATGACACGTCCCGCTCCTCATCATCCAACGGGCCGACGCGGAGAGGGCCGCCCTCTGTATTCGACGTCGACACTATCCTCCCCTGCTTGTCTATGCGGTGCCAGATCGATCTATGATTGCAGCCGCCGTAGCCGTCTAGAGGCGAGTTCTCGATCGTGAGGTCCTCGGCGACCGTGGCGGTTCCCGCGTGGAATGACTCAGCGTACCTGATGCCGCTCCGCTGACCGTTGTCGGGCCGGTTCAGATGCCCGCTGATCACCTGCGTTCCAGCACTGTCCACGTAGCTCCATGCCGGTCCACGCGCGAACAGGTGTCGTACGATGTCGGGCCACTCATGGTCGAGAACCAGTCTCTGCCTGAAAGGGTCCACCGACGAAGCACAGAGGACCAACACGGCCATCCGTTGCCAATCTGCCTCGGTGCATCGTATGACAGCGGCAAGGCCCTCTGAGAAACCCTGCGCCACACAGAAGTCCGGTGCAATCTTCCACTCGCCGTTCCGGTCCACGAACCCCCACTTGCGAACGAGGCCTTCCACCCGGTCCAAGTGCCCCGACAGCCGGTCCATGTGCGCGCGGACGGACGCCTCCAAGGCGGGGTTCATCCGTGCGACTTGACCGACACCGAGCAGGGCGGCAGCCCCGGGTCCCGAGGGGATCACCATCTGATAGCGACTGGACTCCAGCCGTTCTGGCGGCAAGGGCCGAATACCGAAGTCGACCGCCGCACGCGCCAGACCCTCGCGGTAGGTGCCGAGCCTATCGAACCGCGGTGCGACGACCACTTTGCCAGAGGGATCGATGTACCCGCACTTGCCGCCGGCGCGGAACCAGGCACGCTGCTCCGAGAACTGCTCGACGGCGTCGTGCTGCGGTCTGACCACAACATTCCCTTGCCTGTCGATGAACCCCCACTTGCCGTGAACTACGACCGGGTAGAGCATGTCACCGCTAGGGACTGCTTCAGGCACTCCCGACCTCGCGGATCACCACAGGAAGTCCGGGCTTGTATTCTAGGAAAACCCGAACGCTTCCCGTACTTCCGGCCTCCGCCCAAGCCTGAGGGGATTGCTTTTCCACGGAAGTCAGAATAGGCGTGCCGCCCACATTGTCAAATGACGCGGAGGAAGGACTGAGCGCGAAGTGCTGGGCGATGAGCCGGGAAGATGGAAGTGGCCTAGCGTTCAAGGAGTATGTTTGTGTCGAGCAGGAATCCCACGGTCTAGCGCCACTCGGATATCTTGTGCTGGAGTTCAACGGACGTGTACTGGTCACGCATGTCGCGCAGCAGGCCGCGCCAGTCCAGTCGCAATGTCCTGCAGCCGGGACGGGGCCGCCATTCGTCGAGGAACCTGACGAAGTCAGCAACCTCCCTCTGAAGGTTCTCGGGGACGCTGCTTGCGCGTTCCATCGCGTCATCGAGAATTCTCGTACTCATGTCCTGCCTTTGGTGCTCTGCAAGTCAATATAGCCTCCTTGTGGCAGGGCGTCAAGAAAGCCACGGCACCGGTGACGCGACAGGTATCGACAGGACACAGCGGGTGCGGGCGTGCCGCGTCACACGGTGTCCGGTTGCTCGGCGCGCTCTGGTCCGCTCCGAACGCTGACTCGGGACCAAAGGCCAATCGAATGGTCCATTGGCCGAGTCGCGGAATGAGAGCGGGGGTAGGCGTCGAAGATTCAAGGATTCATGTGACTGATTGGGATACCGGCCAAGATGACCCAGCCGTCCGAGGATACTCGGGCGGCTGGGGCGTTGCGTGGGAACTCAGCCGGGGTGGTGCGCCGGCCTGCGCGTTGCCGGCCACTTGGTCACGCAGCGCGACAGAGCATCTGCATCAGCGCCTTGAGATTCAGTTTGGGCCCGACTCCCGATTCCACGGTTGGTTTGACTCCAAGAGTGGTTCTTGGTCTGAATTCGAGACTGAGTCTGAGATTCAGGTTCAGAATCACCGCTGGTTTCAACCTCATGTTGAACCTTGGGCTGACCTCTACCGCGACCTTCGGGCCGTATCTCTCTGTGAATCAGGAGTTTACGGCTGGAATCGCCTCAGAATTCAGCGCAGGTTTCGCCCTTTGGTTCACCTCCAGGTTCAGTTGGGGGACCGTCCTGGGGACGAATCCGGGATTGAATCCCAGGGTGAATCTCAGACTGCAACTGCAATTCCCCATTCTGGGGGCATGGACCGGGGTGTCGGGTTGTTGGCCTGGCCTCCCCGGCAAGAACGTCTGTTCCGTTTCATCGTGGCTCGCGGCTTCGTGGCCATCCGGCTCAGCAGGGGTCAGGCTCCCCAATCCCGATATAGGCCCGGAGAGTTGGCAGATTTCGGGTTACCGGTTCGGTTTGACGGTCAGGCGTCAGGCTCGGGATTTGGCAGATGTGAGTGGATTGGTGCGAGTGGTC
>Ga0209609_10002425_pt1 | contig 10671 bp, 11 predicted proteins | sample LakKivw325mmetaG_FD_184136 | JGI IMG/M metagenome (GOLD analysis project Ga0209609, IMG submission 184136) | Anoxic lake water microbial communities from Lake Kivu, Rwanda to study Microbial Dark Matter (Phase II) - Lake Kivu water 325m metaG... | ecosystem: Environmental > Aquatic > Freshwater...
TGCACAAAACAGGCCTGCTTCCTGAATCCGAAAAACTCACAACCGGAAATGTCTCCAATTTACTGACACAACTTGCTCAGGCCAGCCCCTGCCGAATTTCCATCGTGCCCATGCAGGATATTCTCGCTTTGGACGATAAAGCGCGCATGAACATTCCCGGCACAGCACTTGGCAACTGGCGCTGGCGTATGACAGATTCAGCGTTTTCCCAAAACGGTTGAAGTCCAAATCAACAGGAGATTTCAGCTACAATCAAATCCACTTTGATTTGAATTCCAACCGCTGAAAATGGAGTTCAAACGCAAACTCAGCTTTAATGTTGTAAATGTCTAAAAGCGTTTGGACTTCATTGTCATCTCTTTAATCCACGCAGCCTCCACGCTGGCTCACCCCGGGTGGACCCTGCGTGGATCCCGCGTGGATTCTATGCCTGACAACCATTTATGGCAATGAGGATTTTCTTGACGGAAAAAGCCTATTAAAAATTCTGCCCTCAGAGAAAAACACATCAATAGGAGTAGAACATGAAAAGAAAAGTTATCATTATGGGCGCAGCAGGAAGAGACTTTCACAATTTCAACGTCTTTTTCCGCGACAATGATGATTATGAAGTGGTCGCCTTTACCGCCACTCAGATTCCCGGCATCGACGACAAAAAATATCCTGCCGAACTTGCGGGAAAGCTTTATCCTAACGGAATTCCCATCCAACCTGAAGCTGATTTAGTTAATCTTATCAAGCAGAATAAGGTCGATCTTGTCGTTTTTGCATACAGTGACCAGCCCCATGAAGCCGTGATGAACAAAGGCGCCATAGCCAATGCCGCCGGCGCTGATTTCATGATGATGAGCGCCAATACCATGGTCAAAACATCCAAGCCGCTGGTGACCATCTGCGCTGCCAGAACCGGCTGCGGCAAGAGCCAGACCACGCGTGCGGTGGTGAAAGCCCTCAAAGCCAAAGGCCTTAAGGTTGTATCCATCCGGCATCCGATGCCCTACGGCGATCTCGTTGCCCAAAAAGTGCAGCGTTTTGCCGAACTGGATGACCTCAAAAAACATAATTGCACCATAGAAGAAATGGAAGAATATGAACCCCATATCCGCATGGGCAGCGTGATTTACGCCGGTGTGGATTATGAAGCCATCGTGCGTGAAGCGGAAAAAGAAGCTGACGTCATCATCTGGGACGGCGGCAACAACGATATCCCGTTCTACACTTCAGACAAGAAACTCAATATAGTGGTCGTGGATCCGCACAGAGCGGGCGACGAGATCTCCTATTACCCCGGCGAGACCAATCTTTACCTGGCAGACGTCGTAGTCATCAACAAAATCGACAGCGCCGACCTCGAAGAGATCCAGGAAGTGCGTGAAAACGTGCGTTCCCGCAATCCCAAGGTCACCATCATCGAAGCTGCCTCTCCCCTCTTTGTGGACAAGCCTGAACTCATTATGGGCAAACGCGTTCTGGTCGTGGAAGACGGCCCGACCCTCACCCACGGTGAAATGGCTTATGGCGCTGGTGTCATAGCTGCTGAAAAATACGGCTGCGCTGAAATGGTCGATCCCCGTTCCTGGGCTACAGGCGAGATCGCTGAAACCTTTGAAAACTATCCTGAGATCGGCGTTCTGCTACCGGCCATGGGTTACAGCGCTCAGCAGATCAAAGACATGGAAACCACCATCAACAATACTGATTGCGACAGCGTCGTGATCGCCACACCGATTGACCTGCGCCGCCTGGTGACAATCAACAAGCCCGCTTGCCAAGTCAATTATGAGCTTCAGGAAATCGGTCTGCCCACCATAGCAGACGTCCTGAAGGATTTCTAAACCATACATCTATTAGAATATATAAACTAGGGCGGCTCAATGGAGTCGCCCTGATTTAACAGAAGCTGATTTACCCAGTTTTTGTCATTCCCGCGAAGGCGGGAATCCAGTATTAGCGACGGTAGGCGCGGCTTTTATTAAAACAGGCTGGGTTCCTGCCTGCGCAGGAACGACAGTTGAAAGAGGTTGATTAATGAAAAAGACAGCAGTTCTCGCTTTGGGCGGCAATGCCATCATTCAGGCCGGACAGAAAGGCACGATCACAGAGCAGTTCAGAAACACGCGTGAGTCTCTCGGCGGCGTGGTTGAACTCATCCGACGCGGATACCATCTTGCCATCACCCACGGCAACGGTCCTCAGGTCGGCAATCTCCTGCGCCAACAGGAAGCGGGAGAAAAAGAAGGGATCGCTCCCCTGCCCCTTGGTGTGCTCAATGCAGCCACGGAAGGCACCATGGGTTACATGATCGAGCAGAGTCTGCAAAACCGTCTGCTGCTGACCGGCATTAAAAAAGAGGTTATCACCATCACGGCACAGGTCGTGGTGGACAGAAACGATCCCAGTATGCTGAATCCGACCAAGTTTGTCGGCAGCACCTACTATACCAGGGAGCAGGCGGAAAAACTGAAAGAGGAACTGGGCTGGACCCTGAAGGAAGATTCCGGAAAGGGTTATCGGCGCGTGGTTCCTTCCCCCAAACCGATCGACATCATTCCTGCTAAAACCGTCAAAGAACTGGTGGACGAAGGTCAGATAGTGATCACTGTCGGCGGCGGCGGAATTCCCATATACATTGAAGACAACGGCACCTATGAAGGTGTGGATGCTGTCATAGACAAAGACTTCGCCTCTGCCCTACTTGCCAAAATGATCGATGCTGACCTGCTTGTGATTCTGACAGGTGTGGATAAGGTCGCCATCAATTACAACAAACCTGACCTGCAGGAACTGGATGTCCTCACCATTGCTGATGCCAAGAAGTATCACGCCGATGGGCAATTCCCTGCCGGCAGCATGGGCCCCAAAATGCTTGCTGCAATTGATTTCATAGAGAAGGGCGGCCAGGAAGTGCTGATCACATCCATAGAAAGAATCGTAGATGCCTTTGAAGGTAAGACTGGAACCAGAATAGTAAGATAAAAGCACATCACCCTATGAATAAAAAAAGAGCCTTCCGAATTGGAAGGCTTTTTCTTTGTAGCTAGAATATTTTTTCTATAATAGATTAAGATACCAGTCCAGAAAATGATAGCCGAACAGGATCCAGATCAATGATGCTCCGACTATAAAAGGTCCGAAGGGAATTCCATGCTCTCTGCTACGGGTTGTGAACAGAGCTACTATCACAGCAAAAACGCTGGCAAAAAAGAGGATGAAGGACAGGTTCAATACTCCCAGCCAGGTTGCCATGGCAGCCAGCAATTTGATGTCCCCTCCGCCCATACCTTCCTTTTGGCGCACTTTTTCAAACACCCAGGCGATCAGCAGCATCAGGACTAAAACACCCAAACCGGTCAGCAATGCATTCAGAAAACTGATATCAGTAGCTGGTAGTAAAGCTAATCCTAATCCCACAACTGCCATCGGGATGGTCAGCTTGTCCAGTATAAGCCTGTGATAAAGATCAATGAAAAAGATCGGGATGAGGAAAATGAATAGAGCTGAATACTTGATAAAGAGAAAAACGTTATCCTGAAAACGCCAGAACATTAGGATGAAGACTACCGGAGAAAACAATTCCACCCACAAATGGTGAATGTGGATGTGCGCTCCGCAGTATTTGCATTTGCCTTTCAGCAGCAGATAACTGACGATCGGGATATTCAGATAGAATGGCAGCGACCTGCCGCATGCAGTGCAATGGGACTTGGGCAGGATAATGGACTTATTTTGGGGCAGGCGGTCTATTATGACATTGAAAAAGCTGCCGAGACTTGCTCCCAGAATAATTATGAGCAGTAAAAATACGGGATCCAGTCAGCTTACTCCATCCAGTTGAAGGGATATCTGTAATAGGGATTATGCCTTCCCAGATGCCTGTATTCCAGTTGAATGGAAACAGATTTGGAAGGATTGTAATTCAGGCTGAATTCCGGAATGATTTTGGTTTGGTTATCGTCATTGGATTCAAAGCTGAAACCCTTTCCGGTCATGGCAGTGCCATAGTTGACGAAGTTCAGGTCCAGTTCCATATTGAGCTTCGGACTGAATTCATATTTCAGATGATTGGTATAACGTGATTCATAAAAGCCCATGCCGCGGCTCGATGCACCGGCCGTGAAACCCATGCTGTGCGACATTTTCAGCTTGTAGGGATTGAACAGAGAACTGCTGACAGAACCTGTAATGCTATTCGATTCAGGAGTAAAAACGCTATTTTGCGCCGACAGCAAATACAACCCGGCGACCAGGACTAGTAATAGTAATAGCTTTTTCATAGTTTTCCTCTCAAGCGCTTCAATTCAAACAGAACGAAACGCTATAAAAGATAAGATAATCGCAATGGTTTTGCCGTCAAGCTTAAATTGACTTGATCAGTTCTGCCAGTCTGGAAACGCCCTGCTGAATCTGCTCCTGACTGGAGTATGAGAAATTCAGGCGCATGCAGTTGTTTTGCTCTTCACCAAAGGGAAAGAACTTACTGCCTGGAATGAAGGCAACCTTATGTTCCCTGGCTTGTTCAAACAAATCATCACAGTTATACTTTTCCGGCAGCCACATCCACAGGAAAATACCTCCTTCCGGATGAGTCCACATCACTTTAGACGGCATCTCTTTCTCCAAAGCATCCAACATGGTCTTAAGATAAGGTTTATAAAACTCGCGAATCATCTCCAGATGTGGTTCCATCAATCCTTGTCTGAAGAAGCGGGCCGCCACTCTTTCTGTGATGCAGTCGGGAGTGATATTGACTTTCTGCTGCCAGGAACACATCCGCTCTATAAGATGTTTGCTTCCTTTGGCATAAGCAAGGCGCATGCCGGGACCCAGGATCTTGGAAAAGGAAACGATCTCGGTCACAATGTCCGGATTGCGGAATTGTTCAAATGCAGTCCTGTAAAGCGTTGGCAATGGTTCACCGGTGTATCGTAAACGGCTGTAGGGATTGTCTTCCACAATTGGCAGATCAAAGTCCAGGGCAAAACGGATCAGGTCCTTTCGTCTTTGTTCCGACATGGAGATCCCGCTGGGATTCTGAAAATCAGGGATCACATACAGGAACTTAACTTTTTTGCCTTGAGCACGGAAATCTCTCAAGTCCTTATTCAGACTGTCAAGATCGATGCCTTCCTCATCCATGGGGATGCCATGAACCTGCGCTCCCAGTGCATCGAAAGCTACCAACGTGCCCAAAAAGGTCGGCGCTTCGCAGAAGATGACATCACCCTCATCGATCATGGCTCTGGTGTAGTAATAGATGCCGTTGGTCGCCCCGACCGTAATCAGAATATTGTCATGCGTGAGGTGGCTAAAGCCCTCCCACTTGATGAGTTCGTCCTTGAGCTGGTTGTCGCCTTCACTAGCACCGTATTGCAGGACTTCCTCGCCCTCCTCTGCAATCACCTGCCTGTAAATCTCTGCCAATTGAGAGGTTGGGAACGTCTTGGAAGAGGGGAATCCTCCGGCGAAGGAAATCAGTCCCGGCACAGTTTTAATGCTGGCGACCAACTCCCGAATCAGGGATGAATGCATGGTTCTGGTATGCTCGGAAAAGCTGTTCTTGTAGTCCATTAAGAGTCCTTTATGTTTTATTTAATAAATAACTTAAAGATTCCTGCTTGCGCAGGAATGACATACTGAGAGCAGGCTTCTGCTATTTAGGGATAAATCCTGTAGATCATTCTGGGGAAGGGAATGACCTCACGGATGTGATGCGTACCTGACATCCATTGGGTCAGGCGTTCCAGTCCGATGCCAAATCCGCTGTGCGGAACAGAACCATATTTCCTCAAGTCCAGAAACCACTGGTAGGGCTCGATCGGCATGTTTTCCGCCTGCATGCGTGACAGCAGCAGGTCATGATCATCCTCGCGCTGCGAACCGCCAATGATCTCGCCAAAGCCTTCCGGAGCTATAAGATCAGAGCCCAGAACCAGATTCTCGTTTTGAGGATCCCGTTTCATATAGAAGGCCTTGATCTCCTTGGGCCAACGCTCCACGAAAATGGGAACGGGAGAACCTTCGGTCAGCAAAACTTCATCCTGAGCACCCAAATCACTGCCGTGGGTGATTTCAGAGCCTTTGGTGCGCAGGTATTCCACCGCATCGTGATGTGTCATCCTTTTAAACGGCGCATCCGCAGCTTTCAGAGCTTCGATGTCACGTTCCAGGATACGCAGTTCCTCTTTGCAGGTTTCCAGCACTCTTCTGATCACAAAGCGGATCAGGTCTTCCTGGATCTGCATGTTCTCATCGTGTTCCACAAAGGCCGCTTCCGCATCCATCATCCAGAACTCCGTCAGGTGCTTGCGAGTTTTGGAACGCTCTGCCCTGAAGACCGGGCCGAAGTCATAGACGCGTCCCAAACTCATGATCCCGGTTTCCAGATAAAGTTGCCCGGATTGGGAAAGATAGGCCTTGCCCTCGTCAAAGTATTCGATTTCAAACAAAGTCGTGGTTCCTTCACAGGCATTGGGAGTGAGGATGGGAGAGTCAAAGCGCACAAAGCTGTTCTGGTTGAGGAAATCGCAGATGGCATAATAGACTGTGTGCCGAATCTTTAAATTAGCCCACTGCTTGGAAGAGCGGATCCAGAGATGGCGGTTGGACAGCAGAAAATCAGGCCCGTGCTCTTTTTTACCGATGGGATATTCTTCCGCATACTGCACGACTTTGATTTCCTTGACTGAGATTTCGTAGGTGTCCGACAGCTTTTCATGCAGTTTGGGCACGCCTTTTATGATGAGAGAAGATTCCAACGTCAGGCGTTTTGCCTGCTCAAACATCTCTTCTCCCAGTTCCGGTTTGAAAGCGACAGCTTGAATTTCGCCTGTTCCATCCCTGAAGATTATGAACAGCAGTTTGCCGCTGCTGCGGATGTTGCGCACCCAGCCCTTGAGCTCGATTTCCCGGCCGATGTGTTTGCTGATATCTTTGACAAATACCTGTGACATATTTCTACTCCATACGATATGTCATTCCTGCGCAGGCAGGAATCTTTATTATACAGATTAAGCTGAGACGTTTATCCTGCATTTAGTTAAACATCCTGGCAAAAGCGTCTTTGTTGACATTGATGATGCGCACGATCTCCATTGCCACCTGCAGGGCGCGGGTGCCGTCTGAGCCGTCCACGACAGGCTTTTTATCTGCATTGACGCAGTTCACAAAGGACTCCAGTTCCATCTGCAGAGCGTCTTTGGGATAATCTGTCGCATCGACGTTTTTCACATCGATCAACTGCTCCGGCTTGAAATCCGTTTTCCCGAGCAGGATCTCCGGCAGAATGTCTTTGATGCCGGCGGATTTTTTCATTACTGTGACATGCTTGGCAACGAAATCCATCGAGATGTAGCTGTTCTTCTGGAAAAAGCGGATCTTGCGTTCCTGTTTCATGGAAACCCGGCTGGATGTGACATTGGCGATGGCACCATTTTCAAACTCCAGGCGTGCATTGGCAATGTCTATGGAAGGGGTCAGAATTCCCACTCCGCTGGCCCGGATTTCCTTAAGCGGACTGCGGATAAAACTAAGGATCAGGTCAATGTCGTGAATCATCAGATCCAGCACGACCGGCACATCTGTCCCGCGTGGCTGAAAGGTGCTAAGCCTATGCGATTCAATGAACATAGGCTCATCTATCTCATCCTCTACTTGAAGTATCACCGGATTGAATCTCTCGATGTGGCCGACCTGGATCTTGAGCTTTTTCTCTTCCGCAATTTTCAGCAGTTCCTCTGCTTGTGCCAGATCGGATGTGATCGGCTTTTCCAGGAAAACATGCTTGCCTTTGAGCAGGGCTGCTTTGGCCAGATCATAGTGATAAGTGGTGGTGGCGGCAATATCTATCGCTTCAATGTTATCCAGCAGTTCTTCATAAGTCGGAAAGGATTTCACATTCAAAGCCGCGGAGATCTCAGCCGCTCTGGCTGCGTTCTTGTCATGCACGCCGATGAATTCACAATCCGGAATGCCCAGAAATTTCTTTACATGGAACTGGCCCAGGTGCCCGACTCCGACTACGCCGATCTTTACCATCTATACTCCTTTTGGTAGAAACAAGTCATTCCTGCGCAGGCAGGAATCTTCATCCTTATAAGATCCCCCGTCAAGCGAGGGACGACACAATTATTTAAGCTTTTTCGTTAAGACCGCCAGCATGTCTTCCGTCATGCGTGGGAGGTCATATTCAGGTTTCCAGCCCCATTCCTCGCGGGCCGCGCTGTCATCCATCCAGTTCGGCCAGCTTTCCGCAATGCTCTGGCGGACGGGATCGATATCATATTCCAAAACGAATTCCGGAATGTGTTTGCGGATCTCAGCCGCGATGGTTTCAGGTTCAAAACTCATGGCGGAAACGTTGAAGCAATTGCGGTGCCTGAGTTTGGCAGGATCGGCTTCCATCAGCATCACAACTGCCTTCAGCGCATCCGGCATATACATCATGTCCAGATAGGTGCCGGCTTTCAGATTGCAGGTAAAGCGCTTTTCCTGAATGGCTTTATAGTATATTTCCACGGCATAGTCAGTGGTTCCGCCGCCGGGTAAAGTCACATTGGAAATGATGCCCGGATAGCGCAATCCGCGCGTATCCACCCCGAATCTGACATTGTAATAATCAGCCAGAAGCTCGCCCGCCACTTTGGAAACCCCATATACCGTGGTGGGACGCATGATCGTGTCCTGAGGCGTGCCGTCCAGCGGGGTGCTTTTTCCGAATGCGCCGATGGAACTTGGCGTGAACACAGAGCAGTTATATGAGCGAGCCAGTTCCAGAGAATTGAACAGCGCGCCCATATTGATCTTCCAGGCCAGGACGGGATTGGCTTCGCCTTTGGCAGAAAGCATCGCCACCAGGTTAAAGATAGTGTCGATTTTATATTTCTTGATGAGTTCTTCAAATCTAAGACAATCCAGGGCATCGAGAATTTCAAAGGGACCAGTCTCTTTTAGTTCCGGGACAACGTTATCGTGCAAATCGCAAGCCACCACATTGGAATTGCCATAAATCTTTCTCAAATAAGGGACAAGCTCGCTTCCGATCTGACCTGCAGCACCCACAATCAGGATGTTTTTCATTTCCGCTTCCTTTCAGAGTTTTTTGTTTCCACAAATTTGACAAACAGCGATATGTCAAATGAATTATCCGGCCTCATATTACTACACAATTTCTCCAGGATTTTTTGAGACACAGAGGCACAGAGAAAAAGTTAGACTCAAAGAATTAACTGATTTTCTGAAATAACTCTTTTCTCTATTTTTACTCTGTGTCTCTGTGGTCAGAGTGTCTTAGAAGTTAACTATCAGATTTCCTTGGTCAGTCTCTGATAATTTTCCACTGGTGGCAGCAAACCTGCCTCCACAGCCTGTTTTACTGTCCGGCAGGGCAGATTGTCTGCAAAGATCTGCTGCCGTGTCAAGGTGGTCAGAAAAACCTCAGGATATGCCTTTTCCATGGCATACAGCAGTTTCAGGAAGAGGTTGTTCCAGGTCAGAACCTTCTCCTGACGGTGTTCCTTCTGCAGTTTGTAAGCCAGCAGATAGTCTTTCAGGTTGCGTTTGTAACCTTCCGACGGAGCCAGGGTTTTCAGGTTTGCCATGATGTCCCTGAGCCGGAAATTTGACATACTGATTTTGGGACGGACATAGATCCGCATCAGATTTTCATCCAGTCCCGGATGATAATAATAGACCGCATCGTCAACCGTGCCGTTGTAACCGCACAGAGCCCTTTTGTAACGCACTTTCATCGTGCCCTCCTTGTTTATGTAACCAGACTTGATCTGGTTGTAATTCTTAATTCATAATTCTTAATTATTTTTATCCTTCTACTATATATGAGCCGACAAAAATGCACTTTGTCAAGCTTTTCGGCAGATTATTTTTGTCACAATCTGGACGCGATGGACTAAATGCATTATGGGCAGTAAGATAGAAAGCTGAAAAAATCTCTGATTTTATTATTTTCTATTAAAAGTGATGGGCGTCAAGCATTCCCGCTTTTGCGAAGTGCCCTGAATCCGCTCTCCTAAAAGCGAAACATCTCTTTCGCAGATCTCAGGATTACAATCCACCCGGGGTCCACGCAGGGTACACGCTGGCTGAGCCCGGGTGGATGCTGCGTGGATTCAATTGAATGTCAGGTAGATTTTATGGTAGGAGCAGAGCTGAATAACGACAAAAATAATCTTCCCTACGAGAAAATAAGAGCAAAGTTAAATAGCGGTTTAAGCAATCCGCCCTATGAGAAATCAGGAACAAAGCTATATAACGATATAATTAATCTACCCAGTGAGAATTATTGTCTGGTGATGTAAATAAACATTTTTTGTTAACACCATAGGTATTTATTATTCGGTAGCCCATGAATTCATTCATGGGTTTGGATTGGCAGAAAAACAAACCCCATCGGGGTTTCCTATTAATCCTGGAACTAAGATTTATACAGTTTGGATGTATGGTAGGAGCAGAATTAATCAACGGTTTTAAGCAGTCCGCCAATGAGAAATATGGTCAGGTGATGTATATAAATGTTTCCAGTTAACGCCATAGGTGTTTATTATTCGGTAGCCCATGAATTCATTCATTGGTTTGGATAGGCAGAAAAACAAACCCCATCGGGGTTTCCTATTAATCCTGGAACTAAGATATATACAGCACATCATTCCCGAAATA
>Ga0209609_10002428_pt1 | contig 10660 bp, 11 predicted proteins | sample LakKivw325mmetaG_FD_184136 | JGI IMG/M metagenome (GOLD analysis project Ga0209609, IMG submission 184136) | Anoxic lake water microbial communities from Lake Kivu, Rwanda to study Microbial Dark Matter (Phase II) - Lake Kivu water 325m metaG... | ecosystem: Environmental > Aquatic > Freshwater...
ATCTGCCGGGAGCACGACAATGAGCAGCAGTTTCGCAGTAATCGAAATACACAGCGGCACCATCCGGAGCGTGGATGTGTATGGCAACGAGATTGAATCTGGAGTTGCCCTGGTGCGCCCTGGGGGTTCGTGAACCTTTGATCGATTGGAGTCGGCTAATACATGAGAAGTAGTCAAGGTCGCAGGAATCAAATCCTGCTTTTGAAAGTCATTTTCTCGGGGTCACGCAGAAAGGAACATCTTGCGTTCACGAATATTTGTTTTCCAGAATAGGTTTTCGAATCAGAACACCAGACTTGGTAGTGTTGTAGTTATAATTTCACTGACCTGTTTGACTTATACACATTTTGTGGTATAATACAATAGATGGGGGAATTACAGTCCATTATGGACTATTGCGCAGGTTTGTTGTACTGCCTCAGAAGGCTCGTGCACTCTCATGAGGCTCCCGTCAATACTATAGACTATACCAAACCAAAGGAAGGACATATATGGAAAAGCGCACTTATACAGTCATGGAAGCCGCCGAAATGCTGGGAATATCAAAAAGCAAAGCCTACGGTCACATCAAAAACGATGAAATCCCCGGAGTCATTCACCTTGGCGGACGTATCCTCATTAGACGGACGGTCTTCGACCAATGGATAGACGCTCCCGAGAGCACCGCTCGTGGCGTGGAGGATAAGTTCGTGCTGCGGATGAGGGAGGCAATGTAGATGCAGGGACACATTCGCCAGCGTGGAGCCAACAGTTTTGAACTCAGGTGGTATGCCGGTGTCGATACGGAAACCGGCAAGAAACGCTACGAAACCACGAGCGTCAAAGGCACCAAACGAGATGCCGAAAGAGAACTGCGACGCATAATTACCGCTATCGACAGTGGCACCTATGTGGCACCAGACAATCTGACTGTGGCGGACGGCTTCGAACGATGGCTCAGGCACAAAACTAATAGGGTCGCTCACAAGACTTATCAGGAGTACGAGAGGATAGTCCGGAACTACCTCATACCATCCCTCGGCAAACTCAAGTTAGAACGCATCAAGCCTACGCATATAGAGGACTATCTGAACGATTCTTACAGTAAAGGCGGTAGGAATTCTCAGGGGCTTAGTCACGAAACTCTCAAACACCACAGAAGTGTACTTATTCAAGTTTTTGACTACCTGCTCGATATGGAACTAATCAGTCGAAACCCCGCCAAGAGGATAGAAGTTCCAGGAGAAAGTACGTTCAAGGCGCAGAGGCTGCCTCTGGCGGATGTGATCAAGGTTCTCAAAGCGGCAAGGATGTGGAAATACTACATCCCGACCGTAATCGCTGTGTAGACGGGCTGTAGAAGAAGTGAAATTCTTGCCCTTACTTGGAGCAACACATCCTTCGAGAACAAGACGATCTCTATCACGAATGCGTTGGAGCAGACTAAGGCGTTTGGGCTGGAGTTAAAGAAGCCCAAGACAGAGAAGAGTATGCGGCAGATCCCCGTTGGTGAAATGCTGATGCGTGAACTCCGGCAACACAAAGAGACCCAGGAGCAGGCGAAACTGGATTACGGAGAGGTGTACGAAGACAACAACCTGGTCTGTGCCGATGAGATCGGTAGATACATGAAACCAGCGAATTTCAGCCGACACTTCGGATACCTGCTGGCAAAGGCTGGAGTAAGGCATGTCAGATTGCACGACATGCGCCATACGCACCTTTCGGAACTGGAACCCCACGTAAGCCTGAAGACTCTTAGTAGACGGGCTGGGCACTCCACGATCCAGACCACTGGTGATATATATGTTCATCCGAACGTGGAAGATGGCAGAATAGCAGCCACCGTATTCGACGAACTACTTGCGGCTGCTGCCGAGAGGCAGGACCCTCAGCCTGACGAGACCTCGACCACGTGAATTGCAGTGGATCAGCGTATTTGCCGACCGTTTCGCTCTGCCAGCACAGTGGGCTGGAGTAGCAGGGAGTAGCAAAAGGAGTAGCAAAATGAAAAAACTATTCTTGAAAGTAGAAAACGATTGGCTGAGCGCCGATTTTGAGCGTGAATTTGGCGGAGAGACTGGGATTCGAACCCAGGGTGCCCGGAGGCACAACGGTTTTCGAGACCGTCCCGATCAACCACTCTGGCATCTCTCCGAGTAGTGACGCTCCAGATGACTGGAGTTGGTGGCCGATGAGGGAATCGAACCCCCAACGCCCGCCTTAGGACGGCGGCGCTCTATCCATTGAGCTAATCGGCCAAGAGGTTGGCGCGCCCGGAGGGACTTGAACCCCCGGCCTAATGGTCCGCAACCATTCGCTCTATCCACTGAGCTACGGGCGCACATCAAACTTCCCCGCCCCGGGTTACCGCGAGCAAGGTTCGACCCAAGAAGTATATCACGTTGGACGTGCGGTGTCAACGCAAAACCTTGCATTGGGTGCACGCCACATTCATGTCCGGCAGAAAAAAGAACATGCGTTCGGCATGATTTGTGGGTGTTGTTGTCGAACTCTCCATGTATTCACGCAAATGGAGGTTCGACTGAGTTGGAAGAGACGCGCGACGAGCGGATATCGAGGTTGACTGAGGAGTTTCGTAAGCTGCTTGAGGCGAAGTTTCCTGAGAAGGGAAGTACGATGCAGCGTATCGAGGAACTGACCGAGGAGATCGGTCGTGAGATCGAGCAAAAGATCGAGGATGATGCAACCAAGCAGGAGGGCCGCGGCTTTTCCGGCAACTATGTCGTGTGCAAGTGTGGTTGTCGGGCGAGATATGTGCGGGACTATCAGAAACGGGTTGTGAGTCTGCACGGTGAGCGGACAGTATTGCGAGCCTATTATCACTGCAAGAAGTGCAAGAAAGGTTTCTGCCCCATAGACGAGACGTTGGAGCTTGATGGCGGCTGCACTACGATAGCTGTCAGAGCCAAGATCGCGCGACTTGCTGCACTGGTTCCTTTTGGTCGCTGCTCGTTAGAACTGAGCTATTTGTGCGAGATCGATGTATCGGCAAAGACTGTAGAGCGCGTGGCAGAGTTAGTAGGTCTGCAAATTGGCATTGAAGCGACGCGGGTCGAGACCTACGTGCTGAGTGGGCACGCAAAGATACCGAAGCTTTCGCCCGAGAGGCTGTATGTGACCGTAGATGGCGCGATGGCACCTATGAAAGATGGCTGGCACGAGTGCAAGGTTGGAGCAGTATACGAAGCCAGGGCGGACGACAAAGGTGAAATCGTGGCTCACAACATAGAGCATGTTGGTACGTTTGGCAACGCCGAGGCGATTGGAGACAAACTATACGCGCTTGCCTTTAGACGGGGAGTGGAGCGTTGCAGAGATGTTGTAGTGCTCGGTGATGGTGGCAGGTGGATATGGAACCAAGCGAAGAACAATTTTCCCAAAGCTACCCAAATACTGGACTTTTACCACGCCGCCGAGCATCTTTCCGAGGTAGCCAAGGACTGGTACGGCACAGAAAGTCCAAAGGCAACAAAGTGGCTTGAGAACCGTTGTAGTGATCTCCTGGAAGGCCGATGGGATACGGTCATGAGATCGATTAGAGCGTGGCATCCCGCGGAGGAGGAAGATATTAAGACCAAGCAACGCAATCTCAACTACTTCCAGCGCAACCGCAGTAGAATGCGATATGATCGATATCGAGCAAAGAAAATGCACATCGGTAGCGGTATCGCCGAATCGTCCTGCAAATGTCTAGTCCAAGCCAGACTCAAGCAATCCGGAATGCGTTGGACACCAACGGGCGCAGAATCCATGCTCCAGCTGTGCAGACTATGGCTAGACCAACCAGAGACCGACTTCGGACAATACGCCAGGATGACGGCATGAATACCACAATATTGGCGTGCACCCCCTTGCATTCGAACGCACATTCGCGATAACATTACCATAGTGGTCGCACGAACTATGGATACAACCAGCACGCGCGCGGTGAAGGGCGGGAGTCCGGCCTCGGGGCCAACCGTGGATCTGCGTTTGAGCCGTGACGAGTTTGCCACTGGCAGGCCTCTGAGCGGAGTGGTAGTGTTCCGGTGCTCAAGACCCGCTAACGTGCGCTCGATAAGTCTGGCTGTTCGAGGGCGAGAAACCCCGGCTGGACACTCACTGGTGCGTTCGAGGACTTTTTTTGACCGTGAGCTTTTGCTGACCGGCAAGGACATGCCGCGGTTCGCTGCCGAGCGGATATCCGAGTATTGGAATGCCTTCCTGATGCGAGATACGGGAAGAAGACTGAGCGCAGCGGAGCACTTGTACCCATTCTCGCTTCAGCTCCCTGCATCGCTGCCGTCCAGCTACAACGGAAAAGCGGGTAAGATTGAGTACTTTGTGAGCGCCATTGTCAGATATCCGATGGGCGGATGGATTGAGGATACCCGTGTGGCGCCTGTTGTGTTCGTGCCGCGTGCTCAGCGCAGCAATCCAATAGCCCTTGGACACCCGAACTCCGTCGGCTCCGGCCACACCAGCGAGATTAGCGTCAGTCTGTCATCGATCTGCTACTCAGCTCAGATTGGCCAGACCGTGTCCGGCAGGTTTGTTCTTGCAAACCCGAAAGGCGCCGAGATTCGAGGCGTGACCGTGTCACTGGAAACTTGCGAGTGGGTGCGCCTGGCAAGAGACAGGCAACTGCACAAGGAAGAAGTAGACTCAGTGATAGTGCGTCCAACCGACGCCAGAGCCAGTACCATAGAGTCTGATTTCGAACTGGCCATCCCGGGCGATGCTATGCCGACGGTGGAAGGGACTGCCATATCGGTAATCTGGTTCGTAAAACTCCTGGTGGAAACGGACCCGCCCGTGGAGTTCAAGGCGCCGATTACGGTGCACGCACCGGTTGTACCGGAATAGACACTGACTGAGGAGACTTCGCTGATGTTTGATGCGTTTAGAGCTGACTGGCGCGCCGTGTTCCATAATGACCCGGCCGCACGGAACGCCTTCGAGGTATTCACGTACGCCGGTGTGCACGCGATCTTCTGGCACCGAATCGCGCACTTTTTCCACCGACACGGAATGAAGTTTGCCGGGCGTGTGATCTCGCAGATGAACCGCTTCTGGACCGGCATCGAGATTCATCCAGGCGCGACGATCGGCAAAGGCTTCTTCATAGATCACGGCATGGGCGTGGTAATCGGAGAGACTGCCGAAATCGGCGAGAACTGCCTGCTCTATCACGGAGTCACCCTTGGCGGCGTCAGTCTGGAGAAGAAGAAGCGCCACCCCACCCTGGGCAACAACGTGGTTGTAGGCGCTGGAGCTAAAGTGCTGGGCGCGATAACCCTTGCGGACAACGTAAGGGTCGGCGCAAACGCAGTCGTGCTCAAAGATGTGCCGGCGAACTCAGTGGTAGTCGGTAATCCGGGACGCGTGGTAATCCAGGATGGCCAAAGGGTCCAGGAAGACGCGGTAAGGCTTATGCACGGCCGCGATGTTGACCCCGAGGGCGAAATGATAAAATGTATGCTGCAGAAGATCGACGACCTTGAGAAGAGGCTCGGCGCGATCGAACAGCCAGGCGAAAACAAGGAGGCCTGATGTCTCTTCATCTATACAACACTCTAACAAAACGCAGGGAGGAGTTCACACCGCTCGATCCGCAAAAAGTGAGGATGTACACGTGCGGGCCGACAGTCTACAACTACGCACACATCGGCAACCTGCGTTCCTACATATTTGCGGACGTCCTCCGACGAACACTTGAGTACTTCGGGTATGAAGTGCCAATGGTTATGAATGTTACCGACGTGGGGCACCTGACCTCTGACGAAGATGCCGGCGATGACAAGATGGAGCTTGAGGCAAACAAATCTGGCAAGAGCGTCTGGGACATCGCGCGCGACTACGAAGAGATATTCTTCAGAGACCTTCAGGCCCTCAATATCGAGGCTCCGGCCGTGAAGTGCCGGGCAACTGAGCACGTGCCGGAAATGATTGCACTGGTTGAGAAGCTCGTGGAGCGCGGTCACGCCTATGAGACCAGTCAGGCAGTCTACTTCGACGTGGCCTCGTTCCCAGACTATACAAAGCTCTCCAGACAGTCTCTTGACGAAAAGGTTGCCGGAGCACGCGACGAGGTAAACGAGGATCCCGAAAAACGTGGTCCCGCGGACTTCGCACTGTGGTTCAAGGCGACAGGCAGGTTCGCAAACCACATAATGCGCTGGGTGAGTCCGTGGGGGGTCGGCTTCCCCGGTTGGCACGTCGAATGCTCAGCAATGTCTATGAAGTACCTTGGCGAGACACTTGACATACACACCGGCGGTGAGGATCACATCTGGGTGCATCACCCAAACGAGATAGCGCAGAGCGAGTGCGCGACAGGCAAGCAGTTCGTGCGCTTTTGGCTGCACGGAGCCTTCCTGGTGGTTGGCAAAGCATCAGATGATGAGAGTTCCGACGACGGAGAACGCAGGATGGGGAAATCAGAAGGCAACTTCCTGCGTCTCCAAACGTTAATAGATAATGGATTCGATCCTTTGGCGTATCGCTACATGTGCTTTATGGCACACTACCGGGCAAAACTCAAGTTCACCTGGGACGCTATGAAAGCCGCCGCCGCGGGATATGACGGATTGAAGGAATTCGCGGCGAGAGCAAAACAGATCGGCGGAGCGGAGGGTGACTGGGTCGGAGAATACCGTGAACGTTTCACCGCCGCGATCAGCGACGACCTGAATATGCCGCAGGCAATAGCGGTGGTGAACGAGCTGGTAAGGGAAGCCGACCGGCGCAAGGAATATGGGGTGCTGGACGCGATCTATGACTTCGACCGTGTTCTGGGTCTGAACCTGCAGGCGGCGACTGATGCGGCGACTAGTGGCGACGAGGAGATTGCCACTCTGATAAGAGAGCGCGAAGAGGCCAGGGCAGCAAAAAACTGGAACCGTGCAGATGAGATAAGGAACACTCTGAAGGACATGGGCATCCAACTGGAGGATACGCCCAACGGTACGCTGTGGATGCGGGTCGGCTAGAAAGCTAACCACGCACGCTGTTTCCCTAGGTCGCCCGTACCGAAACAACGCTGTCACGTCATTTCAACCGCAGGGAGAGATCTCAAGTGCCGCAAACGAGATTCCTCGCGTTGCTTCGCAAGTGACATGGATATCAAGTAGTGGAGAGACAACTGTTGAAACGCAAGTTTAACCGCGCGGGGATTGTCGCCCTGATCGTTGTAGCCGCGCTCGTAGTGGGAGCGCTGACTGCCGCAGAGGTATTCAGCAGGCGAGATACCATATCTCCCCGAGTTGAGGTAGCAGGGATAGAAGTGGGCGGACTGCGGAGGACGGAAGCCGACCCTCTTATCCGTGAGTGGGCACGATCGCGTGTAAGCGGCCAGATAACCCTGGTCGCACTTGACAAGCGCTGGGTCGGCGCAGTCTCCGACTTCGGTATGTTTGCCCGATGGGAAGAAGCTATGGAGAAGGCGCACGCCATCGGCCGTTCGCGCGGTATCTTCGGGAACGCGTTCGACCTGATAGGAACCGTGGTGTCCGGAGTTTCTATAGAGGTCGAGGTCGCGATTGACGAGTCGAAGATAAGGCCCGCCCTCAACAAGGTGGCAGCAGCAGTTGACCGCCCCCATTCCGACGCCACGATCGAGATTGTCGGGTCGCAACCGGTAGTCCAGCCTGAAAAGTTCGGCATAAAGCTGGACAAAGATCAGGCAATGACAGTCATCAAGGACGCGCTCCAGGAAGCCAAGAGCGAGATCGAACTGCCCATAGTCACCGACAAGCCTCACGTGCTGGCGAGCGAACTACGCTCGATCGACACACGGCTCTCGAGTTTCACGACCAAGTTCAACCCTGGGCAGAGAGACAGGACACATAATCTGAGGCTAGCGACAGCGCGAATCAACGGCGCACTATTGAAGCCTGGTGAGGAACTCTCGTACAACGCCACGGTCGGTGAACGTCTCGCAAGACGAGGTTTCCGGGACGCTCCGATATTTGTGAATGGAAAGCTGGAGCCGGGGCTTGGCGGCGGCGTGTGTCAGGTCTCGACCACGTTGTACAACGCTGTGCTGCTGGCAGACGTAGAAGTGCTGGAGCGACATCGTCATTCGCGGACCATCCCGTATGCGGCTCCCGGCAGAGACGCGACCGTAGCCTACGGATCGCGGGATTTTCGCGTGCGCAATGATTTTGAAAGCCCGATATACATCACCGCGCACGCCTCCGGCAACCAGTTAAGCGTGAGCATATATGGCTCGGCCTCCGACAAGAAGACCATTACTGTGTGGTCTTCAGTGGGCGGGCATACTCCCAGGTCAGAGAAGACCATCACGGACAAGAACCTGAAGCCCGGCTCCAGAGAAGTGGTCGATAAAGGCGCGTCAGGGGTGAGCGCAACAGTCTATCGAAAGATCATCGGTGCGGATGGCAAGGAGACTGTGCAAGTGGTCAACCGAGACAGGTATCCGGCCCAGGCCAGAATAGTCGCTGTCGGTCCCCCTGCCCCAGCATCTGCACAGCCGGTCGCCGCGCAAGCCGAGCCCGCGAGTTCTGTGACTGACACGGGAAGTGGCGTGCGAGCAGATTAGATGTCGTCTCGTCTGCTTGGCGGACCGGGCCGCCAGGTCTGGTGCGGTCGTAATCCCATGACAATGCGGCAAGTCCGGCCAGCTAAGGTCATCTGTCCATTCGGGTAAAGGCGCAGATAGTACCGTCATAAGTGCCGATGTAGACGGTCGAACCCGAGAACGCCGGAGACGACATAGACCAACCAGTGATCGGGAAGTTCCATATCTCATTGCCAGTGGCTGAGTCAAGGGCACGCAGTTTGCTGTCGGCTGAGTGATAGACCACCGATCCGGACACACAGGGCGTGGCATGACATACGGAGAACCCTTCGCGGCCATTCCAGATCTTGCTTCCGTCCCCCGAATTCAGGGCAAAAAACCCGCTGCTCCAGTTAAACGACACGTAAACTGCGTCGCCGGAAACTGCCGGGGATGACAGGCAACTTATCCAGTCGTACGCGAGTGGAGGCAACTTCCAGACTTCCTTGCCCGTCAGTGCATCCAGGGCAACGAAAACTGGTGCTACGCCAACATACACGACGCCTTCTGCCACGACTGGCGACGCACGTTCAGTACTGAGTTGAGAACGACGAAGTGGCGGCCGCCGTAGTCGAAAGCATAGTACGTCGGTCCGACGTTGTTCTCCTAGTCCGCCACAGGCAGATCGTGGTTTCCGTGAGCGTTGTATAATGGAGCCGATATCCGTCTCATGACCTCTACATGCCGCGGATAGCCTGTCCTGCTGTCTACGAGGTCTCCTGTAGCAATTGTGAAAGCTGGCTTGAAACCTTCTATAACCTTAAGATCATCGAGCAGCCCTGATGTCACGTGAAGGTCGGCAGTATGCGCGAATGAGAAATCAGGGTCAACGGATTCCGGTGCCGGTGCCAGAGCGAAATCGGCTGAAGACTCCTTCACGTCCGACTGCACCCTGCGATAGAACTTGCCCACACACTTGTAGCCGGTGGGCGAGACAACGAAGACAAAGTGGCTCCACTCGGGGTCGGTATTGGGAAGAACATAGCTGCCATCCGAGCCGGTGAGAACTGAATCGACTCCGTCCGAAACAATGACTCCCTCAATGCCACTCTCAGTGGGCTCTCGCTGTCCATTGCCATTGGCGTCGTGGAACACGCATCCGGTGACTATGGCGGCCTGAACACTCGTCGCGGAGAGCGGTAACAAGCACGATAGCACCAAGCTACCAAGAAACAGATATCCGGACAATCTGCTGGACATTGAACTGATCCCCCGCTTTCCTCGCTGCGCCAACTCGCAAAATAGCTGCTTGCCGGCCCACAGAATCGATGTCGGTCTCAACCATCTTGCATCACTGCAACAAGAGTCTATCACTGCCCGTGTCGGCCCGTCAAGATTCGGTAGAACCGGAGGTTCAAACCCGGCTGCAGAGCCATCTGACGTGCGGTGACTAACCTGCCAGATCGCGCGCGGGATTCAGTCTGACGACGCGCCGGTCTGTGGATGGAGCCTCAATAGTAGTCGGGCAGCCTGTCGATCTGCCGAGGCAGAAAATAACAGAAACATTATTGCGCAAAACCGTGCCAAAGCCAAAATAATGTGGTATAGTGTGATTGAGCTTGACCTTTGAGACACAAAGGAATTGAGACCCCACGAGACCAGCCAAATCGTGGGAGGTTTGCAGTCGGCTCAGGAGGAAACGCAATGTCTAATAGATGTGTGGCTCTCTACCTGCTCATAGCCGCTGTATGCGCGCTCTCGCTTCAGCTTGGCGTTCGTGCCGGCCCCGGAGACCAGGGAACCAAGTACCCCGTGGGCATCGGTATTGGAACATTCAACGGAAGCGGAATAGTCGACAGCGGCGGCACGACAACTCTGAGTTTTGCTGACGCGAAGGCCGCCGGGCTTCTCGACGCCAACGGCGACCCGGTCAATCCGCCCGCTGGCAGTAGGACACTGGGCGGAACCGGCGGCGGCTCTGTAAGATGTCACGTGTTCAACAATGTCCCCATAACCATCACGCCCAGGAACGCGGACGGAACCCCGAACGGAGCTCCTCGAACTGTAAATGCCACTGTGTATGTCCCCAAGAAACCAGCCGATCAGAATCCGCCGGATCAGGAAAAGAAGACCAACTCGGTGGCGACCAAGCTCGGA
>Ga0209609_10002429_pt1 | contig 10655 bp, 7 predicted proteins | sample LakKivw325mmetaG_FD_184136 | JGI IMG/M metagenome (GOLD analysis project Ga0209609, IMG submission 184136) | Anoxic lake water microbial communities from Lake Kivu, Rwanda to study Microbial Dark Matter (Phase II) - Lake Kivu water 325m metaG... | ecosystem: Environmental > Aquatic > Freshwater...
TTTTATAACTACAGCGGTCAATCTATAGTTACGGCCGCCGTTCACCGGGGCTTAAGTTCAGAGCTTCGCAGACCGAAGTCCACTAACCCCTCCCTATAACCTTCCGGCACCGGGCAAGCGTCGGCCCCTATACTTCATCTTTACGATTTAGCAGAGACCTGTGTTTTTGTTAAACAGTCGCTTGAGCCTGTTTACTGAGATCCAGAAACGCAGTAGAAAGTAAATTCCTACAACCTTCCCGGACACCCCTTTTCCCTAAGTTACGGGGTAATTTTGCCGAGTTCCTTAAAGAGGGTTCTTTCGTACGTCTTAGGAGCGTTCTCCTCGTCTACCTGTGTTGGATTGCGGTACGGTCATACATCTTCCTCGTTAGAGGTTTTTCTCGTGAGCATGGAATTAGCTACTTCGCCTTGCGGCTCCCCATCACCTCTCAGAGTTAATGTATCCAGGGATTTGCCTCCGGATACCTCCTACTGGCTTGGACGCGGACAACCAAAACCGCGCTTAACCTATCCTTCTCCACCACCCCATCCTGATAACGGAAGATGCATGGTACAGGAATATTAACCTGTTGTCCATCACCTACGCCTTTCGGCCTCGGCTTAGGCCCGACTAACCCTGGGCGGACGAACCTTCCCCAGGAAACCTTAGACTTACGACGACAGGGATTCTCACCCTGTTTTTCGTTACTTAACCCAAGATTCTCACTTCCTGTCGCTCCAGTACTCCTTACGGTATACCTTCTCTGCAACAGGAACGCTCTCCTACCGCTCAGAATATCCGAAGATACTCTGAACCCGCTGCTTCGGTAATGAGTTTAGTCCCGAACATTTTCGGCGCAAAATCGCTCGACTAGTGAGCTGTTACGCACTCTTTGAAGGATAGCTGCTTCTGAGCTAACCTCCTAGCTGTTTAAGCAATTTCACATCCTTAGATACACTTAACTCATTTTGGGGACCTTAGCAGACGATCTGGGTTGTTTCCCTATTTGACGACGGATCTTAGTACCCGCCGACTCACTGGTAGGATACGGCAAATGGCATTCGGAGTTTGGTTGGGTTCGGAAGCCTGGTAAGACCCCTAGCCCATCCAGTGCTCTACCTCCACTTGCTATTACCTACCGCTGCACCTAAATGCATTTCGAAGAGAACCAGCTATCTCCAGATTCGGTTAGAATTTCTCTCCTACCCACAGCTCATCCGATGAGTTTTTTCCCCCAACCGGTTCGGGCCTCCACGAGCTCTTACACTCGTTTCACCCTGGCCATGGGTTGACCATCTGGTTTCGGGTCTAAGAATAGCGACTAACGCCCTATTCGGACTCGCTTTCGCTACGGTTCCGGGTACTGCCCTTAGCCTTGCCACTACCCTTAACTCCTTGGGTCATACTTCAATAGGCACGCAGTTAGGCTGAAGTGTTGCCACTTCATAGCCCTACTACCCATTGTAAGCATACGGTTTCAGGTTCTATTTCACTCCCCTCCCGGGGTTCTTTTCACCTTTCCCTCACGGTACTATTTCCACTATCGGTTGCCGGAGTATTTAGCCTTAGGGGGTGGGCCCCCTAGCTTCCCGCAAGATTTCACGTGCCCCGCGGTACTCAGGAAAGACTATAGGAGTGAATTTTATTTTACTTACGGGACTGTCACCCTCTCTGGTCACTCTTTCCATAGTGTTCAATTATAAAATTCATTTCTTACTCCATACCTCACTGGCAGGTGAGGATTAGCCTTCCTACGACCCCATCTATGCAACATCTGCCAACTTATACACATAGACAGTTTAGGCTGTTCCCGTTTCGCTCGCACTACTCAGGGAATCACATTTTGTTTTCTTTTCCTCAAGGTACTGAGATTTTTCAGTTCCCTTACTTACCCTCCCTGCCCTATGTATTCAGACAAGGATGATAGGAGTTTCGTCCTATCTGGTTTCCCAATTCGGAAATCCACGGGTCAAAGCTTGTTTTGCAGCTCTCCGTGGCCTATCGCAGGCTTGCTGCGTCCTTCATCGGCTCCGTGCACCAAGGCATCCACCGTACGCCCTTACTAATTTACTATACCATCATGCAGTTTTCAAGGTACAATCAGATTTAACAAAATAAAAATCATTTGAGGGATTGCGCCCTCAAAACTAAACAGCGAAGCAAGGTATAAGTTTCATCGAAACTTTACTCAAAAGCACACCGAATATAAAAGCTCCTTAGAAAGGAGGTGATCCAGGCGCACGTTCTCGTACACCTACCTTGTTACGACTTCACCCTCCTTACCAAGCACACCTTCGTAACTCACAAAGCCACTTCGGGTGCACATGACTCGGGTGGTGTGACGGGCGGTGTGTACAAGCCCCGGGAACGCATTCATCGCAGTATAGCTGACCTGCGGTTACTAGCAACTCCAGCTTCATGAGGGTGAATTGCAACCCTCAATCCGTACTGAGGTCGGTTTTTTGCGATTAGCTCCCCATTACTGGTTGGCAACGCTTTATCCCGACCATTGTCGCATGTGTGTAGCCCTGGACATAAAGGCCATGAGGATTTGACGTCATCCCCACCTTCCTCCAGCTTTCCGCTGGCAGTATCCTTAGAGTGCATATGCTTACGCATATTAGCAACTAAGGAAAGGGGTTGCGCTCGTTCACGGACTTAACCGTACATCTCACGACACGAGCTGACGACAACCATGCAGCACCTGTGCAAGAGTCCTAAAGATTGCTCTTCAGGAGGGCCGGAGTTTCTTCCAGCTTTCTCAAGCATGTCAAGCCCAGGTAAGGTTCTTCGTGTAGCATCGAATTGAACCACATGCCTCGCTGCTTGTGCGGGGCCCCGTCAATTCCTTTGAGTTTCAACCTTGCGGCCGTACTCCCCAGGTGGGGTGCTTAACACGTTAGCTACGGCACTGAGAGAAGACCTCCCAACACCAAGCACCCATCGTTTATGGCTAGGACTACCAGGGTATCTAATCCTGTTTGCTCCCCTAGCTTTCGTACCTGAGCGTCAGAGATAGGCAAGGAAGCTGCCTTCGCCATTGGTGTTCCTCCCGATATCTAAGCATTTTACCGCTACACCGGGAATTCCACTTCCCTCTCCTACTCTCAAGATCTACAGTATTGAACGCAAGCTCGAGGTTGAGCCTCGAGTTTTTACATCCAACTTATAGATCCGCCTGCGTACCCTTTACACCCAGTAATTCCGGATAACGCTTGCCCCCTACGTTTTACCGCAGCTGCTGGCACGTAGTTGGCTGGGGCTTATTCGCAAGGTACAATCAAGAATAAGGCATTATTCATACCTCATTCCTTTTTCCCTTACAAAAGGAGTTTAAGACCTTTCGGCCTTCATCCTCCACGCGGCGTCGCTGGTTCAGGCTTTCGCCCATTGACCAATATTCCCCACTGCTGCCTCCCGTAGGAGTCTGGGCCGTGTCGCAGTCCCAGTGTGGCTGACCATCCTCTCAGACCAGCTACCCGTCATAGCCTTGGTAAGCCATTACCTCACCAACTAGCTGATAGGAGATGAGCCCATCTTGAAGTGGTAGCATGTAAACAGAAGCCACCTTTCTTTATAGAACCGAAGTCCTATAACATTATTGAGTATTACCCTTCCTTTCGGAAGGCTATCCTCATCTTCAGGGTAGGTTACCCATCCATTACTCACCCGTTTGCCGCTAAGAAAATTCGTCGAGTTGCCCCGATAAATTTTCTTCGCACGACTTGCATGTGTAAGGCACGCCGCCAGCGTTCATCCTGAGCCAGGATCAAACTCTCCGAAGAAAATTAAAGCCTTACTTTCGCTGTTTAGTTTTCAAGGTACAATCCGTAAAAAACCAACATACCGCTATTAAGCATAGTAAGTATAACAACTTTTACTTCCATGTCAAGGGGGTATGAAAGTTTCTTTTAAACTTCCAAACTCAATGGCTTATAATAACAGAAAAAAAATTTTAAGTCAATAGATTTTGAAGAGTTTCTAAAGATTTCCTCAAAATGTCTATCAATCATTTTAAATACTTTTTCTCTTCGATTTTAAAAATATATCTTTCTCTATTTTTGAAAATATACAGCCACAATAATTCTGCCTGTACATTCCATAAAACTTGCTTAAAATAAGGCTCGATTTAAACCCATTCCTTTTTTTAAAGTCTGCCTTTAAAAATTTGACACTGTAAGTTTGCTCCAAATTCTCACCTATTTCAAATATCCAGTTAACGTTCTTATGAGGACTTATGGAAAGTGTAGTTGTGAAAAAATCAAAATTTATTTCCTTTGCAAGTTGAACAGTTCTCTCAAGTCTGTATTTATAACAGATATAACAGCGACTAGCTCCTTCTGGCTCTTTTTCAAGCCCCTTAACAATTTGAAACCAACCTTTAATACTGTATTCTCCTTCAATCAAAGGCATTTTATTAACCTCTGCAAACCTTTTTGCTTCTTCAAACCTTTTCAAATATTCAGATTCAGGATGTATATTCGGATTAAAGAAATAAGCTGTAACAATGTAATGCCTCCCTCTCAAGTAAAATAAGGGGTATGTTGCATCTGGAGCACAGCAAATATGTATTAGAACTCTTTGATATTCACCATAAGATATGTCATTTTTCATTTCAAAAACTACCAATAAAATGCTGCATTTTATTTTTCATCTAAACCCATTATAATTAAACTTGAAAATGAAAGAAATATTGAAACAAATATTTACAAATGATGTTTTAATAGCCTCCTTAATTTCGAGTTTTCTTGCTCAACTGCTTAAAGTAGTAATTACTCAACCTAAAGACAAAAAATTCCAGTGGAACTTATTTTTCTCCTCAGGTGGCAACCCAAGTTCCCACACGTCTTCTATGGCGACTCTTACTATATTACTCGGTGCAAGGTATGGTTTCAATTCTCCCTACTTTACAATTACTTTTATAATAAGCGCAATTGTTATTGTAGATGCTCTTTCTGTAAGGAGAGAGGTTGGAGAGCATGCAAAAACGCTGAATGAGATTTTCGCAGATAAAATACTCGGGAAAAGGTTAAAAGAAATCGTTGATGCTAAAGTATTCAAAGAGCTTATAGGTCATACTGTATTCGAAGTTTTCACTGGATTTCTCTTGGGAATCCTGGTTGCAGCTTTAGACCTCATCATTATTAAAAAGTAATACTAAAACTAAACCTCATTATCAATTCTATACTGTATTGCCTCTGCTAAATGGGGAAGCCGAACATCCTCACTTTTATCAAGATCTGCAATGGTACGAGCGACCTTAAGGACTCTGTCGTAACCCCTTCCAGTAAGAGAAAGTTTCTCAGAAACGCTATTTAAGAAACTTCTTTCCTCGTCTTTAATCGGGATAAACTCCTTTATGGCACGTGGTGAAAGCTGCGAATTTGAATAGATATTCTTTTTCCCATATCTTTCAGCCTGTATTTTCCTTGCATCTACCACTCTTCCTCTTATATTCTTAGAGGATTCAGAAGAAGTTTTGTCGGTGAGTTCATCAGGAAGTAGACGTGGTACCTCAACCTGAATATCAAATCTATCCCATAGTGGTCCTGAAACTCTGCCTCTATACTTTTTTATCTCAGATACAGAACATTTACAGGGGTGGACGGGATCTCCGAACCAACCACATGGACAGGGATTCATTGCAGCAACGAGCATAAAACTGGAAGGGTACGTTATACGTTCCTTTACCCTTGAAATTGAAACAAAACCATCTTCCATAGGCTGCCTCAATGCCTCAAGCACGTCCCTTCTAAACTCGGGCAGCTCGTCAAAAAATAAAACCCCGTTATGCGCAAGACTTATCTCTCCCGGCCTGGGAGAATTACCTCCTCCTATAATTGCAGCAGATGAAGCAGTGTGATGGGGTGACCTGAATGGCCTTCTCTTGACAATCCCTTCCTCCTTTAAAAGTCCGGATACACTGTAAATCTGGGTAACTTCAAGCGCCTCTTTTTCAGTAAGATGAGGAAGAATTGTAGGAACTCTCCTTGCAAGAAGGGTTTTTCCTGAACCGGGGGAACCAACCATTACTACATTGTGTCCCCCAGCAGAAGCGATCTCCAGGACTCTTTTTGCCTGAAACTGCCCTTTTATGTCAGAAAAATCTTCTTCAAATAAAATATCCTCAAGTAAGTCTTCTTCTATGCTTTTATGAACAGGTTCGATTATTCTGTCTCCATTTAAAAATTCAACTGTCTCCTTGAGGTGTTTTGTGGGATATGGTTCTATATCTTTAACAACAGCAACTTCAGAAATATTATCGCTGGGAACGACAAAGTTCATTCCTTGCTGCGCAAGGCTCATTGCCATCGGAAGCGCACCTGAAATCCTCCTCGTTGCACCATCAAGGGAGAGTTCGCCCGCAAAATAAAAATTATCAACTTTCTTATTATCCTTAATTATTTCTACGGCAAGGAGAATCCCCAATGCAATGGGTAAATCAAACGTAGAGCCTTCTTTCCTCAGTTCCGCAGGTGCAAGGTTCACAGTAATTCTCCTCATGGGATATTCAAAACCAGAATTTTTTATAGCAGACCTTACCCTTTCTTTTGACTCCTGAACGGCCTCGTCAGGCAACCCGACTATGTTAAATGAAGGTAAACCGTTAGAAACATCTACTTCAACAAGCACATCAAAGGCTTCAAGTCCTTTGAGAGCTACGCTTTTAATCTTCGCTAACATGGTTTCAATCCTTTATAAGCCTTTTAAGGAAGCGCAACATATGTATCTTCATCAAAATAAATCTCTCTGTTCCATTCAACTGTTCCTGTAACAAGTGGATTCGGTTTTCCCAGAGCCTCTACCCTGAAGAAAGTTGACCTGTACCACGGGTAATCGGGTGGTTCTGGTTTCACGGGTGATTCATCAACAACTCGAAAACCTTCCTTTAAAATTCTTTCGCCAACAAGAAGATATTTATTAAAGTCCCTTAAAACGTCTGTTATAATAAGGTTCATTGAGAGTAAGTCTTTTTCAACATCGAGCCATTTTTTTAAAGAAGACTCATAGTGGCTCAATCCAAAATAACCCGCAGAGCCATCTCCTTTAAGCGCTAAAGCACAGCGTGAAATAAAAACCCTCATACCTTTCACTGTTTCAACAGGGTCAGTGAGAAACGTGTCAAATTTCCCGATAAGCCCTTCCGGAAGAGGATTTACAGCATTATACAAGTGTGCAACGACACTAAGTTTCATCTCTTTCGAGACTTTATTTATATAGTTAACGATCCTTTTGTCGATTTCTATTATATGAATTTCATCTGGTAACTTTGTTAGGGCCATTGCAATACTTGTCAAATCGTCATCGCCAAGAAAGAGAAGCTTTTTCCTTTCAAGATCTCCCCTTTCGTAAACGAACTCAGCCCTTATCACGGAGTTTTCAGGTGGTACAACTCCCTGGTCGAATTCAGCAGTTTCAAGGGGTCTCATTAAGAAAACCTTTTCAAACTTTTCAAGTGTTGTTTTAAACTCTTCACTTAAAATGTAACCAGTGTTGTTGCATGATTTGCATTTTGAATCAAAAAATCGATTTATTCCATTTTCTTTAAGAAATTCCCTGCCTTTCTCCGCTAAAACAATTTTATCACCTTCAGCTTCAATAAATCCTTCGTCTGTTAACTTTTTAAGGATCTGAATTGTGTGTTTTATGTCCCCATCCTGGATATTTATGGTCTGCCAGAGGTTCATTTTAGAGTTAAGCAAGTTTCGCAAAATTTCATATTCAGTTCTATCCATATTGCCTCCTTTTCCGACTATTTTACTGGAAAAGTAGTTTTCAAAAAAATCTTTGTGTAATATAATTTAACTATGAGAATAAAGGGAGTAGGTGTTGACATTGTAAGCGTAAAAAGGATAAAAGAATTGATAGAAACATATGGGGAAAGGTTTCTAACTCGCGTCTTTACAGAAAGCGAAGTTGAATACTCACAAAAATTTATAAACCGTGCAGAAGTATTTGCAGGTAAATTTGCGGCGAAAGAAGCAACGATAAAGGCAAAAAGAAAAATGATACCATTTAAAAACATAGAAATCCTTAACATGAATGATGGTAAACCCTTCGCAAAAGGATTTGAAAATATTAATATCTCCATTTCGCACGAGAGAGAATTTGCCGTGGCAATTGCAATAGAAATGGAATGCAAGAACTATTCCAAAAATCGAGGTGGAGAATGAAAGTAACATCAATAAACGAGATGAGAAATCTTGACAAGCTTGCTTCAGAGGAGTTCGGTATTACCGAAGAACTTCTTATGGAAAATGCGGGTATTGCAGTCTACGACGTGATAAAAGAAAACATCGGAATAAAAGGCAAAAAGTTTCTTATTTTTGCAGGAACAGGAAGCAACGGAGGAGATGGGTTTGTTGCTGCAAGAAAAATTATCTCATCGGGTGGAGAAGTTTCAATCTTCATATCGGGAGAAGAGAGCAAAATATCAGGAATCGCAAAGGCAAATCTCGAAAGGCTGCGCAAATTTCCTGCAGAGATATATAACATAAAATCTGTAGATAGAATTCTTGAAACCAGCCTCTTTAAATGCGACGCAATTATTGATGCAATATTCGGAACAGGACTTTCAAAAAAAATTAAAGGAATTGAGCGGGAGGTTATCAGAGAGATAAATCTATCAGGAAAACCAGTTTTCAGCGTGGATATTCCTTCAGGAGTGAACGGAGATACAGGGGAAATTATGGGCTGCGCTGTAAAAGCAACAACCACGGTTACGTTCGGGCTGCCTAAAAGAGGGCATTTTATTTTCCCGGGAGCAGAATTAACAGGGAAACTCTATGTCTCACATATTTCATTTCCAGCTGAACTTACCAATAGAAGTGACTTAAAAGTTGAGATTAATTTACCTGACGAGCTTCCTGAAAGGGAAAAAGACTCGCACAAGGGAGACTTTGGAAAAGCATTATTCATTGCAGGGTCGAAGCAATATCTCGGTGCACCATACTTATCTTCATACAGTTTTTTAAAAGCAGGGGGCGGGCTTGCATATCTTGCAACACCAGAAAGTATTGCACCCTACGCAACAGGCAATGCAAAAGAAGTTATTCTTATCCCGCTTAAAGAAAAAGACGGAGCAATTTCAGAAGAAAATTTAAAGCAGCTTCTCGAATTTTCAAAAAACGTAGATATTATAGCAATAGGACCCGGAGTGTCTCTCAATAAAAACACCGAGGAATTTGCCATTGAGTTTATAAAATACGCGGAAAAGCCAATTATTATAGATGGTGACGGGCTGACATTTGTGTCAAAAAAGCCTGAATTATTACAGTTCAGAAAAAATTTAACGATTCTCACGCCACACATTGGAGAGTTTTCAAGGCTTACACACATAGCAATCGAGAAAATCAAAGAAGACAGATTTAACAAATTAAGCGAAGCAGTAAAAACCACGAACTCGACGATTGTATTAAAAGGCGCCAATACACTTATAGGCGAAAGAAGCGGAAAAATTCTTATCAATCTCACCGGGAATCCTGGCATGGCAACAGCAGGAAGTGGAGATGTACTTGTAGGAACAATTGCTGCAATGTTTTGCAATAATTTTTCTGAGAAGGGAGTGGGTTCAGGAGTATTTATTCATGGTCTTTCAGGAGACATTAAAGCCAGACAAATTGGCTTTGACGGTTTAACCGCACGTGACATTCTTGAAGGTTTACCTGAAGCAATAAAATACTTCAGAGAGAACTACAACAAACTAAAGGAAAATTATTATGAAAGAATATACACTGTATGATAGGCTTGAAATAATAAGAAATGAAGTTTCGAGAAGGCCTCTTTCGGTTAACCTGAACTTGCTTCTTTTTTCCTACCTTGCTCTTCTTAAAATCTACAATGAACTTCTTGACTACTCAACACTTTTTACGATGTCTGTGCTCAAGCCCTGTACAATCGGCGAGGACTTCCGAACTATAGGTTATATAGCAAAAGGGGTTCTCCATGATGCAGAAATCCAGTTAAAATACATTCGTTCTATTGATCCAGAAGATCCTTACACCTATCTTTTCGAAGGGCTTCTAAAGCTTTTAAAAGGGGAAAATCCTCAGGAAAGTTTTAAACAAGCACTTATTTTCTCAGGTTTAAAGGAAAGAGAGGAAATAGAGCAGTTTTTAAATATTAAAGCTGACAAAGAAGCGCTAGAACTATACAACCCTCCTGACGATGTGGCAGATGATACAGTAGAGAAAACTAAAATTGCCATCAATAACAATCCTTATTTTGCGCCATTAAAAGTGAACTTTGCAGAAATATTAATGAAAAAAAGAGATATCGATGGAGCAAAGAAGAAAATTACAGCAGTTATCTCTCAATATCCCTATTATCCAAGAGCAATTGCACTGCTCACAAAGATATATCTAAAAATGGATAAGAAGGAAGAAGCAGAGTTCGCAATGAGAAACTTTCTTGAAATAAATCCATTAAACCCTTATGTTAAAGAAATGGAAAATCTTACCGATAAAAAAGAATCCATTGAAATTGAGGAACTTAAAAAATTATTTGAAATGAATAACCCGCTCATAGCTTCTTTCAAAGATTTATACAAAAAGATAAAAGGTGGCGAACTTGTAAGAAGTGAAGAAACTCTCGCAAAAATTGAGGAAGAGGAAATTTTTGAAGAAAAGCCTGTAGAAGGAGAGCAACCCTTAATTGAAGAAACAACAAAAGAA
>Ga0209609_10002430_pt1 | contig 10652 bp, 8 predicted proteins | sample LakKivw325mmetaG_FD_184136 | JGI IMG/M metagenome (GOLD analysis project Ga0209609, IMG submission 184136) | Anoxic lake water microbial communities from Lake Kivu, Rwanda to study Microbial Dark Matter (Phase II) - Lake Kivu water 325m metaG... | ecosystem: Environmental > Aquatic > Freshwater...
CCGGCTTCCGGCACAGCTTTCCGCCGGAGTAACTATCTTGCCCTTTCCGGAGATCAAGGCGGCGCTGGACTTCCATTTCGAGCCCTATTCCCGCCTCGACGACCCCAGCCTTGGTGATAGTTGGAAAGCCAGCCTGGGCCTTGCCTATGAGCCTTCTGCGGAAGCCCATCAGCATGCCTTTATGAGGATACCCGCGCGCACGGGTATTTCCTTGCGGCGCCTACCCTTTCAGGCAAATAATTCTGACATCGATGAACTGGGGCTGAGCCTGGGGCTGAGCCTTCCGCTCAAACGGGATGTGAACCGTCTCGACCTGGGATTCCAGTATCTGAAACGCGGAAACCTCAGTCAGAACCAGCTGGCGGATAATTCCTTCCTGCTCCTGGTGGGATTCACCGGCTTCGATATCCTGGGCAAACCCTATAACCGCATGACTCCACGGGAGATTCCACAAAAGGAAGAGATGGAAGAATGGTAGAAACCGGCTCCGAAGCGCCCAGTTTGCTGGCCCAGATATTAGCCAAGCGCCACCTCAGCGCAGCCGAACTCCGCCAAAATCTGGACAACCTGCCGGATGAAAGCCTGCTGGCCAATATCGACATCGTGGCAGACCGCATCCGCAAGGCCATGTTCAAAAACGAGCCGCTGGTCATCCTTGGCCACGACGACCCGGATGGCATCACCAGCACCTATATCCTCTATCATTTCTTCAATTCCTGCGGCTATCAGCGGCATCGCTATTATATCCCGAACCGCAATCTGGAACCCCATGGCATCCAGGATTCCTTTGTGGCCTATGTTAAACAACACAAATACCGGCTGGTGATCACCGTGGACAACGGCATCTCCAGCTCCGAAGGGGTGCGGCGGCTGAATGAACTGGGCTGCGAAGTGATCATAGTTGACCACCATCTGATCCAACCGGAACAGCTTCCCGAGGCCTATGCCATTCTCAATCCCCAGCTCGCCTATTGCCAATATCCGTTTAAAAACCTTGCCGGAGTGGGGGTGGTATTGATGCTGATCCGCTATCTGGGCAGGCTGCTGGAGCATCCCATCCCCCTTTCCGCCTATTTCTGGACAGCAGTGGGCTCGCTAGCGGACAAGGTTCCCATGACCGGCGCGAACCGCATCATTTTCCGCCACTTGCTGGAACACTGGAACGAACTCAGTGATCCCAGCGTGGATTTTCTGCAGCGCAATTACCACCGCATCTCCAATCAAATGGACAGCTTCAATTTCGTGCAAAATACCGCCCGCCTGATCGCTAACGGCAGAAAAGCGGGGGGACAGCACACAGCTCTGCAATTCCTGCTGCAAATGGGCGATGAAAAAGCCCGGCTGTTCCAGAAACTGGAGCATGAAAAGCAGCTGTGGGAAATTGAGCTCAACCGGGTGTTCGCTTTTCTGGACAAAGTCTCCGCCGATTTTAACGGCAGCGCCTTCACCTATTTTGATGATGAGGATGTGATCCCCTATCACCTGTTGGGAACCGCCGCCACCTATATTCTGAGCAATCTGGGCATCCCCACCTTGATGCTGAAGATCCACAATGGCAGTGTGGTCTGCGAGGGACGCTGCGCCGAAGGTTTCAACATGGTGGATGCCTTCACGCACTGCAAAGAGCATCTCCGGCAATATGGAGGACATGTGCGGGCCGCCGGTTTCACCATGGATCCCGATCATTACGACGGCTTCCTGGAGTGCTACAATGAATATCTGGTCAACCAGCTCCCCCATCATACGCCCGCTCTGCCCCCTCAGGAGGATGCCCGCCTTCGCCTGCAGGATTTCAACCTCCGCAATTGGCAGGACCTGGAACTGCTGCTACCCTTTGGCCAACAGAACAGCGAACCGGTGATCATGATCTCCTCTACCAGCCTGGCTGAATTGCAACAGCTGTTCAGCATCGAATACAACAGCGCCGACCTTCCCCCTGGCAAACGCGGAAAAGTCCTGCTGAACTGGAAAAGCCCGCAAAGCATACGCATCCTTTCCTTTCAGGAAACCTCGGGAGTTTGACCCCCTGCTCGCCATGAAAGTGCCACCCCTCAGCGAAACCCTGCGCAAAGGCATCCACATCAGTTCCCTGGTGATCCCGCTCAGTTACAGGTATCTGTTGGGCTATAACAGGAGGCTTGCCTTTCTGCTGCTGCTGGCGGCTTTTATCCTCAGCCTGATCATGGAGTTTTACCGCCTCTGGCACAAGACCTTCCGCAAAACCTTCTACCGCATGTTCGGCCTGGTCTTGCGTCGGCATGAACTCAAAGACTTCACCGGCGCCACCTACCTGCTCTTCGCCGCCATGCTCAGCGTGGCCATCTTCAAGGGCGAGATCGCTTTTTGCGCCCTGGTTTTCCTCTCCGTGGGCGATACCTTCGCCGCCGTGATCGGCATGAATTATGGCCGGCGCAAATTCATCGGAATGCGCAAATCCTTGGAGGGCAGCCTCGGCTGCTTCGTGAGTTGCCTGATCTTTGGTCTGATCTTCTATTGGAACCAACCGGTGATGATTGTCAGCGGCTCTTTGGCGGCTGCGGTGGCGGAACTGGTCAACATCCCGGTGGACGACAATGTCAAAATCCCCATCGCCTCGGGTTTTGCCATGTATCTCAGCGGGGTTGTGTTCTGAGGTAAATATGCTGTTATCCTTTGTAATACCGGTCTTTAACGAACAGGATTCCCTGCAGGAGCTGTGCGCCGAGATCATTGCCAACTGCGCACCCCACGGCCATGAGATCATCTTCATCGATGATGGCAGCACCGACCGCAGTTTTCAAGCCATGGAAGAGCTGGCCTTGGGGGATCCCCAGATCCGGATCGTGAAATTCAGGCGCAACTTTGGCAAGGCGGCGGCGCTGCAATATGGCTTCCAGCTTGCCCGGGGAGAGATCGTTTTCACCCTGGATGCCGATCTGCAGGACGATCCGGCGGAAATACCCAATTTCATCGGCAAGCTGGAAGAAGGTTGGGATTTGGTCTCCGGCTGGAAACGCAAACGCCGTGACCCGATCTACAAAGTATTGCCCTCCCGCTTGTTCAATTTCGTTACCGCGCACACCTTCCGCCTCAAGCTGAAAGACTACAATTGCGGCTTCAAAGCCTACCGCGCGCAGGTAGTGAAGGAGCTGCAGCTCTATGGCGAAATGCACCGCTACATCCCGGCTTTGGCCAATTCCCTGGGTTACCGGATCACCGAAATACCCGTGGAGCATCGCAAACGCCGCTTTGGCCATTCCAAATATGGGATCGAGCGCTATCTGAGGGGGTTTTTCGATCTGCTGACTGTGAAAATGGTAACCCAATATATCAAGAGCCCGCTCTATCTCTTCGGCCGGATCGGGATCCTGTCCTCGCTGCTGGGAGTGGTGATCACCCTCTATCTGAGCATTCTGAAGATCTTTTGGGGGCAACCGCTCTCCAACCGTCCCCTGCTGTTTCTGGGTATAACCTTGATCCTGGGTGGGCTCCAATTCATCTCTCTGGGCCTGATCTCGGAGCTGATCATCAACCGCCTCTCCCCCACCCGGTGGTTGCCGGTTTCGGTGGAAAAACTGGTAAACATCCCTCCTCCGGAAGAAGACAATCTGTGAATCCCGCCGAAAAACTCTTCCTGCAACTGTATCTGAACCATCCCGGCAGGTATTTGCTGCGTTTCAGCTTCATCTTTATGGTGTTGGGCATCGTTCTTTCCGTGGGCATTCTGGCTGCCGGGCTCAATCTTTTTGAGGGTTATGAACGCGCCCTCAGGTCTTTGCTGTTGGATTCCTTTCCCCATATCAGCGTCCAGAGCGTGAACCGGGATTATCTGGATCAGGATCAGGTGGCCGCCATCCGTCAGGACCTGCTGGCCCAGCCTGAGGTGGCTTCCGCCATCCCCACCATTTCCTTCAATGCCATGGCCTATAATGGCAGCAAAGTGCGTGGCAGCCTGATCCGGGCTTATGATCCCAACCCTGGCGGGGCAGACCACTACAGCAAGTATGTGTCCTCCGGCAGCTCCCGCCTGGAAACTGGCAAAGTGATCGTGGGGCATTATCTGGCCCAGGAACTGGGCCTGGCCTTGGGGGATACCCTGCGCCTGGTCTATCCCCAGTTGGACCGCATCACCCCTCTGGGAATGTATCCCAGCGAGCACAGTTTCATCATTTCCGGAATCTACAAATCCGGCTATTACGAATATGACCGCTCCCAGATTCTCTGCACCCTTGCCGATGCCCAATCCATCCTCTATATCCAATCAAGCACCGGAAGCATAGAGGTGAAGTTGAAGGGAACTTATGTGGATGATGCCTGGGAGATAAGCAGGAACTTTGACCGGATGCTGGGCAATGGCTTGACTGCCTTTCCGGTGGCGAATTCAGGGTTGCTGAGAGTGGTTCGGATGCAGAAGTGGCTGATCTTTGTGATCTTCTGTTTCTTGGTGCTGATCGCCGGAATCAACATCATCAGCGCCGTCACCACCCAAATCCTTGACCGCAAGAACGAAATCGCCGTGCTGAAAACCCTGGGCGCCACTCCCCCCACCATCAGGCAGATCTTCCAAAACCAGATGCTGCTGGTGTGCCTGGGGGCGATCGTGCTGGGGCAGCTCTTCGGTTATCTGCTTTCCTGGCTGGTGGTCAAGCAGGATTTCTATCACCTCAAGGGCGATGTCTATTTCATTGACCGCCTCGAGCTTTATGTTTCACCGCTGAACCAGATCATCATCTTCGTGGTGGCGGCAATCCTCGCCGTCATCTGCATCCGCATCCCCCTGCGCCGGATCGACCGGATGCAGATCATCGACCTGTTGCGCAATCCCTGAGGGAGGTTTGTTTTGATATATCTTGCCGGTTATTCGCTTTATAAAGCCTACTATGATCAGGATCAGACCATACAGGTGCTTAAAAATGCCACTCTGGAAGTGGAGGAAGGCGATCTGGTGGTCATCACCGGCCAATCCGGCTGCGGAAAGAGCACTCTGCTGCACATCCTGGGTTTGTTGGACGATCCCGATCAGGGCAAAGTGTGCATTCTGGGCTCTGAAGTTTCCGCCCACCAGGCTTCCGCGCCTTCCATCCGGAACCGGGAGATCGGCTTTGTCTTCCAGTTCCATTATCTGGTGGAAGACCTCAACGCCCGGGAAAATGTTGCCTTGCCGATGCTGATCGCGGGAAATACCAAACACTCCGCCCTGGCCCGGGCGGACGAACTGCTGCAGCTGCTGGGGCTTGAACAGAGGCTGAAACACTATCCCAATCAGCTCAGCGGCGGCGAACAGCAACGCCTGGCCCTGGCGCGGGCTTTGATCAACCAGCCCAAGATCGTGCTGGCGGACGAACCCACCGGGAACCTCGATCCCGGGCACAGCCGCGAAGTATGGCAGCTCTTTCATAAACTGAACCGGGAACTGGGGCAGACCTTTGTGATCGTAACCCACGATCCCGAATTGGCCTCCCAAAGCGACAAGATCCACGAACTCAAAGATGGCATTCTGATCTAAGCCCATGAAACGCTCCCGGGTTTTCCTTGGCATCATCATTTTCCTGCTGGTGATCAACACTCTGTTCTTCCTGGCCTGGTATGCCTTCGACCTGCAGGGGGTGGTGAAGGGGATCGTGGAGCGGGAAGCCGGGAAAGCCTTGCAGGGGAATCTCAGCATCGCCGATTTCACTATCAGCGACCGGCAGGTCTTTGCGGAAAACATAGATTTTGCCGCGGCGGACAGCTCCCTCTTCTTCAGCGTGGAAAATGCCCGGGTGCGTTACAACCTGCTCAAGTTCATCTTTTCCGGTTTTGAGATCCGCAACCTGCTGCATCAGGTCGAGATCAACCAACCGCGGGTTTCCTACACCTATATCCCCAAACCCAAGCCCAGGGTTCCACCCCCCAAAAAGAAATTCCGCTTGCCCGATCTGAGCAGATATTTCAACCAGTTGGAACTGCATGGTGGCGAGGTCAGGTTGAAGCTGGACCTGCCCCTGAACCTGGCTGGCGAGGACTATCTGACTGCCAGCGAGGAACTTACCCAGATCGAGATCAAGGCCACCAACGCCAAGTTCCTGGAAGCCAGCCTCAGCGCCGTCAGCCACAAGGGAGGCTTGCTTCAGGCCTTTGCCCGCATGGACCAAGACCGGCTGCTCTCTTCGTTTGTAGAGCTGAAAAACTACAATCCCGCCGATCTGGCTCATCCCCTGTTGCAGGATTTCTCCACCGAACTCAACCTCACGCTGCAGGCTTCACAACCTTCTGCCGACGCCGATTTTGAACTGGATGCCAAAGCCTTGGTCTGGGATACCCGGGCCACCCTGCTTTCCCAATACAGACTGAACCTGCCTTTTTTGAGCGTGGAATCCGATGGGGACAGGCTGTCCGCCCAACTTTCCCGAACCAGCCTGGGCAGCAGCAGCGTGAGCGGAAGGATCGCTTTGGAAGGGCTGCAGAAACAGATCAGCTTCGATCCGAGCCAATTGGATCTGAGCCTGGATTTGGGCATGATCGATCCGCAGCTGCAGGGATGGGTCACCGCCACTGTGGCCGGCTCGGGAACGGTCAAACAGCCGCAGCTGGCGCTGACTGCCTCCTCTGAGAGCATTTCCTATCAGGATCAGTCTGTTTCCGCCATCGCTCTGGAAGCCTCCTATGCCGATAACGAACTGGCTTTTTCTCTGAACAACGCCGTCTGGCAAAACCAGCAGATCAGCCTGCAGGGCACGCTCGATCCCCAATATCGGACTGCCCTGGCACATTTAACAACCTCACCCATATTGAACAACTATGAAGAACTAAGGGTTACAGCCCTTTGCGATCTGGAGGTTACTCTCTATGACAAGCTTCCCCATCTGAAGGCGGAAATCGATCGGCTCAGCGTTTCCCGGGCAGAGCTGAACCTTCCTGAGCTCAACGGTGCGGTTACGCTGGTGCCGCTAATGATCGAGGGCAGGCCTGAGAACTACTATGTAAATCTGGACCTTGCCTCTGCCGATGGCACCCAACTGCACCTGGTGGGAGACCTGCTCGACCGCAACCTGTTGATCAGCGGCAACTTCCAGGATATTTTCCTGGCCTCGGTTTATGGGCAGGATACCATCAAAAGCCTTGCACCAAAGATCAGCGGCTCGATCCAAGGATTCCTTAATGGCGATCGCATCGTGGCTTCTTCTGCCCTGAATGTAAGCCTGAACGCCGGGCTGGATTTTCAAACCGGGCTGCAATTGACCGGTTCCTATAGCCTCTCCAGCCAACGTGGAACCCTGTTTGCGGATGGCATTGAAGGCCGGCTGAATTCCCAACCCCTGGATTTCGAACTGGCAGCCCAGATCGAGGGACAACTGCTCACCCTCAATTCCCTGCGCCTCAACGACCTGCTGCTGCTTAGCGGATGGCTGGATCTGGGGCAGGTGCGCGAGCATGGATTCAGCCTTGGCCTCAGGGGACTGGATGCCGCCACTGTGCAGCGCTATTACCCCCAATTGGAATTGCCCGACATCCGGGGTGTGAACCTCTTTGCCAAATACAACCTGGAGCGCGATCAGGAGGCAGATGTCACCTTGTGGGTGGATGAGGTCAATATCCCCGGCATCAATCCACTCAACGCCGCTTTCAAGCTCTCCGGTCCACCAGGAAGGATTGCCCTGCAGGGCAGGGTGTTCAATTCCTTCCGCGAACTGGTCAGCCTGGAGGGATCGGTTGCTATCAACGACAGGATCGATCTGGAAGCCACCGCTCTGCTGAAGGAACTCCGGGTTTCCGATCTGATGCCCGCACCGCCGGTTTTTGCCGATTTGAATGGCGAAGTCCGCTTCAGCGTAACCGATCTGCTCAATGCCAAACCAATTCTGGAGCTGGCCACGGAACTGCGTTCCCGGCGGGTGGAGATCCCGGATGCCGTGGTGCTTAGCGATATCGTGGTGAATCTGCGGCAGAGCCCGGAAGTGCTCTATGTGGATTCCTTGCGGGTTACCGCCAACCGGATGGCCCAGCTCAGCGCCCAGGGAGCCTTAGACTATAACCTGCTCTCGCAAACCTTTTTTGACGGCAACCATGCCCTGCAGCTCAGGGTGGAGGGATCGCTGTTCGCCTGGCTGAAGGAAACCCTGCCTCTGGTCACCGAAGCCAGTGGCCGCTCGAGCTTTTATTGCACTGTGGAAACCTTGGAAGACCAGTTTCTGGTCTCCGCCGGCGAGATCGACATCCGCAACGGATTCATCATGCTGAAGGACCAGATCGAGCCCATCCGCAACCTGCACCTGCTCGCAACCCTCTCCAACAACCGCCTGCAGTTGGAAAACTTCTCCTGCTACATGGGCGATGGCAAGCTCACCGTGCTCAACGACTTCGAAGAAGACAGCAGCAACCATTTCTTCGTGGGCTTTCTGGATCTGGGCAGCTTCCGCCTCAAGATCGAGGAACCCGGCATCCTGGTGAACGCGCCCATGTTCACCACACCCCGCACCCTGACCAATATCGTGTTGAGGGGACAGAATTCAGAGTATGCCACCGTGAAGGGTCCCTTCGACGACATGCGCATCTCCGCGGAGGCCGTGCTTTCCAATGCCAGCGCCGTTTTCCCGCCCAATACGGACAATCTGCTCAGCCTGATCTACAGTTTCCGGGATGCCTTTTCCCGCGGCGACTATTCCAAGCCTGATCCCGTGCCCCTGCCCTTCACGCTTGATCTGATGGTGCGCTTGAGGGACAACATCAGCTACACCACCTATCCGGCCAACATCTCCATTCAACCGGGGGGATTCCTCCACATCGTTTACAATGGTTTGGACTGGATTCCGGTGGAGGCCAATTTCGTCTCTGAGCGCGGCACCATAGATTTCTTCGGCACCGTGTTCCAAACCGAGCGGCTGAACATCATCATCCTTGAATCTCAAAACCTGATCCTGGTGGAAGGCTCCTTCTATCGCCGGGCTGCCGACGGCACTGTGATCACCCTCTCCATCGGAACTGATCCCGATACCTCCAAGCCACTCTTTGACCGCCTCAGCTTCAACCTCAGCAGCGACAATCCCGAAGACCTCACCGTCACCGACATGCTGGCCCGCCTGCGCTATAGCAAGAATCCCGGGGAACTCACAGACACCCAAAAGCAGAGCCTGCTGCAGGACGAAGCGCTGAACCTGATCTCCGGAAACCTGAACACCACCTTGCTTTCCCCCTTCATCTATCCCATCGAAAACAGGCTGCGCCGCCTGCTCAAACTGGATAACTTTAGCATCAGCGTGGGTTTCATCCAAAATCTCTTCACCGAATATTCCAACGATCCGAACCAACTGGCGGAATTCACGGACATGAACCAGTTCATGAGCGATGTCACGCAATTCAGCTCCGCCATCCTGCTCAACAATCTCTCCGTTTCCATGAGCAAGTATCTGGGCCGGAAGTTCTTCCTGGATTACGAATTCACCCTGCAGGAAGCCACCGACCTGCAGAAGCGGACCAAGATCGTGATATCCCACGACACCTCACTGCGGGTTTTCCTGCCCCATCAATTCCGCCTGGGCTACACCTTCAAATATGAGCCCCAGGACGACAATCTCACCCATGAGATCATGCTCCAGCGCTCGTTCCGCTTCTGGGGCCTATAATAAATCCTTTGACAAAAATGGCAGGTTCAAAAGATTGCCAAAAATACGATTTTCACCCTGGAGGTTCCAATGCCCGATGTCAATTACAACAAAGCCCCTGAGAAACCGATAAAAAGCCCCGGCCCCGCAAAACGGGATGCCGTCCAGCCCAAGCGCCAGGTCGGCCTGGTGGAGCTGATCCTCTTCCTGCTCCTGGCGGGAGTGGTCTTCATCTTTATCTTTGGCATGCGGCAAATGAAAGCTGAGAAAGAACTGGAACTGCTCGCTCAACAGAAATTCGAGCAGATCGTCCCCCAGATCGAACTGGTGGTCAAAGCCGCCAAGGAATACCAGGCCAACGATCCCTTTGCCGCCCTTCCCCTTTCGATCGAGGAAATGAATCTGCCCTCCAATATCAACACCGAAGCCTTCCTGATCACCTACAGCGAAGAGGGCATCGTAACCGCCACTTCCACCAAGGAATTCGGTCGCGAGGGGATCCAGGTGAAGCACGACATCAATGCCGGCACCTATGAGATCAGCGATCCCGCCCCCAACGAAAAACCCCGCATCCCCGAGGATTGGCTGCCGGAATAGGCTTTTTCCGAAACCCCAAACACTGGCCAAGAGCAGAGAGCTGAGCCCGGCTGAGCCCTCTGCTTTCTTTTTCACTCCATCGCCAGCTTGATATGTTTCATCGTGGAAGCGTGGAAGCGTGAAAGCGTGGAACATGGATTCGTGAAAGCGTGGAGATGTGGAAGCGTGTAACGCCAATTCCGAATCATCGTCTCCCGTTCTCACATACAGCGCCAGCCATAGGGCTGCCGATCTCCCGGTCGGCAGAGGCAGCTGTGCTGCCTGTTTAGCCATCCACTGTACTCTGAACCTGGACGGACTATGTTGAAGCGTCCTGTCGGCCGCTGTGGCGAACAGGAGCTCGCCACCCCTATACTCCTGCGCAGCTTGCCATATTTCATCGTGAAAGCGTGGATACGTGAAAGCGTGGAACACGGATTCGTGAAAGCGTGAAAGCGTGAAAGCGTGTAACGCCAATTCCGAATCATCGTCTCCTGATCTCACATACAGCGCAGC
>Ga0209609_10002431_pt1 | contig 10651 bp, 10 predicted proteins | sample LakKivw325mmetaG_FD_184136 | JGI IMG/M metagenome (GOLD analysis project Ga0209609, IMG submission 184136) | Anoxic lake water microbial communities from Lake Kivu, Rwanda to study Microbial Dark Matter (Phase II) - Lake Kivu water 325m metaG... | ecosystem: Environmental > Aquatic > Freshwater...
GTCCAGCCCCGTCCCGCAGCCGTAGGCGTTCTGCACGGTAATGACGTCGGGGAACTGCCTGCCCAGGGCTGCCACGACCCCGTTGGCGCAGGAGACTGAAGACGTCACCAGAATGTGGTTGCGGACGCCGTATTCGCCGTTATCTCTTTTGTATCCTTTGAATTCCATTTAAATCTCCCTTAGCCAGCTCTATTCATTCCGTCCGCGCTGCTGCACCGGCCTGGATTTTATGTCAGCGCCACACGATCAGCGGTGCTTTACGGCAGGGTATTCTGTGGTACTTGAATTTGTTATATCCCAGCATCATACAGCCGTAAGCCGCATGGTCTTCAGGCAGCGCCAGTGCCTTTGTAACGGGGGGAAAGGTGTTGGCCATGATGTAAACGTATCCCGCCCAGCAGGTGGCCAGGCCCAGGCTGTTGGCCGCCAGGTCCAGGTAACCCAGGGCGTTGGCGCTGTCGATGCCGGCCAGCGAAACCAGGCCGCTTTTGTTTGCATGGGCGACAATCAATACAGGGGCGCCGCGTAAAAACGCATCGTGCTTGAGCTTTTGCCTCTCCAGCTTCTCTTCCAGATTGGAATCCGCCGCCGCCTGCGGCAGGTTCTTGATCACCCACTCCAGCCACTCTATACCCAGCTCTTCAATACGCGCCAGCTCTTTCTTGTCATCTATCACCAGCCATTCCACCTCCTGCAGGTTATGCCCTGTCGGCGCGTAGCGGGCATCCTCTATCAAACGGGTGATGATTTCGCGAGATACCGGTTTGTCCTTGAAGTTCCTTGCCGAGCGGCGGCCCTTCAAGAGCTGCTCGACCTGTTCGGCAGTGACAATAAAGCCCTTTTCTATCTTCGGGGATGCTTTCAGCGGGGAATCCCGGTGGCTCAGGCTTCCCTTGGGGCACACGGCGACGCAATGCCCGCATGCATTGCAGGTGGCTTCTACCTCCACTACTAACTGCGGGAAACCTCCCTCCGGCAGGACGATTATGCGCCGGGGGCATTCAAGCGCGCAGATGCCGCATTTGTTGCACGTTTTTTGATCGACTTCAATAAGAGACATTTCCGAAGATCAGAACCCTGCACACCACAGTACTATCACAGCGTTATGTTGTCAAACCCTTGCGCACCACAGTACTCCTGCCATGCCATGTTGCCAATATCTTGCGCAAATACACATATATGCAATAGTTGAATTCGGTCTAAAATGTGCGATATAATCTGAAAGTTTAATTAAAAAGGAGGACAACATATGTCGTTCAAGTCACCCAGCGAAGTAGTGCGGACAGCGTGTACTGCGGGTACCGCGAAAACACAAATGAAGTGGCACAAACTGCTAATCCTGGCTTTTCTTGCGGGCGCATACATTGCATTCGGAAGCCAGCTCGCAGTCACGGCTGCAGCCGGCGCACCCTGGCCTGAACAGATACCAGGCCTGCAAAAACTCATCTTTGGTGGAGTTTTCCCTGTCGGCCTGATGTTAGTGGTTATCGCCGGTTCGGAGCTTTTCACCGGTAATTGCATGATACCCGTTATTTCCTGCATGAATAAAGAAGCTAAGTGGTCCGGGCTGTTTCGGAACTGGTTCTGGGTCTATTTAGGCAATTTCATGGGCGGTGTATTTTGTGCCTATTTTCTTGCACATCTTACCGGTCTCTTGATGGTTGACCCATGGAATACATTCATAGGCAATATTGGAGTAGCGAAGACCAATCTTAGCTGGGGTGCAGCTTTCTGGCGTGGCGTCGGATGTAACTGGCTGGTATGTCTGGCCGTATGGATGGCTATAAGCAGCGATGACATTGCGGGGAAAATTGCAGCTATCTGGTGGCCTATCATGGCCTTCGTCGCTCTCGGCATGGAACACTGTGTTGCCAATATGTTCTTTATTCCCGCTGCCATATTCTGCACAGGTAAAGTGACCTGGGGTGCATTCCTTGTAAACAATCTTATCCCGGTTACCCTGGGCAACATCGTGGGCGGAGCTTTCTTTGTGGGTATGCTTTACTGGTGGGTTTACCAGAGAGGGAGTGCCCCTGCGCCTAAGCCTGCGGCTAAGCCGGATTAAAGTGAGTCCTTAAAACCTGCCGGTTCGTAATAGCTGATTTATCGAGATTTCTGAAGGAGGGAAGTCTTGCAGAAAAGAATTTTAACTACCTGCGAGTTTTGTGGTTGCGGCTGTAATTTTTACCTCGGAGTGGAAAATGAAAGGGTGACCGCCATTCATCCCAGCCCATCACATCATGTGAGCCAGGGAAGGCTGTGCATAAAGGGATGGCAGGGGCATGAATATATCCATAGTAAGGAAAGGCTGAAAACCCCTCTGATTAAACAGGGCAATGGGTTCAGGGAAGCTTCCTGGGATGAAGCCTACGAATTAATCATATCGAAATTCAATCAAATCAAAAAACAGTCGGGCAGTGATTCGATCGCTGTGCTTGCATCCGCGAAATGCACCAATGAGGAGAATTACCTCTTGCAGAAATTTGCCCGTACCGTCATAGGTACTAATAATGTTGATCATTGCGCCCGTCTCTGTCACGCTTCGACAGTGGCCGGTCTGGCCACAACATTCGGAAGCGGCGCCATGACCAATTCCATCAACGAGATTTCTGACGCAGAGGTTATTTTTGTCATAGGGTCAAATACTACGGAACAGCATCCACTAATCGCCAGTAAAATAATCAAGGCGGTAAAGAAAGGCGCAAAGCTGATTGTTGCCGATCCGAGAGAAATCCAGTTAGCCAAGATAGCGGATCTCTACATGTGCCATAGACCGGGATCGGATGTAGCCCTGATGAACGGTATGATGAATTACATCATTGCAGAGGGATTGGCTGATGAGGAGTTCATCAAGACGCGTACTGAGGGTTTCGAGGAGTTTAAAAATGCGGTGGCCGATTGCACTCCTCAGCAAGCTTCCCAGATGAGCGGCGTGCCTATTGACGATATTAAAAGAGCCGCTAAAACATATGCAGCAAGCAAAAAGAGCACCATAATTTACAGCATGGGTATTACTCAGCACACTACCGGCGTAGACAACGTCATGTCATGCTCCAACCTGGCGATGCTTACCGGCAATATAGGTAAGCAATCAACCGGAGTAAATCCATTGCGCGGCCAGAATAACGTGCAGGGCGCCTGCGATATGGGCGCCCTGCCCGCCGTTTTCTCCGGATACCAGGCGGTTGGAGTCGATGCGAATCGACAGAAGTTCGAGGATGCGTGGGAGGTAAAACTTCCCGGTAAAGGGGGCCTGACTGCGACGGAGATGATGGAGCACGCTGCAAGCGGCAGTCTCAAAGCGATTTACATTATGGGTGAGAATCCTATGATCTCCGATCCGGATATCAATCACACCGAGAAAGCGCTCAAGACGTTGGATTTTCTGGTAGTGCAGGACATTTTCCTGACCGAAACGGCAAAACTGGCTCACGTTGTCCTGCCCGGTGTCTCATTTGCAGAGAAAGATGGCACCTTTACCAGCACCGAAAGGATGGTACAACGGGTCAGGAAAGCCATTAATCCCATCGGCAATAGCAAACCGGACTGGCAGATTATCGTGGAGCTTTCAAACAAGTGCGGCTATAAGTTGAATTACGCGTCTCCGCGGGAAATCATGCAGGAGATAGCCAGGTTGACGCCGTCATATGCAGGAATAAGCTACGAACGTTTGGAAAACGGAGGCTTATGCTGGCCGTGTCCGGCGCCTGATCACCCCGGCACTCCTGTTTTGCATAAAGATAAGTTCACCCGAGCTGGCGGACTGGGCAAGTTCATGCCTATAAAATATAAACTGCCGGCGGAGCTGCCGGATAGTGAGTACCCATTCGTGCTCACTACCGGACGTATCGGATTCCACTATCATACAGGAACCATGACAAGGAAAGCCTGGGCTTTGGACAGGGAAATACCCACAGGCTATGTCGAAATCAATAAAAATGACGCAGACAGGCTCAGTATAGGAAATAACCAAATGATCAAGGTGTCGTCTAGAAGAGGAGAGATATCAATCAAATCCAGGGTCGTTAAGACAATCAAAGAAGGGGTGGTATTTATTCCTTTCCACTTCGCTGAAGCTGCAGCCAATAAACTCACTGCCGCCAATCTTGACCCTGTAGCCAAGATTCCGGAATACAAGGTATGTGCAGTTAAACTTGAGAGGGCGTAGCACGATGAATATATTGAAATTAGAAAAAAGCAAACTCAGCGGTCTTTTAAAATCATGGAATGACGATTTTGAGGTTATGGTTCCTGCCGTTGAAAATGGCAACCTGGTGTTCGGTAATCTGGGAGACTACGAACCGGTATTGGATTTCAACGGCAGGCCTTTGCTTCCGCCCAAAGAATTCATGTTTCCCCAGATTGAGAAAACCTTTTCATTCAATGCTGCAGATAACACGAAGATAGGGATAGAAACTCATCTTGATAACACCAAACGTGTTATCTGGGGTATTCGGCCGTGCGATCTGAAAGGGATCAAGACACTCGATACCATATTTTTGTCCAAATATGTAGATGCCTACTATGAAGCCCGCAGGAATAATACCATTTTAATGGGCCTCAACTGCAATGAGCCCTGTAATTACGGCTTCTGTAGTTCATGCCAGTCAGGACCGTTCGCCAACGGCGATTTCGACATCCTGTTCACAGACCTGGGTAGTGATTATCTGGTGAATATCGGTACCAAGCAAGGCGAGAAAGCTGTGAGCAAAAGCCTGAAACTTTTCAAAACTGCCACAGACGCAGATCAAAAGAAGGCAAGCGACATAGAGGCAGCCAGCCGTAAGGCATTTAAAAATTTGCCGGCAATGGCTACGGCACAACAAAGGCTACCCCAGTACTGGGACGATGTTCTGTGGAAACAAGAATCGGTAAATTGCATTCTCTGTGGCGGCTGTAATTTTGTTTGTCCGACCTGCCATTGCTTTAATATCGAAGACGTGGCATGCGATAAGCAAATCAGCACAAGAATGAGATACTGGGATAGTTGTCAGCTTGGTGGTTTCACACAGATGGCAGCTGAAAACACAAGGCCGCTCCAGGAGGAAAGATTGCGACAACGAATATTTCATAAAATTGTGTATACTCCGGATCTATATGATGGAGCTTTGGGTTGTACCGGATGCGGTAGATGCATCGAAGTTTGTCCGGTTGAGATCGATATAACGCATATAATCGGGAGAATAAAGGTAAAATGACAGACAATATTTATACTCCTCATTTGATGACCATAAAGAAAGTTCGTGAAGAAGCCGAAGGCATCAAAACTTTTACTCTTGAGTTTAATGAACCCAAACTGCAAAAGTCATTTGAATATAAGCCCGGTCAGTTTGGGGAAGTTACCATATTTGGTGTTGGCGAGGCCCCCATTTCTATAACCTCGTCACCTGCGAATAAAGGATACATTGAACTATGTGTGGCTAAAGTTGGTAAAGTCACACAGGCCATGCATCAAAAACGTGAAGGCGAAGTCATTGGTTTCAGAGGACCCTATGGTAATGCCTTCCCTTTCAACGAGTTAGCCGGAAAAGATATCCTGTTTGTGGGTGGCGGCATCGGCCTGGCGCCACTGCGTTCATTGATCAACCAGATGTTTGCTGAAAGAGAGAAATTCGGCAAGATAACTATTCTGTATGGGTGCCAGACTCCAAAGCGTCTTCTGTTTATGGATGAGGTTGAACGCTGGGGAAAACAGCCCAACAGCCAGGTCCTGTTTACAGTCGACCGCGCTGATGACACATGGCAAGGCAACGTGGGTGTGATTACCACTCTTTTCACCCAGGTATCATTCGACGCGGCCAAAACATATGCCGTAGTGGTCGGCCCGCCGATCATGTACCGTTTTGTGATCGCAGAATGTATTAAGAAGAGGTTGGCTGACGACCATATCATAGTATCGCTCGAGCGCAGGATGGAATGCGGGGTAGGTAAGTGCGGCCATTGCCAGATAAGCGGTATATACTGCTGCATGGATGGGCCGGTGTTCACCTACGCGCAGGTAAAGTCGCTCAAAGAAGCAGTGTGAGTAACAGCCGGTGTCGCCCTCTTCGATTTCATTGGGGGAAGTTTGATACGCAAACTCAAGGCTGACCAATCGGATACAGCGATCTGACATATAACGCTTGATAGCTATTTGTTGTCATAGTGCTATAATGTTTAGGTTTAAACGCATATGCGCATTCCAACATATGGTTGGGAGATAATGAGAAAACGCGTGAAGATTTTCAAGGCGCTGGCCGGGGAGACTAGATTAAGGATTCTATATCATTTAATGAAAAATGAGGCCTGTGTAACTGAGATACAGCAGGCTATAGGAATCAGCCAGACTATAACTTCACATCATCTTGGGATTCTACAGAATGCGGGACTGCTCAAGTCTCGCCGCGAAGGGCAGCGCACCCTTTATTCCTTGGATACCTGGTCGATCAAGCAAAACTGCCGGGGATTGGAGTTGATGGTCAGAAAAGCCTTTGAACCAGATTAACCTGCGGCTATCTATAGCCAATGTATAAAATTATTATTAAATATTAATAAATGTATAGAAACTTGAAAGCCAGTGGCATAGTATTAGCGGGTGGAAAGAGCCTGCGGTTGGACTTGGATAAGAGATTGGTTAAAATCGGTAATCAAAGTCTTATAGAACGTTCCATATCATTGGTTGCCCCGGTTGTGGATGAAGTCATTGCAGTCTCTTCACAGGGTAGGGTACCTTCATTGATGATAAATGATCTAAATGTGAGGATAGTATCGGATATTTACTCCGACCAGGGTCCGCTGGCCGGTATACATGCAGGCTTATCAGCGTCAAATACATCTTTAAATGTGGTTGTTGCTTGTGATATGCCCTTTCTGCAGCAAAATTTGCTGTATTATATGTTACAAATCTCATCTGGATTTGATGCCGTTATTCCATGCATTTGTGGATTGCTGGAACCTTTACACGCTGTATACAACAAGAGTTGTTTGGAACTCATTGAAAACCAACTGGGAAGAGGGAGAAGAAAAATCAGCAGTATGTTGATGTTGGCCAAGGTAAGGTACCTGGAGCAAGAAGAAATAAAACGTTTCGATCCGGAGCTAATGAGTTTCTTCAATGTCAATAATGCTGAAGATTTAAGCAGGGCAAGAGAACTGGCCGCAGCGAGAATAAATCACGCTGATGTGCCTGCCACCAGGTGATTCTGTCGGCTCTGGAGAGTATGGATAATAAGCTATCAGAGCTGCGCTAAAAATAGCAGGATCTGCAAAGGCCAATGACATTGTCGGGTCATGCCGGGATAAGCAATGGATATTACAGAGAAGTTGAATATACGGCGGATTGTTGGTGAAGAGAGGGCTGATGTCGAGGATATAGTAGTCAAGGAGGCGACGCTCAGCATTATCCTGAATCATCAAGAATTATTAACCCTGCTTTGCTCGCCCGCAGATTCACGGTATCTGGCTATAGGCCTCCTCGCATCTGAGGGTTTAATAAAGAACAAGGATGAAATTAAGAAAATAGTTGTTGACAATGAGAAAGGGATGGTTTGTATTGAGACTGTCAGCGGGCATAAAGATGCCCGGGCATCTCCATCTAAACGGTTGCTGACCTCGGGCGGCGGCAAGGGTACTGCTCTTTACGGAGCTGCTAATGCCGGGGGACAAAAAGTGGAATCTCAGACCATAATCTTTGCCCGGCAGGTCTATGCGCTAATTAAAGTATTTCTTCAGTGCTCCGAAAACTTTAAAAAAACTGGCGGTATTCACAGTGCCGCTCTTTGCGATACAGGCAGAATTCTGATTTTTGATGAAGATATAGGCAGACACAACGCCATTGACAAGGTTTTCGGCAGGTGCCTTTTAGAAAGCATCTCAACAGACGGTAGAATAATGATCACCAGCGGTCGGATAAGCTCTGAGATACTGCTGAAGGTGGCGAGACGAAATATCCCCATACTTATCACCAAGGCGGCTCCTACTAACCTGGGGGTGAAATTAGCGGATAATCTGGGAGTAACTCTTATCGGCTTTGCCAGGGGGCAGCAGATGAATATCTATAGCCACGGATACAGGGTAATGACGGCTGGTAAGCAGGAGTACACTGATTGAGAAAATGCACGCTGCCAGCCAATTCGACAAAACCACCCTGTGGAATATACATCTCTCCTTTATCAACTGCACCGTCATAGATCGTAGTTATGGTATAATTAAAATTAAGAAGATAGTAGCCTGTATTTGGTTTTCGTTGGGGGGAGATAATCAAAATTCAATAAGCGGGGAGGGTTATAAAATGACCAATCCATCAAATCCACTCGATCTGGGGGCACTGTTTCAAACTGTCACGGGCGCGCTTATCCAGAACAAAGACAGCCTGAATAGCGCCGACACGAATAATCACGACCACGGGAGCAACATGGTCAGCGCCTTTGAGCTGATAACAAAGGCAATGCAGGAAAAGAAGGGCGCCAATCCGGCCGACCAGCTGGGCCATGCGGCGCAGGCGTTAAGCCAGCAGAAAAGCGGGTCGGCGCAGGTATATGCCAAAGGGCTTTCACAGGCTTCCCGCCAGTTCCAGGGCCAACAGGTCACCTCCGATAACGCCATGCTGCTGGTGCAGTCTTTGCTGGGCGTGGAAGATGCGCCTGTGCAACAGTCTTCTCAGCTGATGGTCTCGCCCGCCAACCTCAGCTATATCAGCGGAAATAACATCAAATTCCAGTGGAAAGCCTCACTGGGCGCAACCAAATACTGGCTGAGCGTCAGGAAAGCCAAAGATAACTCCACCCGCGTCAGCAAGGACCTGGGCAATGTCCTCTTCTCCGATGAGCCCGGCTTTCCCGATGACGGCACGCAGTACAAGTGGTGCGTGGGCGTGGACAAGAATCCGGCCTCGGATAAATCGGCTGTCTACTGGACCTTCACCAGCGGCACCGCCGCCGAACCGCAATCCCAGCTCCAGCAGGAACAGCAACAAAAACCGCTGCCGCAAACCGAGGGCTTCGGCGATATCATAGGGCAGGCGATCCGTAAGGGCAAGCCGGCTAAGCCTCAGACCGAAGGCATAGGCGATGTTATAGGGCAGGTGATCCGTAAGGGCAAGCCGGCCGCGCAGCCGACCGAAGGGATCGGAGATGCCATCGGCTCGTTCATCCGCAAAGGCCAGCAGCAGGCACAGGGCCAACAGGCAAAGGGAGGTTTTGATATCGGGGATCTGTTTAATGCAGGCAAGGCTTTTATGGGCGGCAAATCGGGGAGCGAAGGCAACCTGGACTCGATAGTCAAAGGTGTGGTCAATAAAAGTCCCATGAGTGATTCTTACAGGGCACAGTCGGGGTCGCTGGTAGCCAACACGCTGATGACTGCAATTCAGAACATGGTGAACAAAAAATAAGTACATCTACCATAGTGATTATTCAACCGTCATACTATAATACAGACAAGTAATTTCAGGAGGTGACTGAAATGTCATTGGGCGTCAGCAAATGGGTCCTGGGTATCATAGCAATCGTCGCCGGTCTTCTCTGCCTCTTCTGGTTCTCTGCCCTGCAGTGGATCGTCGGACTCTTCCTCATCATCTGGGGCATAATCACACTGCTGCAAAAGAAATAGTCGTCTTCACTTAATCTGTTGAAGGCGGTTAAGGCTGCCCGGTGCGGCAGGCTTGCATTGTTTGTTGTGAAAAAGCTGGAGCCGGCATCTATTTAAATAGATGCCGGCTCCGAGTTTATTTAAGCTTTGAATGTCAGCGAAAGCGCGCCGCCCAGGTCGATGATGTCGTTATCCTTCAACGGGTACTTGCCTTTGCCTGTAATGCTGGACCCATTTAGCCTGGTGCCGTTGGTGCTTCCGGTGTCTTCGATATAGTATTCGTCGTTTTTACGCTCTACAAACAGATGTTGTCTGGAGATCATGTCGGCCCTGGACGGCTTGACCAGTGCCAGGAAATCGCTCCTGCCCAGAAATCCGTCCTTTCCTCGAATGTGCATATTTTCACCGTCTGCTGTAACCAGTCTTGCTCCCGAAGCGGCCGCTGTGCGGTGTGTCTTGGTCGCAATTCCCGTGGCCGCAGACTGATATTGGGTCGGAACGCCCGCATATGCCAGGCGGGGTTTTCTGGTAAGCAGCACAATAGTGACGATGGCCACGGCAGCTATGATGCCGAATAGCAGGCCATACGGCAGCCATGAGTTGACCGCCGGGCCGCCGTTACCACCGGCGGCATCCGCACCTGTGGTATAAGTGGCAGCAACAACCAGGGGGGCTACCGTCACGGTTGCATTGGCGCTGACGCTCCCGTCGACATTGGTGGCGGTAAGCGTATAAGTGGTCGTGGCCGCCGGGCTCACTGTATACGTGCCGGAGCTGGAGACCGCACCTATGCCCGGTGTTATGGTAATGTCTATATCCCTCTGCAGGACATCGCTTACCGTCCAGGTAAGGGTGGCCGTCTGGCCCGCCTGGATGCTGACGGGATCTGCAGCAAAGGTATTTATGACCGGCGGAGGATCATAGTTTGCCTGGGGCTGGACCACAGGTTGAACCTGAACCTGGGGAAGGGTCTGCGTAACCACTATAACTTCGGGTACTACATACCTGGACCACCTGTATTCACAGCAGTAGTCGTAATTGGCATAGTAGGGATAGTAAGGATATGCGCCGTAATGGACAGGCG
>Ga0209609_10002432_pt1 | contig 10650 bp, 7 predicted proteins | sample LakKivw325mmetaG_FD_184136 | JGI IMG/M metagenome (GOLD analysis project Ga0209609, IMG submission 184136) | Anoxic lake water microbial communities from Lake Kivu, Rwanda to study Microbial Dark Matter (Phase II) - Lake Kivu water 325m metaG... | ecosystem: Environmental > Aquatic > Freshwater...
ACCAGCGGCTGCGCAAGGTGGCGCCGGCCCTGAAGTTCGGCGTCACGGCCCTGCCCACCGGCGGTGACCCGGCCCTGCCCATTTCCGTCGAGGTGCTGGTCGCGCTGCGCAACACGCAACAGCCCGAAGCCACGACGCGCTTCCTGCGCTTCATGGCCTGCGACGAGGCCCAGCGCGCCATGACGCTGATGGGGGGCTTGCCGGTGGCCGAGGCATACTACCAGCGGGTGCGGGGGGATGTGGATGTGGCGCCCTTCGTGACCGGGCTGGAGCGGGCGCGGGGCCTCCCGATGGCGCAGGCCGAACCCGCTGCCCGCATCGTCGAACGTGCCCTGTGGCTGTGCCTCAGCGGGCGAGCCACGCCCGCAGAGGCCCTCAAGATCTCGAGTGATGAGGAGGACCGCCGGATCTTCTGACCCCACGCAGGCCCGCCGGTCCCCCGGCGGGCATGTTGACCCTGTGCGCCGGAGGACCGGCGCACCTACGCGTCCAGGACGAGCCTCTCCCCCGTGTCGAGCGCCCAGAAGCACACCGCGCCGTCCACGAGGGCCGCGCACGTCGGCCGTGCCAGCCGCTCTTCCTTCGCCAGCGGATACGTGGGCGTGCCGGGGTTGAGGTGCGTGAGTGAGCCGTGATGCCCGACCGTGGGCACGTGCAGGTGTGCGGTCAGAAGGTAGTCCACCCCCCACGTCTGCGCCAACTCGATCGTCTTCTCGAGCGGCTCGCGGTGGCCGTGGGTCACGAGCAGCCGCGTGCCTTCGATCTGCGCGTAAGCATAGGGGGCCTGGATCGGGGCGTTCACGAACAGGGCATCCACCTCGGAGTCGCCGTTGCCCTGGGCGATGAGTAGCGGCACGGGGCAATCATTGAGGGCCGCCGCCAGCTGGCGCGGGTTATAGCCAGGCGCCGGGTCGAAGCGCGGCCCGTGATAGAGCAGGTCGCCACAGTGCACGATCAGGTCGCTGTCGTGCAGGAACTCCCAGGCGCGGCGCCAGCCGTCGAGGTTGCCGTGGGTGTCGGCGACGATCCCGATCTTCATGTCGTCCACCTCCGCGCGCGATTTCGCTGAGGCGCCGGAGGACTCCTGCGTCGGGGCAGGTTGGCGGGGGCCGCATGGGGAAGCCGGGCGTCACACGAGAGAGTGAGGGCGCAGACCATGGCTGACGACGTTGTGATCCGTCCCGCGCGGGAAGACGACCTGGACGCCGTGTGCGAACTGGCCGAGTTGGCCTGGCAGCCCATCTACGCCGAATTCCGGCGACGGCTCGGAGATGACCTGGACAGCCGCCTGCGCCCGCAGGTCAAGGGGCTGAAGGAAGCGCAGGTGCGCCAGGCCTTCGCCCAGCATCCCGAGTGCATGATCGTCAGCGAGATCGCCGGACGCATCGCCGCTTTCGCGACGTTCTTCGTCGTGGACCCGGAGAAGAAGATCGGCGAGATCGGCAACAACGCCGTGCATCCGGACTTCCAGGGCCGGGGCCTGGCCCGCAAGCAGTACGAGCGCATCTTTGAGGAGTTGCGCAAGCTCGGGATGGAGTACGTCCGCGTCACCACTGGCCTCGACGACGCGCATGCCCCGGCGCGCCGGGCCTATGAGGCGGTGGGGTTCGACCGGAACCTGCCGCAGTTGACGTACTACCGGGAGCTGTGAGGCCCTCGGACGCCGTGCCCCATTCGCAGGTCCGGCCTCGTCCTGAGGGGAAACGCTGCCCTGCCCGTCACGAAAGGACACGATGACCCATGCGCAAGATCGCCTTCCTCGGCGCCGGCAGCGGCTTTGGCCAGCGGCTATGCAACGACATCCTCGCCCACGAGGCGCTGCAGGACTGCCACATCGCCCTTGTGGACATTGACGAGCGGCGGCTAGGGGCGGTCACGGACTGCGTCGAGCAGCTCATCGAGAAGCACGACCTCCCCGCCACGGTCGAGGCCACGACCGACCGCGAGGAGGTCCTCGAGGCCGCCGACTATGTCATCATCGCTGTCGCCATCGGCGGCCCGGCGTATGATGGCGTGCCCTACTACCACGAGATCAACATCCCGGCCAAGTACGGCGTCTACGGGGAGGTCGCCGATACGGTGGGCCCGGGTGGCGTGTTCCGCACGCTGCGCTCGGCCCCGGAGATGATGCGCATCGCGCAGGACGTCCACCGCCTGTGCCCCGACGCGCTGATCCTCAACTACACCAACCCGATGGCGGCCATCACGTGGGTGATGAACGAGGCGGCGCCGGTCAACCTCGTGGGCCTGTGCCATTCGGTGCAGGGCACGGCCGGGCAACTGGCCGGCTACATGGACGTGCCCTATGCCGAACTGCGCTACTGGGTCGCGGGCATCAACCACATGTCGTGGTTCCTGGAACTCAAGCGGGCGCGGACGCGGCAGTCGCCCGAGCAGGACATGTACCCGCGCCTGCGCCAGGCCATGGACGACCCGGAGATCTGGAAGAAGGATCCGGTGCGCTTTGAGATCTTCCGCCACTTCGACTACTTCGTCACCGAATCCACGCGCCACATGTCCGAGTATGTACCCTACTTCCGCAAGAGCCGGGAACTGATGGAGAAGTTCAGCCTCAACCTGCGCGAGCCCAACGAGACGGCCGTGGATCGCCGCTGGGACTGGCTGCAAGATATCAAGAAGCAACTCATGGAGAGCGAGGACCACCAACTGAAGTCGTCGGGGGAATACGCCTCGCACATCATCCACGCCATCGAGACCAACGAGCCGTTCCGCTTCAACGGCAATGTGATCAACGGGGGACTGATCAGCAACCTGCCGCCTGAATGCTGCGTCGAGGTGCCCTGTCTGGTGGATGGCACGGGCGTGCGGCCGTGCCAGGTCGGCGCGCTGCCGACGCACCTGGCCGCCCTGAACATGAGCAACGTGGCCGTGCAGAAACTCATGGTTGAGGCGTGCCTGCAGAGGAGCCGCGAGAAGGCCTACTACGCCACCGCGCTGGACCCGCTCACGGCCGGGCAGTGCGATCTCGACCAGATCCGTGCCATGTTCGACGAGATGTGGGAAGCGGAGCAGCCGTGGCTGGGAGAGTACGACTGATGAAGCGACTTTTCTGGCTGATGGCCCTGCTGCCGACCCTTGCGGCGGCGCAGGTGAAGTGGGACTTCGAGGACGGGAAGCTGACGTGGCGGCCGCGTTCGGCGGGCGTCAAGGTCGAGTTGACGACCGACGCGAAGACCCCGCACGGGAAGGCCGCCCTGCACGTCTCCGGCCGGCAGGAGGATGGGTGGAACTACGCCATTTCCGACACCCACCCCATGACCGTCGGGCAGGCCTACCGCCTCTCGCTCTGGATGTGCGTCAACGACCTGCCGGACGGTACGCAAGCCCCCAGCGTCAAGTGCGAGTTCGTCCCCGCCGATGGCCAGGGGCAGATCGGGCGGGTGACGACGGAGCCGTATGACACCCGCAAGCCGGGCGAGTGGCAGAAGCTGACCCTCGAGTTCCGCGCCCCGGAGCGCACCGGCAGCTTCTGGCTGGCGATCGAGAAGGGCGGCAACACGCCCATGGCCATTGACCTGCTCCTCGATGAGGTCATTGTCGAGCCGATCAAAGAGCTGACCATCGTCGAGAAGTACGCCCTCGACCCGCTGCCCAAGCCGCTGCAGGAGCGCGCGGGCGTCCACCCGCGCCTGTATCTCGACGCCGCGCGGGTGGCCAAGCTGCGCGAGGCGGTGAAGACCACGCACGCGGCGCAGTGGCAGAAGCTGCAGACGCTCGCGGATCGCCTCGCCAAAAATGGCCCGCCGGCGTACATCGAGCGCGACAAGTACAGCGGCGATGAGCAACTGTGGCAGCGTGAGGTCGGCAACGCCATGCCCACGCTGGCGCTGGCGTGGCTCATCACGCGCGACAAGCAGTACCTGGACTCGGCGCGGGCGTGGGCGCTGGCCTCATGCGGCTATACGACCTGGGGCCTGGGCCGCATTGATGGCATGGACCTGGCGACCGGGCACCAGCTCTTCGGCCTTGGCATCGTCTATGACTGGTGCTATGCCGACCTGGGCGACGAAGCGCGCAAGACCATCCGGGACACGCTGCAGAAGCGCGCGGGTTACATGTACGAGGCAGCCGCTTCGGGGAACGCCTGGTGGGGCAAGTCGTACCTGCAGAACCACCTGTGGGTTAACGTGTGCGGGATGGCCGTGGCGGGGTTGGCGGCCTATGACGAGCTGCCCGAGGCGACGCGCTGGGTCGGCCTGCCGCTGGACAAGTTCCAGCGCACGATGGAGACCTTCGGCCCCGACGGCGCGAGCCACGAGGGCGTCGGCTACTGGCAGTACGGCGTGGAGTACATGCTCAAGTTCATGGCGCTGGCCAAGGACTTGCTGGAATGCGATCTGTACGGCGGCGAATGGTGGAAGAACACGGCGTACTACGCGCTGTATTTGCAGCTCCCCCGCGCCGCGTGGACGAGCCGCAACAACATCGTGGACCTCGCCGACTGCCCGCGCGGCAACTGGTACGGGCCCGAGTACATGCTGTGGCATCTCGCGCGTGCCTTCCAGAACCCCTACGCGCAGTGGCAGGCCGAAGCCGAGTTCGCCGCCAACATCACCGCCGCCGGCGCACCGTGGTTGAACCTGCTGTGGTACGACCCGGCGACTGTGGCGAAGCCTCCGGACGACCTCCCGACGCTGCGGCACTTCGAGGACATGGGCATCGTGTCCGCGCGGTCGGACTGGTCGGGCAGCGAGTCGCTGCTCGTGTTCAAGTGCGGGCCGTTCCTGGGGCACGAGGCCGTCAAGAAGCTGAGCTACGACGCGGGTGGCGGGCATGTGCATCCCGACGCCGGCCACTTCCTGCTGTTCGGCGACGGCGAGTGGCTCATCCGGGACGACGGGTACGCCAGCAAGTGGACCGGGCAGCACAACACGCTGCTCGTGGACGGGCAGGGCCAGACGGGCGAGGGGCAGCACTGGTTCAACGGCGGCGTGACGCTGCGGCAGAAGGAGCAGGCGACGGTTCTGCAGGCCGAGTCGTCACCCGAGGCGGACCACATCGTCGGCGATGCGCGCCCGGCCTATCCCGACAGGCTCGGCCTCAAGCGCTACGTGCGCCACCTGATCTTCCTCAAGCCCGACGTGCTGATCGTGCTGGACGACATCGAGTGCGACCAGCCGCGCGCGCTCGAACTGCGCTTCCACCCCGAACAGCAGGAGGCGCAACAGACGGGCAGCGCGTTTGTGTGCAAGGGCAAGACGGCGGCATTGCGGATCGAGCCGCTCACGCTCGACGGCGTGCAACTCAGCGGCGAGATCGTGAAGGGTGAGAACCGCTCGGGCGGGGAACTGCCGATGTTCACCATTCGCCTGCAGGCGCAGAAGAACCGCTGGCGCAACGCGACCGCGTTCACGTGGTCGGCCGCCGACCAGACGCCCGTGCCGGTGACGCTGCAAGTAGACGGCGACGAGTGGTTCTTCATCGCGTTCAACAAGTCCGTCGGGTTCGACTGGAGCAAGCAAGAGGTCATCATACCGAAGGGATGAGCCGCATGAGCAAGAGTCTGTGGGAGCCGGATTTCGAGCGGGTGCGTAAGGTCGTGTTGCGCGAGGGCGAGCCGGATCGGGTCCCCTTCTTCGAGTTGTTCCACGATGCCGAGATCATGGTCGCGGTCATGGGCCGCCCGGCACCGGCCGACCCGGACGCCTACCGCCAGTGGCGCCTGGAGTTCTTCACGAAGCTTCACTATGACTACATGAACGCGTACCACACGGTCAGCTTCCCCGATGTGCCCACGCTCGTCTCCGAGGACACGGAGGTTGAGCAGAGCCGCGGGAAGCGCGGCTGGGAGGACGAGCACAACGGGCCCATTGGCAGTTGGGACGACTTCGAGCGCTACACGTGGCCGACCGTCAGCGACGCCAACTTCGCGGACATCGAGGCCTGTGCGAACATCCTGCCCGACGGCATGAAGGTCACCGTCACGCTGCCCGGCGGCGTGCTCGAGAATCTGATCCGCCTCATCGGCTTCGAGCCGCTCTGTTATGCGCTCATCGAGCAGCCCGACCTCGTGCAGGCCGTCGTGGACAAGATCGGCGAGACTGAGCTGAGGATGTACGAGGTGCTTTGCCAATTCGACCACGTCGGCCTCGTGTGGCTCAACGACGACCTCGGCTTCAAGACCCAGACGATGATCGGCCCGAACTACCTGCGCCAGTACGTCTTCCCGTGGCACCAGCGCCTCGTCGCGTACGCCCACGAGCACGGCAAGCCGGTCGTGCTGCACGCCTGCGGCAACTTGCGTGAGGTCTACGAAGACCTCATCGAGTTCTGCCGCTTCGACGCCAAGCACTCCTTCGAGGATGTCATCCAGCCGGTCGCGGAGTTCAAGCGACAGTACGGCGACCGCATCGCCGCGATGGGCGGGATTGACGTGGGCGCGCTGGCCCGCCTGGATGAAACGCAACTGCGGCAGTACGTGCGCCAGGTGATCGAGGCGACGGCGCCGGGCGGCGGCTATGCGCTGGGCTCGGGCAACACGCTGGCCAACTACATCCCCGTCGGCAACTTCCTGGCGATGCTGGACGAGGGCCGAAAGGTCGGAGTGTACAGCTAAGAGGGAAGACGGAAGAGTGAAGAAGGAAGAAATGACATGGCACTCCCCAACTCCGACCGCAACACCCTCCGCGCCCTCGCCGGGCGCCTCGCTGAGATCGCTTCCCTGCCCGTGCAGCAGGAACTGGATCGGCAGTGGCGCGACCTCAACGGCCTCCGGCCCACGCGCCCGCTCGTGCGCATCTTCCAGATCCCCTGGCACGAGTTCGCGGGCGAGGAGGAACTGAAGCTCACCTGCGAAGACCCGTGGGCGCGCGGCCTGGAGAACGGCCTGCGCATGACACTCTACCAGTGGGACCACATGCGCGACGACCTCGTGCTCGAGCCCGTCATGCGCTGCGGGCTGGCCATCCGCGACACCGGCTTCGGCATCAGCGAGATCTCCGATGTCAACGATTCGAGCGGCGAGCGGAGTCGGCGCTTCCACGACCAGATCAAGACGCTCGACGACGTGCAGAAGATCAAGCTGCCCGAGGTCACACATGACGAGGCGGCGACGGAGCGCGGCTTCGCGCAACTCAGCGAACTGTTCGATGGCATCATGCCCGTGCAGAAGCGCGGTACGAGCCACTTCTGGTTCGCTCCGTGGGACTCGCTCATCACATGGTACGGCGTCACGACGGCGCTGCTGGACATGGCCCTGCAACCCGAGTTGGTCAATGCCGCCATCGGCCGCCTGGTCGAGGGGTGGCTGCACCGGCTCGACCAGTACGAAGCCCTGAACCTGCTCGCCCTGCCGGACGCGGGATCGGGGGTCGGTTCCGGCGGCCTGGGCACGACGGACGACTTGCCGCAGCCGGACTGCGACCCGGCGCATGTGCGGCCCGTGGACCTCTGGGGCTGCGCCGCTCCGCAGATCTTCTCGGAGATCTCCCCGGCGATGCACTGGGAGTTCTCGCTCCAGCACGAGATGGCGTGGCTGCAGCGCTGGGGGCTCATCTACTACGGCTGCTGCGAGCCGCTGCACACGAAGGTCGAGATGCTGCGGCAGATCCCCAACCTGCGCAAGATCTCGTGCAGCCCCAAGTGCGACAAGGCCGCCATGGCCGAGCAGTGCGGAACGGACTATGTGATCTCGCTCAAGCCCAACCCGGCGATCTTCGCGGGGAGCTACTGGGACCCGGACGTCGCGCGGCGGGAGATCCGCGAGGACCTCGAGAAGCTCAAGGGCTGCGTGGTCGAGATCGTGCTCAAGGACATCAGCACGGTCAGCTTCGAGCCGCAGAGGCTGTGGCTCTGGGCGCAGATCGCGCGCGAAGAGGCGGAGCGGTTTGCATCCGCGTAGGCCCGCCGGTCCCCCGGAGGGCATGCGCGCGGACGACCTGTGCGCCGGAGGACCGGCGCACCTACGCGACAATGGGAGACAGCCGATGAAAGCCATCATGGTGATGTTCGACTCGCTGAACCGCCGCATGTTGTCGCCGTACGGTTGTGACTGGGTGATGACGCCCAACTTCGAGCGCCTCGCCAATCACGGCGTGACCTTTGATACGAGCTACGTCGGCTCGATGCCCTGTATGCCGGCGCGGCGGGAGCTGCACACGGGGCGCTACAACTTCCTGCACCGGAGCTGGGGGCCGCTGGAGCCGTTCGACGATTCGGCCCCGCGGCTGCTGGACCGCGCCGGCGTGAAGACGCACCTCATCAGCGACCACTACCACTACTGGGAAGAGGGCGGGTGCAACTACCACACGCGCTACTCGTCGTGGGACATCATCCGCGGGCAGGAGGGCGACCCGTGGCGGCCGGAGATGGGACTGCCCGTCCCCGACAGCCGCAACAATCAGATCCGCGGCGGCAGCGCCTGGGCCATGCAGGACTGGGCCAACCGCGCGTACATGGCCCGCGAGGAGGACCAGCCCCAGCCGACGACCTTCCGCCATGGCGAGGAGTTCCTCCACGCGAATCACGACCAGGACAACTGGTTCCTCCACCTGGAGACGTTCGACCCACACGAGCCGTACTTCTCGCCCGAGCGCTTCCAGGAGATGTACCAGGAGTATCTGCAGGACCGGCACTGGGACTGGCCGCCGTACCGGCAGGTGCAGGAGACGCCCGAGGACGTGCGGCACATGCGCGCGATGAGCGCGGCGCTGCACAGCATGTGCGACTGCTACCTCGGCCGCATTCTCGACCTGATGGACGAGTACAAGTTGTGGGAAGACACGCTGCTGATCGTCAACACCGACCACGGGTTTCTGCTGGGCGAACACGACTGGTGGGCCAAGTGCTGCCAGCCGTTCTACAACGAGATCGCCAATAACCCGCTGTTCATCTGGGATCCGCGGTCAGGGAAGCAGGGCGAGCGACGACAGAGCCTGGTGCAGACCATTGACCTGCCGGCGACGCTGCTGGAGTACTTCGGGGTGGAGCGCCCGCCGGACATGCAGGGCGTGCCGCTGAAGGATACGGTCGCCACGGACAAGCCGGTGCGCGAGGCGGGGCTGTACGGGCTCTTCGGGGCGCATGTGAACTGCACCGACGGCCGGTACACGTACATGCGGGCGAACATCACGCCGGACAACAAGCCGCTGTACGAGTACACGCTAATGCCCACGCACATGCGCGAGGCGTTCAGCACCGAGGAGTTGGCGGACATCCAACTGCAGGAGCCGTTCCGCTTCACGAAGGGCTGCCGGACGATGAAGATCGCGGGCCGCTCGTGGCGCAACGCGGCCGACTTCGGCACGATGCTCTTCGATGTGCAGAGTGACCCGCAGCAGGAGCAGGCCCTCGACGACCCGGCGGCCGAGCAGATGATGACGGAGCACCTGAAGCGGCTGATGCGCGACAACGACGCCCCGGTGGAGCAGTACGAGCGGCTGGGCTTGACGTAGCCTTCGGCTTCCGGGAGGTCACAAGCGGCTCGGCGGCGAATGGACATAAAACCCTCAAATACTGGGGAAAAAGAGATAACAACAACCAGTCAGGGGACGGGCCTCGGCTGCGAGGTCTTTGGTTCCCGACCCTGAGGAGGAGTACAGATGGCCGATCCCCTGAGAATCGTTGTCGTCGGTGGCGTGGCCGCCGGGCCCAAGGCCGCCGCGCGCGCGCGGCGCCTGGACCCGAGCGCCGACATCACCCTGGTCGAGAAGGACAAGATCCTGTCATACGCAGGCTGCGGGCTGCCGTACTACATCTCCGGGATGGTCAAGGAGCGCAACGATCTGATGGCCACACCCATCGGCGTCCTGCGCGACCCGGAGTTCTTCGCCAAGGTCAAGGACATCAAGGTCCTCAACGAGACCGAGGCCACGAGCATTGACCGGCAGGCCAAGGAACTGCACGTCCGCCACCTGCCGACCGGCGCCGCCAAGGTCCTGCCGTACGACAAGCTCATCATCGCCACCGGCGCCGAGCCGGTGGACCCGCCCATTCCGGGCAACGATCTGCAGAACGTGCTGCGCCTCAAGCGCGTGGAGGATGCCGACCGCTTCCGGGCGTTGCTGGAGAGCAAGGCCTGCCCGTTCGTGGCCATCATCGGCGGCGGCTTGATCGGCATGGAGATGACCGAGGCGGTCACCGAGTGTGGCAGCGCCGTCGCCGTGGTGGAAATGCTGCCGCAGATCCTGACGATGCTCGACGCCGAGATGGCCGCGCTGGTCGAGAAGCACATGAAGCAGGTGGGGGTCAAGGTGCTGACCGCCACGAAGGTGGAGAGCATCCAGGGCGACGCCGCGGGCAAGGTCGAAAGCGTCATGACCACCGCCGGCGAGGTGCCGGCGCAACTGGTGCTGATCAGCGTCGGCATTCGGCCCAACGTGGACCTGGCGCGGGCGGCCGGCCTGATCATCGGCCCGTCGGGCGGCATCATGGTCAATGAGTACATGCAGACGTCTGATCTGGACATCTACGCGGCCGGCGACTGCGCCGAAAAGCACTGCTTCGTGCGCGGCACCGGCTGCTTCCTGCCGCTGGGCTCAGTGGCGAACAAGGAGGGGCGCGTGGCGGGCTCGAACGCCGTGGGCCATGCGGAGCGCTTCCCTGGCGTCGCGGGGGCCACGGCCCTGAAGGTGTTCGACTGGAACGTGGGCCGCGCCGGGCTCACGGCCGCGCAGGCCCGCCTCCTGGGCT
>Ga0209609_10002433_pt1 | contig 10649 bp, 10 predicted proteins | sample LakKivw325mmetaG_FD_184136 | JGI IMG/M metagenome (GOLD analysis project Ga0209609, IMG submission 184136) | Anoxic lake water microbial communities from Lake Kivu, Rwanda to study Microbial Dark Matter (Phase II) - Lake Kivu water 325m metaG... | ecosystem: Environmental > Aquatic > Freshwater...
ATGGCGGAGAAGAGCGTCAGCAATATGCTCAACGCTATTGAGAAGAGTAAAGATACGCCACTACCGAGGCTTATCTTCGCTCTTGGCATACGCCACGTCGGTGAGCAAATGGCAGAAATATTAGCGCAGCACTTTGGCAGCATTGACTATGATAATCCTGATAGTTTGGCTAACGCTACCAGAGAGGAACTCATGTCCATCCCCACTGTGGGACCTAAGATTGCTGATAGCACTGTTGCCTTCTTCCGACAAAAGGAAAACCGCAAAATCATTGAACGGCTAAGAAAAGCCGGGGTCAAACTAGAAGAAATAGCCAAGCCCAAAGAGCAACCCCTGGCTGGTATGGAGTTTGTTGTCACCGGCAGGCTGGAAGCCTTCTCCAGGCAAGAGGCAGAGGCAAGGATAAAAGCCCTCGGTGGCTCAACCGGGAGCAGCGTTACCAAAAAGACCACTTACCTGGTAGTAGGGGCTGACCCTGGCTCCAAGCTCGCCCACGCCCAGGAGCTGGGCACTAAGCAAATCACTGAAGAGGAACTCCTCCGTCTTCTGGAGCAGAAAGCCTGAAATGAAGTTAATTGTTGGCTTGGGTAATCCGGGACGGGTTTATGCCAATAACCGCCACAATATTGGCTTTATTTGCCTCAACTATTTTGCCAAGTCTCAGGGTATAAAATTTGACCAAAAACGGGGTCTTGCCCGAATTGGCACGGGTGAGGTGGCTGGCAACAAAGTGGTGGTGGCTAAACCCCAGACCTACGTCAACCTGAGCGGTCAGTCGGTCAGCCGGCTAATAAGAAAGTTCAATATCAATATCAATGATCTCCTGGTCATCCATGACGACCTTGACCTGCCTCTGGGTAAAACCCGCATCAGTCAGGGCAGCGGTGCCGGCGGGCACAAGGGGGTGGAGTCAATCATCCAAGAACTGGGAAGCCAGGATTTCACTCGTATTCGGGTCGGCATCGGCAGACCAGATAAGGCTGAAGTTAGCGAAGCTGAAATTATTGCCTATGTGCTCAGCAATTTCACCCCAGAACAAAAACAAGCCATCGCCCAAGCTATACCCAGGGTAAGTGAAACCATCCTCTGCCTTCTCACCGAGGGTCTGACTCCAGCTATGAATAAGTATAATTAGGGATTTAGTGACCTCACCCCCTGACCCCCTCTCCTTAAAAGGAGGGGGGGATGATTTTTTTAAAGAGGGGCTAGCGCCCCTCTTAGACACCCCTAATTGAGTAAGCTCTCACCGAAGTAGGAAAGATTTTTAGGGAGGGGGCTTCGCCCCCTCCCTTACTAAATACCCCTTCCCTTTAAAAAATAAAAAGGGAAGGGGTCGGGGGATAGGTTTCTAAACAATCTCCCTTTGCCATAGTTTAGCCTCAGTGATATAATCCTTATACCTATATGGACAAAAAAATCATCGCCGTCATCGGTGGGAGTCAATGCTCAAAAGAGGAAGCCAAGCTGGCTGAAGAGGTGGGCCGGCAGCTAGCTAGGCGAGGTGCTATCCTGATATGCGGTGGACTGGGCGGTATTATGAAGGCAGCCTGCAGGGGCGCTAGCCTGGAGGGGGGAACAACTGTTGGCATCCTGCCGGGGGATAATAGTCAGGCTGCCAATCTCTATGTTCAAATTCCCATAGCCACCGGGCTGGGCGAGGCTAGAAACATTGCTGTGGTCAAATCAGCCCAGGCAGTTATTGCCATCGGTGGGAGCTACGGCACCCTTTCCGAGATAAGCCATGCATTAAAAAACGGCATCCCGGTTATTGGCTTGAATACCTGGGCACTATCCCGAAACAACCGAGAGGATAAGTCCATTATTCCGGCTCAAAGCCCAGCCGAGGCAGCAGATAAAGCCCTTGATTTAGTTACCTCACAAAAGTCTAAGGAATAAAGTGTCAACTATTGACAGTGTTAAAGCCAGAGAAATCCTGGACTCCAGGGGCAATCCCACACTGGAGGTTGAGGTAGAACTATTTGATGGCACCACGGGGTGGGCAGCGGTGCCTTCTGGAGCCAGCACCGGCAAGTATGAAGCGGTAGAACTCAGAGATGGCGATGACTCCCGGTTTGGCGGACTGGGGGTACTTAAGGCAGTAGCCAACGTTAATGAAGATATCGCCTCAGCAATAATAGGCATGCCAGCTACTGACCAGGCAGCCATTGACCACAAGCTCATACAGCTTGACGGCACCGACAACAAATCCCGCCTTGGGGCTAACGCCATCGTGGGAACATCGTTAGCTGCGGCTCACGCTGCGGCTAACCTCCTTGGTATGCCGTTATACCGCTACCTGGGCGAGGTCGCCAGTTACACCCTACCCATCCCCATGCTTAACATCCTGAACGGGGGCAAGCATGCCGCCAACTCGACAGATTTCCAGGAATTTATGGTAGTGCCGGCTGGAGCCAGCAGCTTCAGCCACGCCCTGCAAATAGGCACTGAGGTCTACCACTCACTAAAACAGGTGCTTAAGGATAAAGGGCTGGATACCAACGTTGGCGACGAAGGGGGGTTTGCCCCTTCCCTACTCTCAAACAAGCAGGCGATTGAGTCGGTCCTCGCTGCCATTGAGGAAGCCGGCTATGAGCCGGGTAAGGATTGCTTCATCGCCTTAGACCCGGCAGCCAGCGAATTGTATAAAGATGGTCACTATCTCCTGCCCAGAGAAGGTGTTTCTCTCACCACCAAACAAATGGTCGTTTATTATGTCAACTGGGTATCAACCTACCCTATTATCAGCATTGAGGATGGCATGGCTGAAGACGACTGGGAAGGTTGGCAACTGCTGACAGAAAAACTGGGTAGCAAAGTCCAGCTTGTTGGCGATGACCTTTATGCTACCAATGTAAATCGCCTCAGCAAAGGCATCAAGCTAAAAGCGTCTAATTCCATTCTTATCAAGCCTAACCAGATTGGGACGCTTACCGAGGCTATTGCTGCCATTAACATGGCGCAGCAGACAGGCTGGACAGCGGTAATAAGCCACCGCTCAGGCGAGACCGAAGATACTACTATAGCCGACCTGACGGTGGGGCTGAATACAGGCTTAATTAAAGCCGGTGCCCCCTGCCGCTCAGAGCGCACCGCCAAGTACAACCGTCTGCTCAGAATAGAAGCTGAACTGAAGGAAAATGCCAGCTTTGCCGGAATGCAGGCTTTTTACAATTTAAAGCAATAGGTAAATGAACGAGCCAAATATAACAGGGAAGATTCCAAGACAGATTAGGAAGTGGACCTGCTACAAGCTTGAGTGCTTTGCTGATTATATTGACGCCTACGCAAAAACCCTGGGCAAGAACAAGGGCTGCTACCTAGAGCTATACGCTGGCTGTGGTAACTGTATCTGCAACGGCACCGATTGCATTATTGAAGACTCGGCACTTCGGGCATTAACAACCAAAACAAAATTTGCTAGGTATATATTTGTCGCCGGAGACCAGCAAAACGCCAGAAACCTGGAGCGACTATCCACACCACACAATACGGCTAACATTGTAGAAATAATAACCGGTAACTGCATTAATGAGACGGTTCTCCAGCAGGCATTTGACCTCATTCCCCGCTCGGCATCCAGCCTTGCCCTTATTGACCCCCCGGGATATAGGAAGCTACGCTGGTCAACAATCAAGAAACTAGCTGCCCACGGCAGTGACTGGAAAGGCCATAAGATGAACCTGCTGATACTCTTCCCGCTGGAAATGGCTCTGCTTCGGAATTTAATGCGTCCTGAGTGTCAGACATCCATATCCCGATTCTACGGAAACCAGCAATGGGAGAAGATAAAGCAAGAGAGGCTCAGCGGCAAAATAACGCCAGACAAGGCGAGGCAACGGCTAGTGGAGTTATATAAAGCTGGACTTAAAGGGCTGGGTTATAGGCACGTCACCGATTTTAAACCCAGCCGCTTCTCCACACCTCCCGTTTACCACATAATTTTAGCCAGCGATAGCGATGGCAGGGCTAAAACCCTGGAGGATGCCTGGGGCAAGGAGAGATACCTACCCTGCGAGTTACTTTATACCAGGAAAGATAGACCAAGATGAAAAAAATTGGCATTACCACCACCGTTCCTATTGAAGTATTGCTCGCCGCCGGCTATCAGCCGGTTGACCTGAATAACGTCTTTATCACTGACCCTAGCCCGGAACGACTGGTCAACATCGCCGAGCGGGTAGGCTTCCCGCTAAACTGCTGTAGCTGGATTAAGGGTATCTACGGGGTATGCATGGATTATGGAATTGATACCGTCCTCTGCGTTACCACCGGTGATTGCTCCAACACTATCATGCTAATGGAGGTGCTCAAGCTTAGAGGGCTAAAGGTCATACCCTTTGCCTACCCTGACAAGCCAGATACCCAGAAAATGCAGCACGCCTTGCAGACGCTGGCTGAAACCCTGAATACCAGCCTGGATGCTGCCGAAAAGCTCAGAGCTGAGCTTGAGCCCTGTCGCCACCTGGCGCTGGAACTGGACGAGCTTACCTGGAAACAGGGACTGGTCAGCGGCTGGGAGAACCACCTCTGGCAGGTATCTACCTCGGATTTCAATCAAGACCACCACAAATACTACCATCAGCTAAAAGAATTATTACACCAGTGCCAGCAGCGCCAGCCCTATCCCTCAGACTGGCTCAGACTGGGCTACATCGGCGTGCCTTCAGTCTATGGTCACGACCTCTATCACTACCTGGAGACTAAGGGGGCGAGGGTGGTATTCAATGAAATCCAGCGCCAGTTCGCCATGCCCCAGCCAGGGAATTCCTTGGCTGAGCAGTACTCCAATTATACCTACCCCTACTCCATATACCAGCGGATAAAGGACATTACCGCCGAACTTAAAAAGCGCCGGGTTGATGGTGTTATCCACTACGTCCAAGCCTTCTGCCACCGTGGAATTGGTGACATCATCTTTAGAGATGCCATTGACCTACCCATTCTAACCCTAGAAGGGAACGACGACTTTTTCCTAACCAATCATATAAAAACAAGGGTTGAAGCCTTCCTTGATATGCTCCAGCGCAGTCGACGAAGGGTAAAAATCGTTGAGGAGGTATAAAAAATGACAACCAAAATCGGTATTAATGGCTTCGGGCGTGTGGGGCGATTAACCCTCAGGGCAGTTAACCAATACCATAGCGGCAAACTGGAGGTAACAGCTATTAATGACCTGACTGATACCAAGACTAACGCCCACTTATTAAAATGGGACAGCACCTATGGTCGCTACCCCGGTGAAGTAAAAGCCACCGATAACTCCATTATTGTTGACGGTAAAGAGGTGAGGGTGCTGGCTGAACGCGACCCAGGTAACATCTCGTGGCACGATTACGGCGTGGACATAGTGATAGAATCGACCGGTTTATTTACCGATGCTACCAAGGCAGCAGCTCACTTTAAAGGTGGCGTCAAGAAGGTACTCATTTCAGCCCCGGCGCGCAATGAGGATATAACTATCGTCCTCGGTGTCAATGAAGACCAGTACCGCCCAGATAAGCACAAGATTATATCCAACGCCTCCTGTACTACTAACTGCATTGCCCCCGTGGTCAAGGTGCTGCATCAAAGCTTTGGGATAAGCAAGGGGCTGATGACCACTATTCATGCCTACACCAATGACCAGAGACTACTGGACATGTTTCATCGTGACCTGCGCCGGGCGCGAGCCGCCGCCCTGAACATTGTTCCCACCACCACTGGCGCCGCCAGAGCGGTAACTCAGGTTATCCCTGAACTCAAAGGCAGGCTTCACGGAATAGCCTTCAGGGTTCCAGTAGCCACGGTCTCGGTTGTCGACTTCGTCGCCGACCTAGATAAAGAGGTCACCGTGGAGCAGGTTAATCACGCCTTTCAGGAGGCTGCCGTTGGAGAGCTAAACGGAATCCTGGAGTATTGCCAGGAGGAGCTGGTCAGTATGGATTTCAAGGGTAACCCTGCCAGCTCCATCTTTGATGCACCCAGCACTATGGTTATTGCCGGCAACATGGTCAAGGTGCTGGCGTGGTATGATAATGAGTGGGGCTATAGTTGCCGCCTGGCTGACCTCGCCGCCTACATTGCCAAGAAAGGGATATAGGAGTAGGGTAGGGGTACGATTGTAGGAATTGACATTCCTATTTGAGCGTGCCTAAAATAGCACGATATCCCTAATAACGAGGTGGGCGATGAAGATAGTAGTAATAGGTTTTGGTCAGTGCGGCTGTAACATTGCTGACCAGTTTTATGCCATTAACGCTCATGCTAAATCAGCTTTTACCCGCCGGATTGAGATTTTGACCGATGCTTTTGCTGTTAACACTGATGAGGCGGATTTAGGTGGTTTTAAGCACATTCCTATCGATAGACACCACAGGATTGTAATCGGCGGGGTGAGAACCTTCGGGCATGGAGTTGGCAAAAAGAATATCGATGCCGCCAAGATTATTAAAGAAGGTCACTCGGTTATCACTGATAATATCCTGGACTCAAAAAAATTTCACGAGAGCGATGGTATCCTAGCCATAGCTAGCGGAGGCGGTGGTACCGGGTCGGGAGCAATTGGTTGGGTAATAAAGAAACTTAAGGAGAGGATAGAGAAACCAGTTTATGCGGTAGTAGTTCTTCCCTTTGGCTATGAAGAAAACGGGCTTACTTCCTATGCCGTAACCAACACTGCCACCTGTCTCAGGACAGCAAATCAATATGCTGACGCCGTGTTCTTGCTTGATAATGAACGATTTGCCAGAAGGGACAACAGTCTCTCCCGAAATCTGAACCAGATAAATGGTGAATTCGTTAATAATTTCTATGACCTTTTTTGCGCCGGGGAGGAGAAAAGACAGAAATACCTGGGAAGCAAAGTGATAGACGCTGGAGATATTAAACAGACCCTGGAAGGCCTTTCTACCATCGGCAGGGGGCAGATTGACCTTGTCACCTTCTACCGCCGGAACAAGGAGCATTTTCGGCAAGAAGCCAAGGAAATGAGCGCAGTAGCTGGAGCCCTAGATAAAGCCATGAATAACCTATCGGTGGCGGTTAACCTGGAGGATGCTAGGAAGATTCTGGTTCTGCTCACTGCCCCAAAGGGGGCTATCACCCTGAACGCTTTGGAAGAGGTGGCTACCATGTTACAAGAGAGAGCGCCTAAAGCAGTACTAAGAATCGGCGATTATCCGAGAAGAGGAAAGGACGTCTCTCTGACTTTACTTGTTTCTGGCTTAACCAAGGTGGCGAGGGTGGAGAACCTATACCTCCAAGCTACAGATTTATTTAAGAAGCAAGCGAGTATAGATAGAGAAGCCCGAGATTTAGTTCAACAGCTAACTAGCACTGGCGATAAGCTCCCTACTTTGGACTAGATGATTTGACATTACTCAGGAATTATGTTTAAAATAACAACACTATATCTTAATATGAGGTGAAAAAATGAAAGTAGTAGTAGTTGGTCTGGGACAATGTGGCAGCAGGATCGCCGATGAGTTTGCCCGGCTCAATAATCGGGCACACGGTCAGCGCGGCATTGAAATAGTTACCGGTGCCTTCGCCGTAAACACTGACGCCGCTGATTTAAGCGGGCTACAAACCATAAGCCCGGATTACCAGCATAGAATCCTCATCGGAGGTCGAAGGACGGGTGGTCATGGTGTTGGCAAAATAAATGAGTTGGGGGCCGAAGTAGCCAGAGAGGATGCCGACAAGATTGTAGACGCCATAAGAACCGCCAAGCGCTTCTTTGAGACCGATGCCTTCTTCCTGGTTGCTGGTGTTGCCGGCGGCACCGGCTCAGGGGCAATATCAATAGTCGCCCAGACGATCAGGGAGCGCTATCTGGATAAGCCAATCTACGCCATGGCGATTCTTCCCTTTGCCCACGAAGAGGACACCGAGGAGAGAACCATTTATAATGCCGCCACTTGCCTTAAGTCTCTGTATCCAGTGGTCGATGCCGTGTTCCTGATTGACAATCAACGGTATGTCAGAAAGGACTTCTCGCTGAGAAATAACCTGGCGGCGATAAACTCCTTAATAGCTGACCCATTCTACAACCTGCTTTGCGCCGGCGAGGAGAAGAAACCAAAGCATATCGGGGCAAAGATGGTCGATGCTGGAGATATTATCCAAAGCCTAGCCGGCTGGACAGTAATAGGCTATGGTAAATCAGAATTGCCCATCTTCAGGTGGTTCAACTTCCTCTCCAAGAATTTCATAAAAAAGAGCACCGAAACCCACCGTGGAGTCCAGGCCATGGATGAAGCCCTAAGCGAGCTATCACTTAAATGCAATCCTGCTGACTCAGGCAGAGCCATATACCTCGTCTCAGCTCCGGCTAAAGAAATGAATATGGACCTGGTTAAGGAACTGGGAGGGTATCTAAGGAGCATGGCACCGGAGGCAGTGATAAGGAATGGCGATTATCCCAGGGAAAGAGGCCTGATTGATGTAACCCTAATTCTGTCTGAATTTAATGTCATGGACAAGGTAAAGGAATACTATAGCAAAGCAAGCAGTGTAATTCACGAGCTCAAGGGAAGGCGAGAGGAGTTCGAGGGCAAACTTAAAGAAATAGAAGATGCATCAAAGGATATACCCACACTGCTATAATTAGGCTATCTAAGCCCGTTACGCCAGCTTTATTAGTTGGGCACAATTAGATAGTGACCCAAGTAGTAAAGCTGGTTTTTTATTTAATAACAGTCTCATTCGCTCAAAACCCCCTTTGGAAACCAGATAATATAGGGTATAATAAAAGCAAACGAAGATGTTATCTCAAGTTTTTTATCGTAAGTGGCGTCCGCAAACCTTGGCCGAGGTAGTCGGTCAGGAACCGGTAACCCAGACACTGAGTAATGCCCTCAATAGTGGTCGTGTGTCTCATGCCTATCTTTTCCATGGTCCACGGGGAACAGGCAAGACCAGCACCGGACGCATTCTGGCTAAGGCAGTGAACTGCCTTGCCAATGGCAAGGGCGAACCGTGTAATAGTTGTGACATATGCCGGGCGATAACCGAAGGCAGGGCTTTGGATGTGATAGAGGTTGATGCCGCCAGCAACCGTGGCATTGATGAAATCAGAGACCTTCGCGAGAAGGTCAACTATGCTCCCAGCCAGGCCCGCTTTAAGGTCTATATCATAGACGAGGTCCACATGCTCACCAAGGAAGCCTCCAATGCCTTGCTCAAGACCCTTGAGGAACCACCACCCCACGTTATCTTCATTCTAGCCACTACTGAAGTCCATAAAGTCCTGCCCACAATTCTATCCCGATGCCAGCGCTTCGACTTCAGGCGTATTTCCCAGACAGATGCAGTGTCAAAACTAACCCGTATTTGTAGCACGGAAGGCATTCACATAGAACCAGAAGGACTACGGCTTATTGCCAAAAGCGCTACCGGCAGCCTGCGAGATGCCGAAAACCTGCTGGAACAATTAACCACCTACTATGGCAGCGAAATCGGGCTCCGCCAGGTTCAGGCCATCCTGGGTATCACCGGAGACCAAAGGGCTAAGGAGCTGGTTCGGCACATAGTAAATAATGATATTTCCGCCGGGGTGTCAACTATCAATAGTGTCAATAACGATGGCCTGGACTTGCGCCAATTTAATCGGGAGGTAGTAGAATACCTCAGGGAATTACTGTTGATAAAGACTGGCTCCGAGGAAGCGGTAGACCTTACCACCGAGGATATAGCTGAACTGAAGGAGCTGGCAGCCAAAACCTCCCTGGCTCAGATATCAAAGGCAATAAGGCTCTTTGGTCAGCTTGAGCTTAGTTTTGATAACTACTCCACCTTACCCCTGGAGCTAGCCCTGATTGATTGTGCCCAGCCGCCGGGTGAGGAAAGCCCCACCACCCGGTCCGAATATCAACCTCCCCAACCGGTAAAACAGGTCTCCCCTCCCAAACAGCCACCGGTCAAACCTGAGCCAGTTAGTCAACCCGGGGTAGTGCCACCGAAGGCAGAGGCTATTCCTGCCACCCCGCCTCAACTACATAATGAAGTTGAGCGATTAAGACTAAACTGGAGACAGGTTATTGACCAAGCACCGGAGGATGTTAAAAGAACCCCGGCTATTGCTATTCTCAGAAGCGCCGGGGTCAAACCAGTGGCAATAGAAGGCAATACTGCGGTGTTAGCCTTTAGATATCCCATTCACAAGGATAAGATGGAGACGGCTGAAAATCTACAGGTTGCCGAGAAAATCATAAGCAACTTCCTAGGGCGTCCTTGCCAGGTGCGCTGCATCTACGAGCCAGAGAGTAATCACCTGCTGCAAGCAGCCCTAAAGATGGGTGCCCAGATTACCAGCGTGGAGGAGAAGTGAACAAGTTTATCATGCGCCAAGCCCAGGAGCTTCAGGCAAAGCTAGCCAAAGCTCAGCAAGAGTTGGCTAACATTACTGTTGAGGCATCCTCAGGGGGAGGCACAGTTAAAATTACCATCAATGGTCAGCAGAAAATACAGTCGCTTAAAATATCACCCGAGGCAATAAATCCCGACGATGTGGAAATGCTGGAGGACTTGGTATTAACTGCGGTAAATGAAGCCATTGCCAAGTCCCAGGAGCTTGCCGCTCAGCGTCTGGGTAAATTGACCGGGGGTCTTAAAATCCCGGGGCTGACCTGATATATCGAGGCTGTTTATTTTGGGTAGCTTGAAGGGGC
>Ga0209609_10002437_pt1 | contig 10637 bp, 9 predicted proteins | sample LakKivw325mmetaG_FD_184136 | JGI IMG/M metagenome (GOLD analysis project Ga0209609, IMG submission 184136) | Anoxic lake water microbial communities from Lake Kivu, Rwanda to study Microbial Dark Matter (Phase II) - Lake Kivu water 325m metaG... | ecosystem: Environmental > Aquatic > Freshwater...
TAATTGAGAGGTGAAATTGCCAATCGGCAATCCTCTTTTATTAAACAAGTTTGATTGATTGGAATTAAAACTGAAAATTATTTCTTTAATTAAACACATAGCTTTGTCATCTCTGATTTTCTTACCGATGATACTAATTAACGTTTGATGGTCAACACTGGCAAAAAACTTGCTAATATCGCATTTTAAAGCAAAACAGGGATTGGTATAATTGCGACTAACCTGACGCACCATTCTGGTTAGACAATCCACTCCTTTATGCGTTCCCTTACCAAAACGACAAGAAAATGAATTAGAGATAAAAGTCGGGTCAAAAATCGGTTCAAGCACATTAAAAACGGCATGGTGGAGAATCCTGTCTCTCACAATAGCCTTGTGGATATGTCTTTGTTTTGGGTCGTAAATATAAAACGAATGGTAGGCTCCGTGTTTATATCTTCTATATTTTAAATCCATATAAATCTTAAATATGTTTTCTTCAAGTCGCCATTCAAACATTTGCACATCTTGTTTCTTCTGTTTGTCACTTTTGAATTTATCCCACGCTAAAAAGAGATTCTCCAACGAAATAATTTCATTAAAAACATCTTTATAAATTTTCATGTCTATAAACGAATTTGATATTCCAATATTTAAAAAAGCGTATGAACTTTATAAAAAGTTTTATGGTTTACGTAACTTTGTCCCTAAATCAGACCGCTACACCATTTGGCAACGATGCGAAAATCTTATTTTGGATATATTGGAAAATATTCTCTGGGCAAGTCAATTATCAAAATTGGAAAAACTCCCCGTATTAGAAAAAAGCAGCCTTCGTTTAAATTTTCTGCGTGTATTTTTAAGACTTTGTAAAGAAATAAAGGTATTGGATAATAAAAAGTATATCTTATTTGAAGAAGATGTGGACGAAATAGGCAGGATGCTTGGCGGTTGGATTAAATCAACCAAAGACCGCTAAACGAAACGCTCTCTAAAAAAGGAGAGCGTTTTAAATTCAGATGGAGAATAGAAGTTCCGAGCGGACGAGACGCCCAAGTTGTCGTTGCGGTTGTCGTCCCAGTTGTTGTTGACGTTGAGACCAGTTGAGTCAAAGTTGCCGACGTTGACGTGGTTGCCGTCCGAATCCACATTATTTGCTTATCCTCGTCCAGGTCACTGGAAATTGAGGTTTACTACTCATAAGAGTTTATGTCTTCTTTTTCCTGTATTTTATTCGGGAGCAGATAGTTTTTGCTATCACCTCCGCTAAGGACAAGCAAGAAGTTCTATCTCTATCTTTTATCACACGCTATCGTTATCCCTGCCCGCCAGCAGGCAGGCGTAAACAACGATACTCTGGTGATGCCTCCCGCCGTCGCCAAGAGTTTTGGCGAACAGGCAAAGAAGAGACATCTGCGAGGTGAAGCCGTAACCGCACCTGCATTAGCAGACAATTATATTTTACATAATTATTAAGGAAAAAAAAAGAGCCTCCTGCAAAAAATTTCGCCGAAGGCTCAAAGTGTCAAGAGAGACAAGTCTTCAAAACTTCAAGGCTCAGAACTTCCGAGCGGACGAGACGCCCAAGCCGCAGCGGAAGCCGCCCCAGACGCCGTCGACGCAGAGACCAGACGAGCCAAAGTCGCCGACGCTGACGAGGATGCCGTCCGAATCCACAGAAGATGTACGGACATAGATGTGCTTGAACAGCCGTTCGCCGGTAGCCAGGTAATGGCCGATGATCGTGTAAACCATCACTTGAGCTGTGGGTACTTTGTCGTCCTTGCCGAGCAGTGCTTGCTGGTCCTGCCAGTTCTTGGAGGTCGAGTTGGCAACTTCGGTCTTGTAAACCAGCTGCCAGGTTACCTCGCCGTGATTTTTGGCGAAGGCTTCCTTGTTGTACCAGTCCTGGTTGTAGAAGAGACCCTTGTCCTGCACTTTGCCCCTAATGTCGAGAATCGAGAGCGGGAAGACCGCTACGAGGACATGCGTGTCCTTCAATTGTTCGAGCACGGCTTCGGAGAACGGAATCTCCGAAAGAGCAGCGAGTTGCTGGCGGGTCGGATTGACCCCGAAGTGCTTGATGGCTTCCTCGATACCGAAGAAGTTTCTGCCCATTCTTTTACGGGCACGCTTCTGGTCGGTTGTTGGCTCAAGTCCGCCGTTCTGAATCAACCTTACCATCTTTTTGGCAAGGTCGTTGCCCTTTGAGTCGATGACCCTCTGGGCAAGTTTAACGCTGAGACCTGCCGTCTCCATCTTCTTCAGGAACTCGTGTTCCTGATGCACCGATAGGGTGCGGTTCTCTGTTTGGCTTACCATGTTTGTCATGGCACACCTCCTTTTATTTGTTAAAGTTAAATTAATAATAGCAAAATTTTGACAATTTGTCAAGACGTTGCTATAATTTCATCATGCTCAAACTCTACAACACCCTCACCCGAAAAAAGGAAATTTTCAAACCCCGCCGGGATAAGCGGGTGAATCTTTTTGTTTGCGGGCCTACAGTTTACGACTATATGCACATCGGCCACGCCAAAACCTACATTCAACTGGACGCCATTGCCAAATATCTGAAATCCCGGGAATATAAAGTCTTTTATCTTCAAAATATCACCGACTTGGACGACAAAATTATTGAAAAAGCCCGGAAGAAAAAAATAGAACCGCTGAAATTAGCGCGCGAATTTGAAAAATATTATCACCAAGACGAAAAAAAACTAGGCATTAATTCGGTGACCAAACACGCCCGCGCCACCGATTACATCAAACAAATAACCAAACAAGTAAAAACCCTGATTAACAAGGGCTACGCCTACAAAACCGAAGACGGCTATTATTACGACATTAAAAAATTCAAGGACTACGGCAAACTTTCGCGGCGGACCGTTTTGGGGTCCGAAGACGCGGTCTCGCGCATTGACGAGGGCATAAAGAAAAAAAACCGAGGCGATTTTTGTCTTTGGAAAATTTCCAAACTCGGCGAGCCGAGATGGCAAACCGAACTCGGCGCTGGCCGGCCGGGCTGGCATATTGAAGACACGGCCATTACCGAAACTATTTTTGGACCCCGATACGATATTCACGCCGGCGCCAAAGACCTGATTTTTCCCCACCATGAAGCGGAAATCGCCCAAATGGAAGCCTCTTCCGGCGAAAAACCAATGGTTAAATACTGGCTCCATACCGGCTTTTTGAATGTCAAAGGCGCCAAAATGAGCAAATCCCTGAAAAACTTTATCACCGTCAGACAAGCGCTGAAAAAATATTCCCCTCAAGTTCTAAGATTTTTTTATTTGAACAGCCACTACCGTTCGCCCATTGACTTCAGCCCCGAAATACTGGAAAAAGCAAAAAACGGCCGGCAAAGATTGCAGGACTTCATCCAAAAAATAGAAACCGACGGTAAAGACGATTTGACGCTGATTGAAAAAACTAAAGAAAAAATCGTTCAAAATCTGGACAACGATTTTGACACGGTCAAAGCCATAGCCGTTATTTTCAACTTCGTCAAACAATGTCATAAAAGAAATCTTGGCGGGGAAAAGACGTTTAAATTTTTTAGAGAACTTAACAAAATCTTCGGCGTTTTTGATTTTAAAAAAACGGCCGCCCCTTTGGAAATTAAAAAATTGACGCAACAAAGAGAAAAACTCCGCCAACAAAAACAATGGGCCGAGGCGGATAAAATCCGCCAAAAAATAAATAAATTGGGTTTCCAAATTGAAGATACACCCCAGGGCCCGGTAATAAAAAGGCTGGAGAATTAGTCTCCAACCTCTATAATTTGGGAAAAATTGTTCCCTTCAGAGCCAAGGGTAAAGGCGGATTAACTCCTGCCAAATCTTCTCGCCGATTTCTTTGATTGACAAAAGCCCGCTTCGCACCGGGTCCTCTATCACCAATCCGACCCGTCCCTCATCAATAAAAGAAATAAATTCATCTTTTCTGACGCACTCAACAACGATAAAATCCCGGGGGAAAAGTTTAACCACTTCCAAATAAGCCGTTTCCGCGTTTTTCAAGTGTTTGATATCCTGTTCATGGATATCTCTTTTTTTACCGCGCAAATACTCGCGGTCCCCCTTTTTCCCTACTAATTCATAAGCAATCTCCGCTGGCACATGCAGAAAAAAATTCACGTCGGGCCTAGGAATGCCCCAGAATTCGTATTCTCTTTTTCTAACCCAGCGGAAAAATTTACGTCTCTGCCATTTCCTTTTTATTTTCGCGCCCTGATGGCCCATATTGGAGGCGACATAACGGTTTGCCAAAACAACCCGACCCTGATTAAGCCATCTTTTTATTTTTTCTTCACCGGCGGCAAAACGGTCAAGGGCGTAAAACTCCGACGCCTTATACGGCCCCATTTCTTGCCAACTGCCATAATCTCCATTCAAATACCGCTCCACGAAATACGCCGACGACTGGCCATACTGAGGAAAATCTACCGTTTCCAGCTGATGACCCCTCTCCTTTAATCTTTTAACCAAAATATGAAACTGCTCACTTTTCCCCGAGCCGTCCGTTCCTTCAATAACAATAAATAGACCTCTTCCTCTCATATCACCTCCTTATTTTAGTTTTAAATTTTTATATTTTTTTTCGTGAAAGTCACACGGCCGGGCATTTTTATGACAAAGGTCTGACCTCGGAGAGAAGTCGAGCCTCTGTAAGGTATTTTTTGTTTAATATCTTGAATCATCACTGCGTTTTGATCTATAGCTGTATTTTCAACCCCGGCCCCATTGTTGAAGCCAAAACAACATTTTCTATAAACGCTCCTTTGGTTTTTCGCGGTTTATCTTTTTTAACAGCCGTTAAGAGGGCGTTAAAGTTATCTCTGATTTTCTCTTTGTCCCAAGAAACTTTACCTATACTTTGATGAAGACTGCCACCGGCATCGCTTTTAAAGTTTATCTTGCCTTTTCTAATCTCTTCAATTGTTTTTTTAACTTCCGTAGTAATGGTTTCGGATTTTGGATTAGGCATTAAACCCTTAGGTCCCAAAATTTTGGCAATTTGAGTCAGAGTTTTCATCAATCCCGGTTCGGCGATAGCAACATCAAAATCGCATTTATTGGTATTTTTAATTTTCTCAATCAAATCTTGCCCGCCAATCAAATCCGCCCCCGCTTCTTCGGCTTCCTTGACATTAGAAGAAGTAACAAAAGCGGCAATCCTTTTTTTTCTAATTCCACCGTGGGGCAAGACCGCCGAACCTCTAACCTGCTGTTCTGTTTTTTGCGGGTCGATGCCGAATTGAATATGGACATCAATCGTCTCGTCAAATTTGGCTGAAGGGTTCGCTTTAATAAAATCAATTGCTTCGTCGAGCGTATATAATTTAAATCTGTCTACTTTGGACTTAATCGTTTGATAACGTTTACTGCGCATAAGCAATCCATTAAAATTTAAAGATGAAAAATGAAAAATTACAATCTAAAATTAAAAACTTCTAATAGTCTATAAAAAAATCTTTTATTTTTTACTTTTTAATTTTCAATTTCTATCCCCATTTGCCTGGCCGTACCTTCAATTATTTTGTAAGCGGCATCCAAATTATCAGTATTCAAGTCGGGCATTTTAATTTTGGCGATTTCTCTAACTTGGGCTTTGGTTATTTTGCCGACTTTCTCCTGAAGAGGATGCCCAGACCCCTTTTCAATCCCGGCCGCTTTTCTAAGAAGATCCGAAGTCGGAGGCGTTTTAGAGATAAAGGAATAAGTACGATCTTCATAAACCGTAATTTCAACTGGGATGATATTACCAATTTTATCTTGGGTTTTTTCGTTAAACTTCTTGCAAAATTCAGGAATGTTAAGACCGTGCTGACCTAAAGCCGGTCCGACCGGCGGAGCCGGGTTAGCTTGCCCCGCGCTAATTTGTAATTTTATAATTGTTTTTACTTTTTTTGCCATAAATCTCAAATTTTTGGGTAGTGATCTATATTATATTTTTTTGACTTGTAAAAAATCCATTTCAGTCGGGGTTTCTCGGCCAAAGACAGAAATCAAAACTTTTATTCTCCCTCTCGCCTCGTCTATCTCAGAGACTTTGCCTTCAAAACCTTTAAATGGGCCATCAATAATGCGAACCGGAGAGCCAACATCAATATCAATTTTATATTTTGGCTCTTCAACGCCCATCCTCTTTTGAATGGCTTTTATCTCTTTCTCAGACAAGGCAATCGGAGTGGTCCCGGACCCGATAAAGCCAGTCACGCTGGGGGTATTTCTAACCACATACCAAGAATCATCAGTAACAATCATTTCTATTAAAACATAGCCGGGAAAAATCTTCTCTGTCACCACCCGACGCCGACCGTTTCTTATTTTAATCTTTTTTTCTGTCGGCACTAAAACCTGAAAAATCTTATCAGACATGTCCATAGACTCAATTCTCTGATGAAGATTCTCAGCCACATTTTCTTCATGACCGGAATAAACGTGGATGGCGTACCACCTCCGACCTTGTTGTTGTATTTGTCTAGGCATAACTTACCAAAAATAAAAATGAGGTCTATATCACTATTTGCAGAATCTGGGTTAAAATAAAATCAATTACCCCCAAAAAAGCGGCCATAGCCAAACAAATAACCACAACCAGAATCGTATTCTTAATTGCCTCATCTTTGGTTGGCCAATTTACTCTTTTAAGTTCAACAATAGAATTTTTAATATAACTGGTTAACTTTTTAAACATATATTTATCGGTCTTTAAAAAGAGCCCCGGGCTCTTACCTTAAGAAATATAGCACGGTTTTAAAAAAGACGCAAGTAGATTAAATATCCAAATTTTTAACTCCTTTAGCATGAGTTTGGATAAATCTCTTTCTCGGCCCGACCTCTTTGCCCATTAAAATCTCAAAAATTTCATCAGCCTTAGCCGCATCTCTAATTTCAACTTTCTTCAAAATACGACGGTTTGGATCCATAGTGGTTTCAAAAAGTTCTCCCGGATTCATTTCCCCCAATCCTTTATATCTTTGGACGTTAACCCCGTCCCTTTTTCCCGACTCAGTCTCTCCCTCATCCCCCGTTGATTCATTAAGGGAAGTTTCAGCCGTCGACCCAAGACCGAGGGGCTGGCTGATATTTTTAATTTTAAAACCTTTAATTTGCTTTTCTTTCTTAACCTTTTTCTCTTTCCCGCTCAAAAATTTTTCTTTTTCCTCGTCAGAATAGGCATAAATTATTTCTCTGCCGGTTTGGAGGCGATACAAGGGGGGTTGAGCAATATAAATATATCCTTGTTTAATCAATTCTGGAAAATAACGATAAAAAAAGGTCAAGAGAAGCGTTTTAATGTGCATTCCGTCGCTATCAGCGTCACTCATTATAATAACCATATGATAACGAAGCCTGCCAATCTCAAATTGTTCGCCAATGTTCGTCCCTAAGGCAATGATTAAAGATTTCAACTCTTGGTTAGCTAATATTTTGTCCGTCCGCGCCCTTTCCACATTAAGGATTTTCCCTCGTAAGGGCAAAACTGCCTGATACACCCTGTCCCGCCCCATTTTACACGAACCGCCAGCGCTGTCGCCTTCAACAATATATAATTCGCTTCTTTCGGGGTCTCTTGTTGAGCAATCGGCTAATTTGCCTGGTAAAGTCAAGCTATCTAAAACGCCCTTCCTTAAAACCGCCTCTCTGGCGGTTCTAGCCGCCTGACGAGCCTTAGCCGCCAGCAGGCATTTCTCAATTATGGCTTCGGCGTCTTTTGGATGTTCTTCTAAAAAATCTCTAAAGGCTGCGGAAAAAACCGTTTCCACGGCCGATCTGGCTTCTGTATTGCCTAACCTAGCTTTAGTTTGCCCTTCAAATTGAGGATTGACTAACCGCACGCTAATCACCGCAGTTAATCCTTCCCTAATGTCGTCTCCGGATAAATTAATATCTTTTTCTTTTAAGTATTGCTTTTCTCGGGCAAAATTATTTAATGTCCTGGTTAGGGCAGAACGAAAACCAACAATATGCATACCCCCTTCAGATGTATAGATATTATTGGCAAAACCAAGGAGCGTTTCTTTGTAATCGTCAGTATATTGAAGGGCGGCTTCAACAAAAATATCCCCTTCTTCGCTCTCGACTCCGCCCGACTCGCCGGTGGGAATTTTTATTTGTTTTTGAACATAAAAAATATTAGAATGCCGCAATTCATTAGTCCGGTTCAAATAACGAATAAAAGAAGATATCCCTCCCTCAAAATAAAAGGTGTAGGATTTAAATAAGTCTGGACTTCTTTTGTCAAAAACCTCAATCTCTATTCCCTTAGTCAAATAGGCCTGCTGGCGGAGGTGGGAAAGAATGGTCTCCCAGCTAAACTCAATTTTACCAAAAATCTCCGCATCGGGTTGAAAAGTAATAATTGTTCCCGTGCCTTTAGCTTGACCAACCACTCTAACCTTTTTTAACGGTTTGCCTTTTTTATATTCTTGAACCCATAATTTTCCGTCTCGCTTAACCTCTGCTTTGGCATAAGAAGACAAAGCATTAACCGCTGAAACGCCAACTCCGTGCAAACCGCCGGAAACTTTATAAACCCCCTGCCCAAATTTAGCTCCAGCGTGCAATTTAGTCATTACCACCTCCAAGGCTGAACGGCCGGTCGGTTTATGGATGTCAACCGGAACGCCCCGACCGTTATCTGTCACTCTGACCATATCTTTGGGCAAAAGCTCAACGATAATCTCGTCACAATGCCCGGAAATCGATTCGTCTAAACTATTGTCAGTCACCTCAAAAATTAAATGGTGCAATCCCTGAGAACCGGTGGTCCCAATATACATTGCCGGCCGCCGCCGGACCGGTTCCAGCCCCTCAAGCACGGTAATCTGTTTAGCCCGATAATCGTCAACAGCCGCCTTTTTCAAGACAGAACTTTCTTTGACAACCGAAACTTCTTTCGGCGTGAAGCTCTTTTTAGAAACAGGGACTTTCTTTGGCGCTCTTTTCGGCGTGGAAGCCCTTTTCGATACAGAACCTTTTTTAGAAACGGAAGTTTTTTTAGAACTTATTTTTTTTGGTTTTTTTGTTTTTTTAGCCATAAAAGAGTTTAGAATTTGGGATTTAGGATTTTCATTGCGAAGCAGTAACTATATTATACCACAAATTCGGATTTAAAACAAGAAAAAAACGCCCTGTTTTATCAAGGCGCTGGCTCACAGAATACAGAGGTCTGGCCTCTGTCTACCTCTAACCTCTGTCTACCTCTAAACTTTTTTTCTGGTTATCAATAGCAAAACGAAAGTCGCTCCCAGAACAAACGAACTGCCCACAAAATAAGGCTGATATTTTTCCAAACTGAACGTTTTTTCAATAACGACATCCGACTCTTTCTCGTTTTCCAAGGCGGAAACCGGATCCTCTTTTGTCAAGACCACGATATCTTGGTCGCTCCGGGGCAAAAGCCGCAACTCATTATCGTAAATGCTCAAAACTCCGGTTATCTCCGCTTGGTCGCCCTCACTGATTTTTGATTTATCAATGCCAGCCGTTTCTTTAAAGTAAACCAAAATCTCTTCGTCATCGCCATTTTTTATAAAAATCTTCGCTCCGGTTTTTTCAATAATCGTCCCCTCGGCTTGAACTAGACGCCCGACCATCCCTCTTCTATCCAGCTCCAACCCCGACAAAAGCGCCGGTTCAACAATTAAACCGCGATTTAAAACCGTAATATCTTTAGCGGTTTTAATTTTGATTCTTCTTTCGCCCCGGGACTGGGAGATCACCCCCTGAGCCAAAATCTCGTCGCCGATTGCCAGTTCGGGAAAATTCTTGTAATAGGAATAAATCTGAGCGCCATTAAGATAAAAAATCTGCTGGCCCAAAACGCCCGGCTCAACAATAACCACTCCTTTTATTTTAACCGACGTCTCTAATTCCAAACTCTGGATTTCGGGAATATCAAAACTGCCGGCAAAAACCGGCAGAAAAACAAAAGCCAAGACAAGTAAAAAAACCAAAAAAAACATTCTTTTGTTGACCGACCTTAAACACATAGTAACCTCAATCCGCGCTCAATTCCGGTTGCTCATATTTGCCAATAATTAAATAATCAAGAATAATATTGCTCTCTTTGTTGATATTATTGCCTTTCAAATAAACCTTGCCGGCCTGATTCAGTTCAGGGTCGGTTACTGACCATTCCTTTTCATAATCCCAACTCTCGTCCAAACTTTCAAACTTGGTTCGGTGATTAGATTCATAAGCCCAAATCTGATAATCTCCCCAGATGTTAAACTTGAGAGCCAACTGACTATCATAGCCCAAGCGGTTGGCCGCTCCGCCGACTATTTTTTCCAAACGCAAACCCAGATCATCGCGGCTCTGACGATTATAATCGCCAAACTGCCAATAATTTTCTCCATCCTGATATCGGTAATCAATATATCCTTGCTGGGCATACCGGTTAAGCCAGTCATTTTTGCTTAACATCATTTTAGCTTTGATATAAACATTTTTAATGTCCTGTCCTAAATTGGGAATAAGATAAGCGTCAATATAATCGTCGGGGGAATCACCCCTGGAACCGGAATTGTAAAATTTGGCATAACCGTTTTCCGTATCCCAAGCAACGCCGGAAGAAGTATATTCAGAAGAACGGTTGGTCTCAAAATCGTCAAACCAGACAAAGACATCTTTTCCGTTGCC
>Ga0209609_10002438_pt1 | contig 10632 bp, 10 predicted proteins | sample LakKivw325mmetaG_FD_184136 | JGI IMG/M metagenome (GOLD analysis project Ga0209609, IMG submission 184136) | Anoxic lake water microbial communities from Lake Kivu, Rwanda to study Microbial Dark Matter (Phase II) - Lake Kivu water 325m metaG... | ecosystem: Environmental > Aquatic > Freshwater...
GGTATCAAGATAGCAAGCGGAGTATGGAAGATGTTCATCAACAACTCAGAGCTGAAGACTTGGCCAAGATCTGGCATGACGCCAAAAGCTTGATCTGTTCATGACTCAGGACTTCCTGACTGGGAGATCGGGATGAAGAGGACTCAGGTCAAAGTACTCGCTCTCTTCGTCATCCTCTGTTCCCTCACTCTGTTAGGTCAGATGCCACGCGAAACACTTGCTCAAACAGGAGAGATTGAGGTTGATAACCTTCGAGGTGTGCAGTACCAAACCTCCGAGGACGTGTTCTCCAATGCAGCGGTGAACGGCACATTCTATTGGTGGGTTCCGGTGAAGAACCAGGAGAGCGGCACCCTGAACGGCGCCACTGTCGAAGTCGTGACCCGATTACCTTCTACATGGTTTGAATATTTCGGGCCAGATCCCAACTCAACTCTTCAGAAGGGAGACGATTATCTCTACACATGGAAGATGGGGTCGATAGCTCCTCGTGGCGAGCAGGGGATTTCGCTTGGAAGCAAGTCCGTAGAGAAATTCGCACCCGGATTCGACTCTCGAAGAGTTTTGATTCCTGGCATAATCGAGTCCCAGATTTCGAACCAGACAGTTGTTGTGTCGGTCACACCGCGTGAGAGTCTGCAGCGAATCGAGGCTGAAGTATATCTTGAGCAAGGCACTGGTGTTTCGGCGGCTTTCATTCTCTCCACCGCGCTCCCCAAAGTTGACTGGACTTGGGATGATGGAAGAGGGTTAGGTTGGGGGCTCGATAATCCCAAACCTAATCATGAATACACGTTCAGAGTCATGCTTCAGCTGAAGAACCCAACCTACCCGAACAAGATGTTCTACAAGCCCAGGGTTACGGTACGTTCGATAGAAGGGAGAGAGCAGACGAGATCTAGAGGCTCATCTCTCGTGGCCAAGGATGAGGTTCTAGGTACAATCACGTACTCTCTGCCTGGTAATCATGAATGGTTCTACTACCATGATCACAGGAAGGAGGTTGTGCATCGGTACTCATTAGGGGTGCCGTTCGTTGCGTTGATGATTGATAGTCCGACAGCTTTGTCGGTGGTGAAAGGGGTTATGAACATCTCAGCCTCAGCTGTCTCTTCGAGTGGAACGGTACTGGCCATGCAGTGTCGAATTGATGGAGGAGAATGGATGCCCTTGAACCCCGGTAACGAGACTCAGAAGGAGTATGGATATGGGGCTCTGGGTGCAAAGTCAGCCTATGTCGGCTCGATCGACTGGGATACCACTCCCTTGCCGGACGGCCCCCATGAAATCACTATTAGAGCAGAAGACTCAAACGGCATAGCCGACAACAAGACCATCACCGTCATAGTCGACAACTCTGGGCCAAGGTTCGTCGGGTACTCGCAGATCATCAACTTCGTCTATGTCGTCGCAATAGTCATCGGAATTGTCGGGTTAGTATGGATAGTGGACAGAAAACGTCGATAGTTCCAGAGGACGCGTCACGAAGAGATACGTGGCTCTGTCGAACTACCGATTCATCTGCTATGATTCTCTGAACCAATTATGATGAGCGACCAAAAGTTGCACTCCGTGGTCGAGACGGGTCAAGGGCGTAGACATATCCAAGAGTGAGACACACATCCCATGGGAGAAGGTGGAGTGTCATGCGTGCGTTGGAATCCATAGACGAGAAATTCGAGCGCAGTGGAGTCACGTTTCATGCCAGCTTGGTCAAGCTTGAGAATGCTGTCCTCATTCTCTTCTACGAAGGATCTAGTAAGCTTGGGACGGTGGCCTTGGCTATGCCAGGGATCTTAGAGGAGAAAGTGGGACGATCATCAGTCCTCTTGGGTGGCAAGTACCTAATGGTGAGCAGAGCGCTCGCCGAAAGGGCAGCTGGATCTTTCGGCAAACTAGCACTCGTTTCAGTGAACACATCCATTGAGGAGCCTGAAGCGCTCAGAATCTACGCGAAACTGCTAGACGACTTGAAGCAGCCCCAGACGGCCGGCTAGTATGAGACGAGACTCGACAGCGCCGATTCTCCGAGCACGCTTGCCGAGGCTCTTTGAACCTCATCTCTGTACTGTTCATCCGTATAGACTCGAATGATGTTCATATAGGCCGTCAGCACGTCAACGATTTTCGAGACCTCTGAGATCTTCTGTGGCAGTTTCTCGCCGTTTGGGCCCCGGTAGAAGACCGGGATATCCATAGGTTCCAGTTCTGCTGCCGAGTGGTATGGTACCGACGGAAGAGACGGCAAGTCTATGCTGACATCTTCGACGGCAACTTTCGCCTTATGCGCAATCTCCTCCTCCATCTTGACTCGAACCGTGTCCTTCGTGAAGAGACTTGAGAGAAACTCGTCTTTCACGAAGAAAGTCTTCTCGTATGCACACTTGAGCAGCCTACGGCGGTCAAGGTCATCAACTATCGTTCTGGATTTCGCGCTCCTACGGAGTGCAGCCCACACGACATCGTCGTCGAGTGCAAGATACTCGTCAACAGAGCCAAGCTGGGTGATGTCGAGATCGTCCTTTGCATACTCCAGAGCCTTCAGTAGCATTAACTGGGCTGCGCGTGAAGTCTTGTGGAAGTAGATTGTTCTGAACGATTCCAGCCTCGCCAGTATGAAGCTCTCAAGTGTTGAAAGAGCCGTCACATCCACGGCCAGGTTGCCGTTGAGAACATCCATCGTGTAGATTAGACGGAAAATGTCGACACCACCGTACCCGGCGCCGGTGTGGTACGAGTCTCGAAGCACAAAGTCCATCTTATCGACATCCACTGAGCTCCGAATGATTTGATCAAGATAGGCACGTTTCGGATCCTCGAATCTTCCAACACATAGTCTGCTGACGAGATTCGGATCCAGCCCTTCGTGTTGGAGCACCTTAGAGAGTTCTGAGTTGAGGATGATGCTTGTGGACATGTCCTCGTGGGTCTTCCCAACATACTTCTGCAGTAGCGGTTCGAAGAGATGTGAGAATGGTGCGTGACCCACATCATGCAGCAATGCGGCAACCTTCACGGCCTTCTTCTCACCTTCATCAAGTCTCACAGGGAGATTCTCAGACACGACTCCAGCCAAGTACATTGTTCCCAGCACATGCTCAAAGCGAGTGTGCGTAGCCGCAGGATACACGTACTCGGCCCCAGAAAGCTGTCTGATTCTTCTCAGCCGCTGAACTGGGCCGGTGTCGAGTATTCTCTTCTCGGTTTCTGTGAGCCTAATGTAACCATAAATCGGATCTTTGATGAAGCCCCAGAAGCCCTTTTCGCTCAAAGTTGCTCCGTCTCACAGAATACGTATGCCATTCTCTGCTCTGCTTGTCCTTAAAAGGCAAGAAGCTGCCATGTGGATACTTGAGAGAGTGGAAGCCCGACCGACACCATTTTCTATACGACCTTGGCGGAGACCTCAAAACGACAGGAGCGGCAGGTTGTGAATAGACCCCACAAAGGGGCATTCATAGTTCTCGAGGGTGGCGATGGTTCTGGAAAGACCACTCAGGCAAGATCGCTCCAATCTGCGCTGAGACACGGGGGTTACAAGGTCCACTCGACAGCTGAGCCAAGCCTAAGCACAGTAGGCAGACTGATTCGGCGAAGGATACTCCATGGGAAGAAGACTTCGCCGGAGGTCGAGGCCCTTCTATTCGCCGCTGACCGATTCCTGCACCTAGAGTCCGAGATATTCCCTGCGCTCGCTGACGGAAAGATTGTCGTGTGTGACCGCTACATGTATGCCTCCTTCGCCTATCAAGGCGCCCAAGGTGTAAACGCAGATTGGCTTCGCGAGATCAACCGGTTCGCCGTGAAACCAGACCTCGTACTGTACTTGGACGTTCCCGCTGAGATTGGTATGAGCAGGATAAGGAGAAAGAAGAGCATCTTGGAGAAGCTGGAACTTCAACGGCGTGTGAGAGACGAGTACCTGAGACTGGTTCGAGCGGGAGAACTCACGCTCGTTGATTCAACCCAACCGATCACGAAAGTAAGTGAGAATATCCTAGACTTGGTCGCACAGAAGATACGAGAACTGGAAATCTAGAGGTACTTCTTCGGGAATTTCGCAATGATCGTCCAAACGTTTCCAAGGTTAGCCTTCGCGATCTGGGTGCAGAGCTGATACGCGTCCCACCGATCATAACCGTACTCGCTCTCAAGCCACCGGATCAACTCTACAAAAGCAATTCTCACCGCCTCGTCTAGTGGCATGCCGGTGCCAGAGCACGCGACGGCAGCGATGAATTCTCCGGACTCGATTCGAGGCCAACCTATCTGCTTCTTCTTGATCACCTCGACAGTTGCCTCAACTTCAGCAGGCATCTCTATTGCCGTTCCACATAGTTCCGCGTCGCCTTGAGTTGCATGAACATCGCCGATGTAGAGGTAGGCGCCGCTGATGTTGACCGGCAAGTAGAGCGTGTTTCCACATGCGATGTCCGGCACGTCCATGTTTCCTCCATGAGGACCAGGCTTCTCGCTCGAGATCGATTCGATCTCGGGAGCAGTCCCGATCGTACCAATCATTGGACTATATGGAAGCGTGTGCTTATCATCAAAGACCACCTTGCCGTCGCGTATCGGGCAGACGCGTGTTCCGTGCGGAGGATTCACTCCGAGGAAATCTTGGTATGCGTACTTTGCTTGGTCGCACAGGTACCACCACCAAGACGGGATACGTGTCGCACCCTGACCTATTCTCGGGCGAATATCTTTGATCTTCACTGCGAGCGTGTCGCCCTTCTCGGCGCCGTCAACATAGATCGGTCCGACTACGGGGTTCGAGAAAGGCATGGCCTTTGTGTCCCGTCTATCTTGTGGACTCCTGATCTGGCCTGAGAAGGCATCCTCGGTCTCGACAAGAACGGTCTCTCCTGATCCTATTCGAAGAGTAGGTTCGTAGAATGGCCCTAGCGAGTACCGTAGTACCTTCTGATCAGCCAGGGTCAATCGCTTCATCTAAGTTTCCCTTCGAACCATGAATCGAGCAAGGCCCTCAATGGTATCTCTAGCGCTCGATTTCGGGAGTCTCTTGAGGGCGCTCAACCCGTCTTCGATGTATCTATCTGCTAGGCTCTTCGCGTGATCTAAGCATCCGTATTTCCTGTACAGGTCAATTGCTTCACCGATCTCTTCTTGTGAAATCGTCGACTTTCCGAGCACTTTCATGAACCGTTCCCTGTCTTCTGCCGAGGCGGATTTGACAAGGTGTGCGGCCATGATGGTCCGCTTGCCTTCTCTGATGTCGCCGCCGATCTCCTTCCCGTACTTGTGAACGTCACCAGTGACATTCAATAGATCGTCAACGATCTGAAAGCCCACGCCTGTGGCTTCGCCGAACTTGGTTGCAGCAGACAGCTGACTCTTTTTTCCGCCTGCTGCGATCACGCCCGCCTCACAGGCCAAAGCAATGAGCGCGCTTGTCTTGTTCCGGAGCACTTCGATAACGTCCTCTTCAGTGAAGTCCTGTCGGTTATTGAGTTCGAATTCCAGTGCTTGACCTTTGGTAATCTGGAACGCCCTGTCAGCGAATCGCTGAATGAGCTTGTTCTTGGTCGTCGCGTCAAGTGATCCGCCTGTGGCGGCTTCGAAGACTTTGATCAGCATCGCGTCGCCGGAGTTGATTGCTGTCGATTGCCCGAACATTATGTGGATGCACGGTTTCCCTCGTCTTAGTTCGCTCTGGTCCTCGATGTCGTCATGAATCAACGTCATGTTGTGGAGGATCTCAATTGCGCCTGCGGCTGGAAGGGCTCTTCGTTCTTGACCTCCAACTACTTTGCAGAAGAGAAGTGTGAGGGCTGGCCTGAACCTCTTTCCTCCACGATCGAGTAGTTCCCACATCGGCTGATGAAGCGTGCCGGGTTGGCCGGCCCGCGGAATGTATTCTTCGATTTGTTGATTCACCATAGTTGCGTACTTTTCAAGCACAGAATTTAGTTCGCTCATGGGTAACTGACGCTCTTGAGGCATTAGTGTTGTCAAAGACCATATGTCTTTGCTGGGGCTCGATCTGTGGCTAGTCGTGGGAGGTTGTGTCGTCTTCCCTGTATGGGGCTGTGAGTAACTTTCTGATCCGCTCAGAGATCTTCTTGCCTATGCCCTCTACGTTTTGAAGTTCCTTGTCTGATGCCAAGAAGACCCTCTCCACTGTGCCGAATGCATTCAGCAGCCGCCTTGCGATGACCGTGTCGACTAGCGGCAGACCTGCCACAACGAATTCCTGTTCGCGCGCGAGTGAGTCGGGCTTGCGTTCCATTCTTATTCGGGGCCGGCGCTCTCCCTTTGACTGCTCACGCCTTGCGATTGAGAGCAGCAGGAGAGCGGTCTCAGAGGGGCTTCTAGTCCACACCACGGGTACACCGAAGTCTACGATGATGCTTGCAAGTGCCCCCATGACAGCCTCTGGTGCGATGTTACGCGCGGTCTGGAAACCCTCTCCCTCGATCAGCAGGATCGGCATCTCGTACGCTGACTTGAGGTTGGAGATCTGCTCGAACAATCTCCCATCGATTATAGATGCAACAAAATCCTCAACGGTCTTTCGTTCTATCGCCGTTCGGTCTGAAATCACGAAGTCGCCTATGCTGAGCGTCTCCTGGGTGATGAGGATGTCGTACTTGGAAAGTTCCCTAGTAGTCGGTGAACCTAGTTCACGCGCGTCAACGATTATCGTCGGCTTCTGCGATGTCACTATCACAGGTTCCTCCTTCAGGAACTCCTCCAAGTTAGGCTGGTCGAGGTCCGTTTCGGTCGCCTGAGACGCGACCTGCTTCAACGCAACGGCCATCATCCTTTCTCTTCGTCGAGAGATGTAATAGTATGCCTCATCCCTAGTTCCAATGGCCATGAGCACTGTTGCCTTGCCAGGACCCTTCCTGCCCGTCCTTCCCCTCCGCTGAATGTATCGGATCGCGCTCGGCACTGTGTCGTAGAATATGACCTCGTCACATTCAACGATGTCTAGACCTTCTTCACCGATCTGGGTGGCGACCAAGACATTGTATTCGCCTGACTTGAAGTCCTCAAGAAGCATCGTCTGCTGCTTCTGAGAAAGGCCCTTGTCGGCGCTCTTCGTCTGCTGCCCCACTAGCCTTACGGCGGAGATGCCTGGCTGCTTGCTCAGCTCTTCAACAAGCCTAGCTGCGGTTGCTCTATAGTTGGTGAATACCATGACGCGCCTCGAACCGAGCGCAAATGTCTCTGTGATCCTCTTGAGGAGAACTTGCAATTTCGGATGCTCGTTCCCTTTGTCTATTTCCTGCGATGCTACTCTCGAAATATCTACGATCCTTGAATCCTCAAGAAACGCTCTGAGCCAGGGCATTGCTCGCTTCTTCAGTCGTTCTTGCAAGCTGTCAAGGTAGGCTTTCAGCGGGGAGAATCCCTGTGTCTCGAGGAGTTCCATCGCCTTGAGCGCATGAATTGAGGAATACAGGCCGAACGATATTCTTCGAAGCAGGTTCTTTGCAGCCGGCTCATGTATTGTGTCATGGCGTATCTTCTCTCTTGCTTCGAGAATATCGCGTAGACGAATTCGGTCCGCGTCAGCGGTGGGCAGATAGCCATAGTCTCTGGCTCCCTTCAGCACGTCCTTCACGTAGTCATCGAGCAACCGTTTGACTTCTCGGAAAACGGGGGGCAGTTCCACGGGGACCCAGTCGACCTTGATTCCTCCGACGAAAGGTTTCACGTCTTGATCTGAGATCGTGCGGGCCTCAATCCGTTTGATGTTGAGACGGTTGCAGACTTCCTGTATTGCCTCCTTGGTTGATCCCGGAGAAGCGGTGAGTCCAAGCACGAGGCCATGCGGGACTTTGCTGTATCGCTCTCCGATGTACGTGTAGGCGTAATCGCCGACAGCTCTATGTGCCTCATCGAAAACGAGGAGACATATCCCAGCCAAGTCGATCTTGCCGGATATGAGATCATTAACGAAGACCTGAGGCGTTGAGACGACTAGGCGTTTCGCCCAAGCCTGACTCCTGTCATCCGGGGAGGTCTGTCCTGTTATGCAGGCGAATTCTTCAGGATCAAGTCGAAGCAAGCCTTTGAACGTCTTGTAGTGTTGTTCGACTAGTGGGCGTGTCGGCGCCAGCACCACCACGTGCCTTGCAGGGTACTGTTCTAGTCTCTTTGCGGCGACTAGAGCAGCGATCAGGGATTTCCCCAATCCTGTTGGTATGGAGACGAGTGTGTTGGCACGAAGTGCGTTCTCGGCTACCCTCTCTTGATACGTTCGCCTCTCGACCGACTCTGCATTGATCAGAGGATGATCGAAGAGGCTGAGGTGAGCCAAGTCTATCAACTCACAGCGTGATGTCGAGCGAATTAAGAATTGCCAAGCGGATCGCGGAGAAACACCCTGCCTGAAATACTTGAGGCTTGCATGGTGAGTTGGGAACGGCAATGCAGATCATAGCGCATGAGGATGCTGACGGAATCTGTAGCGCAGCAATTGTGAGGATGACTAACCCGTCTGCAAGGGTATTCTTCAGCAAGCCATGCAGTCTGCTGCATGATCTTGATCAGATGGAGACTCGAAGAGATCTTGTCGTACTCGATCTGGCACTGTGCGAACTTGCGAAGGAACAGATCGTAAGCAGACTGTCTCGCTGGGGTGGCAGAGTCCTCTACATCGATCACCATCCCGACACTGCAATCTCCTTCCCAAGGCGGTCCAGCGTCGAGGTTGTCGCCGGCGACGTTTCAGCCTCGGAGTTGACGTTCACTCACCAGGGATCAGGCCTCAGAAGAGAAGCTGAGCGCATTATGCTGATGGGTGCAATCGGCGATTATGCGGATCTGACACCATTCTGCGTCGATCGTCTGAACAGGTGGGATAAGCGCTCCGTCTTCCTCCAAGCAGGCTTCCTGTGTGGAGCATTGGAGGTTACGCGACCCGATCACGAGTTTCATAGGCAGATTGTGGATCTCCTAGCTAGCTGTAGACCTCCCTGCGAAGACAGTAGAATCGTAGCATATGCGGTCAAGGCGAGCGAGCTAGAGGAATCGTTCAGGCAACGTGTAGAGAAGAGTGCTCAGAAGCTTGGGAAGATAGGTGTTGCCTATGACTTGAACGGTCCTGCCGGGAAGGGCGCAACCTATGCTGCTGCCGCTGCGGCCGTTAGCATCGGAGCTTACGTCGACAAGGACATGCGTCGTGGCTCTGCGGATATTTCCTTTCGTGTCATTGACCGATCGGTTGACATGAACAGGATCCTTCGAACAGTCGCCCCCAAGCTGGGCGCCTCAGGAGGAGGACATCCGGAGGCCTGTGGCGCTCGGGTTCCTCTCGACAAGCTCGATGAGTTCTTCCAAGCGGTAAATGACATGCTGGCACCTAGCACGAACTAGCACTATCCGGTCAATACCGTAGACATCCACGACAGTTCGTGAGCTACGCAGATCTGAGCTTTCTGATCTGCTCCAACGCAGAAAGGTACGTCTTGACGGCTTCTCCAAGTTCTCGAAGGGGCGCGAGTCCATGCTCGCTCTTGATCGCCGCGTTCAGTTCAGCGATCTTCTCAAGGATCGCCTGATCAAGGTTGTCAAGCACTTGCTGACTGGCGAGCCTGACTTCTTCCTCAGCCGACTTGACGATCGCGACGGGACGATTGCACTTTGGACAGAACGTGTCTTTTCCGAGCCTGAATAGTGGAGTTGCGCATACTGGGCATGTTTCTTGCAGCATTGTTGCGCCAGATCTGAGGAGATCTGCCATTCGCTTCACTTCTGCGCCCATCCAAGATCGCCTGTCTAAGGGAAGGTTTTTGGGCGGGACCTATAAAATGCGTGAATCAGCGAGTTAGCGATGCGGGGCGCAGGGATTGTCGAAGGCAAAGCGCAAGGAAGAATACGAGGAACGAACAAAACAAGCCATGGCCGTTCTTAACGAAGTTTCCCAAGACACAACGACCCCTAGAAACATAAGACGAGCCGCCAAGACCGCCATGGATTCACTTCAGACGCCGGGCGTCAGCTTGGGCGTGAGGGCCGCGAACTCCATATCAATCCTCGACGATATCAGTCAGGATCCGAACATGCCACAATACACTAGAGTAAAGATCTGGAACGCCGTGAGCCTGCTCGAAGCAATCAAGGACTAACACATCACCAAAACGACGATACCGTTTCAGCAGTTCGCATGGCCGCTAACGTGAGCAGATCCGGCCACAGCTGAGATTTCTCGGCAGCAACGAAGGCTTAAATTCAACAAAATCAAGCCCGGTGCAAGTGACGTGATTGGGCTTTCTTGGAAATCATGCACCCTACGCGGCAGACTTGAATCTCGTCATCCAAATAGTCGTGCTTTCCATGTTGCTGGCTGGAGCATACTTTGTGAGAGCGTCGAAACTCAAAACTCATAGTCGTCTTATGAAATCGGCAATTATCACCCAGCTTGGTGCGCTGATCCTTTGGATGGGCCCATCCTTGGTGCTCAACATCGAGGCGTTGAGGTCGTTCACGTCTGGTGTGATCATTACAGCTCTGCATGCTCTAGGGGGCGTTTTGGCGCTGGCTCTCGCGATCAGTGCCTCTTACCATAGAACAATTGGCTCTTTGCAGTTGAAATGGACTATGTGGTCAGCTTTCATCGTGTGGACTTCGACCGTAGTTCTCGGAATAGGCTTCTAC
>Ga0209609_10002439_pt1 | contig 10631 bp, 8 predicted proteins | sample LakKivw325mmetaG_FD_184136 | JGI IMG/M metagenome (GOLD analysis project Ga0209609, IMG submission 184136) | Anoxic lake water microbial communities from Lake Kivu, Rwanda to study Microbial Dark Matter (Phase II) - Lake Kivu water 325m metaG... | ecosystem: Environmental > Aquatic > Freshwater...
AATAGCACTGTGTTTATAGATTTTAATGGAATTATATGCGGTATCTATAATAAACTTTCCGAAGGAACGCGTCCATCGTGGAAATTTTCAAGACAGGGAAACAAAATCAGGGTTTTTGATACACCATTTGGAAGATGCGGAATTCTTATCTGCAGTGACAGATGGTATCCAATTATCGCAAGAACTCTTGTTCTTGATGGCGCGCAGTTTATCCTTATCCCGACCTATGGCTCAAAAAATACGGCACAGAACAGGGCAGTACTTGCCAGATCAAGAGAAAATGGTGTACCAATCGTTCAGGCAAATGTAGGGATGAATCTTATTATAAATAGGGGCGAAATTGAAATATACAGTCGTGGAATCAACAAAATCACAACCGGCTACATAGATATTCCTGTAAAACCTTCTGGGGAAGCAGTTTATGCATGTGAAAAGGAATTTCTGAAATGCCAGAAAAAAATTCAGGTAAACTGGTATAAGACAATAACCAAAAGGTTGAAAAAAAACAAACCAACAAGAGATGAACAAAGACATTTTATTTCTGATAAGATGTTTGAAAAATTAAAAAAAACAAAGTGGGGTGAAGATCTTATAAAATGGAAACCAGAAAATTAGGCAATACAGGAATCGATGTGAGCATTATCTCTCTTGGTGGAGTTGCTTTTACATGGCTTGGCAAAAAACGTTCAGATTATTTGATTGATTTTTGCGTTGAAAGTGGTATCAACTATATAGATATTTATTCGGGCACAGCTGAAAAAATCAGGGATTCACTGAGAAAACACAGAGGAAAAATCTTTATCTCCACAAGAGGAACTTCAAAAACCATTGACAATCAATTGAAAGAATTCGGGCTTGATTATTTCGATATTTTTCTTTTGAGCATGATAGACGACAAAAAACATCTTGACGGGGCAATAAAAGAGGCGGAAATTCTTGAAAAATTCAGAAACGAAAAATTCAATATTTTAGGAATATGTACCCATAATCCTTCTCTTTATGAACAAATACTGAAGCAGGAAATTTTTCAGGTAATGATGATTCCCATAAATTGTATAGATGAGGTTGACAAAAATTTCCTTGAAAAAGCATCAGAAAAAGGAAAAGGTATCATAGCCATGAAACCTTTTGCAGGGGGAAATATTAGAAAATATGATTCTGCTATAAGGTATGTTCTGAATCTGCCTGTTTCCACAGCAATTATAGGAATGGCAAGGGTTAATGAAGCAAGAAAAAATTTGAGTGTGCTTAAAAACCTCGAAATAACAAAGGAGGATCTGAATTTTTACAAAAAAATTCGCAAGCAATTTGCAGGACAGTTTTGCAGATACTGTGGACATTGTATTTTCCCTGATCCCTGCCCTCAAAATATTCCTGTAAGAACAATTATGATGCTTGAAACCCTGGCATATCAGGGAAATCTTAAACGGCGAGTTTCGGAAAAAATTCTCAAATCAATAGAAAATTGCATTGGGTGTGGTAAATGTGAAGAAAGATGTCCCTATAAGCTACCCATCAGGAAACTTCTTCCCCTGAAGGTAAAAAAATACCTGGAAATCACAGGATAGTCTCCTGAACAACCACACAATAAAATTTATCTATCTCCGGGATCCTGATGATAAACTTTTCCTTCGATTTTGATACACTTAATTTACCGAACGGGCTGAATATTTTTTCTATTTGCTTGTTTTCCGGTGGAGCAAATTCCAGAACAAAATTTTTTTGTTTCTTTTCTGTGAAATTTGTTAATGTGATGGTGTACCCATCTTTTCTTTCAAGCAGTACTGCCTCTATCAAAGGGTTTGAACAGACCAAATTTTTCTCCAGAGGCCCGATTAAATCTCCAACAATCATTCTGACCTGGCTGTTGTATTCTGTCGGGAAAAACAAAGAAAGTTCGTCCTTATCTCCTCCCCTTCCATATGGCTGTAAAGGGATGGCATCCCTCACATATGCCGGTCCAAATAAAGCACCAACAATTATTGCCTTTCCCTTTCCATAATTGTTCTCAACAACTGCAATCTCTCCATTTGAGTATCTGCCAATCACATTTCCTTTATCCACAATAAAAGTCTGTCTGTATCCATAAACTTTCATACTTTTGCCCGAGTTGAAAACAATGGTGTCAAGTGGTTTCATATGCAAAAGTTCAAGTTTTGGTCTTATCGCATTTACAGTTTTTTCAAGTTTTGCGTCTTTTATTCCAAAAACCTCCTTAAGCACATCCATTGACCTGTTACAATGGTCAAAGAGTCCACCACCTGCCACTGATATAAGAAGCCCTCCTTCTTTCACCCAGTTTTTCAATGCATTCGCTGCTTCTGGTCTCAGATGGTCTCCTATCAAAAAATAGATCTTGAAGTTTTTCAAATAACCTTCAATCAAATCTTCTTCCGAAAGGATTTCAACAGGGTATTGAAGATGCCTCAAAAGAAGGTAAAGAAGATGTCTCTCCTGCGGATAAACACAATTTCCAGGCAAACGCTCAGAAAATGGTTCTCTGGCAAGATCCCATATATCTGTTGTTGAGCTCCACCCTATTGCAATTTTTCCAGGCACCACCTTTGCATCAATCAAATAATCCTCAATCATACCGATAGTTCTGTTGACTCTTTTTGTTGCTTTCATAATTTCAGGATGACCCGTATACGAACATCCGTCCGGCCAGCCAAAAACGTAGTAGTGTAGCCATTTGAAACCTGAACCATACATAATGTAGCTTGCAAGCTCAACAAACTTATCATTGTATCCATATGTTCCTGACGATATTAAATAAGAACCAAGTGGACAGTTATGGTATTTTGCAAGACTTCTTGCTAAAGCTGCCTCATATGACTGGGTTTGCGGTCCAATATAATCAGGAGTTCCACAGAGCCCCCAGGAAATTTCAGAACTGTATTCAGTCACACCTCTTTCCTTGAAAAGTAAAAATATATCATCTCCCCTTCCTATCGCAGGAAAACCACCGATTGTTGGATATACACTTCCTGAATTTACGTATGAACCTTCAGGAAAAATCCTTTCAATAAGTTCAGTCGCTTTTGCATTAACCTTTGCAAAAAGAAGTGTTCTGAATCTGGTTGAATGGTAATGAAATATATCCGAATCTTTTGCAATATCATCAGGGTTTATAGATTGTTGCTTCAGGTATGACTCAAACATCTCTTTACATTTTGGCCAGCTCATAAGTGTTTCAAAGGGTGGTGGACCTGTTTCTTCAATAAGCTTTATGTGAAGTGGAAATTTTCTTCCAAGTTTTTTGTAAAGATCATCCGCAATCCGCTTGTATCTGGCTTCAAGTTTTGAAAAATCCCCTTCATAGCAATCCCTTGTCAGATGAGCGTTTTGAACTGAATAAAAACCTTTTTCAGTGATAAACCCCTTCAATTTTGAATCCTTTCCATACATAAGAGGATGGACGCTATAAGCCTGTCCATTAAGACCTGATGCAACAGCAAGTTTGAACTGAAGTTGGGGGAAAATATCCCTTATAGCACCGGTCAAAAGAATCTTTTTTGCTGGTTTACCAGGTGGATTATATTTCTCAAGAATTCCTATTTGCTTTTTTATCATTTCATCCATTGTAAGCGCCTTATATTCGCCAAGAAGCCCTTTTTCATACTTTTTAAGTCCTACCGCAACATAAACTGTAGTTTCCTCCTTTCCCGGACCAATTGTTATCGTCTTCACAATATTTTCTGGTTTTCCTGTTGAAATATTTACAATCATCTCAGCATCACCTGTCTGAGAAAGAACAATTTCAGGAACCTGTATGGTGTAAACATTGAATCTGTGCCAGGTTGTTTTCTCTCTTTTCTCAAGATGTTCATCCGGACCCGGCTGTTTTTCGAAAATTCCGGTTTTACCGACGAAAAAAGTCTCCCTTGGAGCCCATGGATGATTTCCCATGATAGCAAATCCTGTAATTACTTTCAGTAAACCTTTCCCATTTTTTACTTCAAACTTTACAAAAACAGGTTCTGTAAAATGTGAAAGGATGGGAGGTCGATTGCCTCTTCTCCAGTTCCAGTCATCCCCTGGAACCAGAGACAGATCATCTGTGATGTAGAATAGGTCTATTATTCTTCGGGCAGATGGTCTTTCATTTTTATCCTTTGTCAATAAAATTGTGGCAGGTCCCTTTTCCAGACTTACTTCCATGGACTGATAAACATAATCAGTGTTGTGCCATGCCCACGGCCCCTGAACTGTTTCACCTCTGCCAAAAGGGAAGAATTTCCTGTCCTGCATTCTACCAAAAACTGCTTTCGCTTTTACTTTTTGATTCTGGATGATACTTACATTGAAAACAGAGCCAAAACCATAGCAACTTTCGTATCTTACCCAGATTTTATATTCTTTTGTTTCAGGAACAACGAAAGAAAATCGAGCTTCAGCATAGTTATCAAAGGCATCGGCCTCTATTTTTTGCCTGCTGAAGAAATTTGGCAAAGAAGGGAAATATCCATCATCTGTGATTCTCCATCCCTTTATTAACCTGAAGGATTCAGCTTCAATCGGAAGTTCAAAGCAATAACCTGATGCAGAAATAATAAAAAACATCACGGCAGCTAAAACAAGTTTCTCTTTCATTTTTGGCTCCTGTAAGGTTTACCAAGCATATTATACAAATTCGTATCTTTTTGTAAAAACCTTTATTTTTTTGCATATTAAGATAAAATTGAGGTATGGAGCAACTGGTTAAATTGCAGGAAAAGCTGGCAGAAATGATTGATATTAACAATAGATTGCAGAAGGTTGAAACTGTTGCAGGCTGTGATGTTGCGTATGAAGGAGAAAAAGCCATCGCATGCATTGTAATATTTGATATCTCTACATTTTCAAGTATTGATGTTGTCTTTCATCAGGAAAAGATTTCTTTCCCGTATATAGCCGGGTTTCTCGCTTTTAGAGAAGCACCCGTCATCATAAATGCGATAGCAGAATTAAAAAGGCCTCCTGATGTTTTTATTTTTGATGGACATGGAGTTGCTCATCCGCGGAAAATGGGACTTGCAACATGCGCAGGTATACTTATTGACCAACCATCAATCGGCTGCGCAAAATCAATCCTTTCTGGCAGTTTTTCAGAACCAGATTTTGAAAGAGGAAGTTATTCCTTAATTACAAATGAAAAAGAGGTGGTAGGTGCAGCAGTGAGAACCAAAAATGGAGTTAAACCTGTTTTTGTTTCACCGGGTCATAAAATCGGCCTTCAGCAATCAATTGAAATTATTCTCAAATGCAGCACAGGAAATTTCAGAATTCCAGAACCATTAAGACTTGCCCATATTTTAGCAGGTAAAAGAAAAAGGAGGGATTATGACTTTCTGGAAAATTTTTCTTGTATCTCTTTTTATTCTCAACCTATCACACGGACAGACAGATGAAATCATAAAGCTACCCTCTTTTGAAAAAAAAGGAAATCTTTCTCTGGAGGAAACAATTGTAAAAAGGAGAAGCGTTAGACAATATTCAAATGAAAAACTTTCAATGAAAGAACTCGGGCAATTGCTGTGGGCTGCGCAGGGAATAACCTCTGACTGGGGAGGAAGAAGTGCACCATCAGCAGGTGCAACATATCCACTTGAAATTTATGTTGTTGCAGGGAATGTTGAAAATTTGCAAACCGGACTCTATCAATATTTACCACAGGGCCATTCCTTAAAGTTAATATCAAACGTCGATTTAAGAAACCAGCTGACAGCAGCAGCTTTTGGCCAGCATATGATAAAAAATGCACCTGCAACAATCGTCATTGCTGCTGATTTTGCCAGAACCACAAGGAGATATGGAAATAGAGGTATCATGTACGTACATATTGAGGTTGGCCATTCAGGACAGAACATTTATCTGCAGGCAGAAGCACTTGATCTTGGTACTGTGGCAATTGGTGCATTCGATGAAAAACAGGTTAAAAATTTACTCGGAATAAAAGAGAATCCGCTTTATATTATGCCTGTGGGAAGAAAGGGGGAAAAATGACAGACCGGGAATGTTTTTATGCCTCGATGAACTATCAGAATAGAAACAGGCATCCATTCTGGGATTTATTCGGACCATGGCAGGAAACCCTGGAATTATGGAAAAAACAGGGTTATGATGGAAAGGATGATTTCGGAGCAGACAAACTTGTTCAGATTCGAAATATATTTTCTCCCCATCCTCCATTCGAAAGAAAAATTATTTCTGAAGACAGCCTTCACAGAATCATTATCAATGAGGATGGCGTGATGCTTAAGGAATTCAAAGATAAAAATACAATGCCACAATTTTTGAGATTCCCGGTTGAAACCCGTCAGGATTTTTTGAAATTCTGGGGAGAAAGAATGAATACAGATATCGGTGCCAGAATTGGTTCAGACTGGAAACAACAATTGATCAACGCTGAAAAAAGTGATTGTCCTTTCTTCATTACAGCAGACAGATGGGTTGGGTTTTTTGGACCATTAAGAAATCTTGTGGGAGTGGAAAAACTGTGCATGCTTTTTTATGATGAGATTGAGTTTGTGGAAGAAATGATGGACGCTTTTTTACAGCATACTTTAGAAACAATGAAGCGGGTTCTCGAAGTTGTTCATGTTGATATTCTGATAATCTGGGAAGACATGGCTTATCATTCAGGTCCGCTTATTTCCCCCGATATGGTAAGAAGATATATGCTTCCGCAATACAGAAGACTTATTGATTTTGTTAAAAACTATGGGAAAAAGGTATCCTTTGTTGCGCTGGATAGCGATGGAAATGTTGACAGTCTCATTCCAATCTGGCTTGATGCAGGAATTGATATTATTTATCCTTTTGAAGTGCAGGCTGGAATGGATGTCATTAAACTGAGAAAAAAATACGGAAAATCCTTAAGAATGTGGGGTGGTTTTGATAAAAAGATTATCGCTAAAAGCAAAGAGTTAATAGATAGGGAAGCTGAAAGGCTTGCTCCGCTTGTTGAAGAAGGTGGTTATATCTGCGGTATGGATCACAGTGCTCCACCCGATATCTCTTTTGAGAATTTCAGTTATTTTATGAAAAAAATGAAAGAGATAAGTAAAAAATAACAGGGAGGTCGTATGGCAAAAAAATATTTAGAATACGGCTTAACAAACCTCGTAAGGGCAAGACCAATAATAATTATAGTTACACTTCATACTGATGGAACGGTTAATGCTGGGACTTTTGGAGCCTATACAAATGTATCTGGTTCAGAAATCGGAATAGCAATAGGTAAACCCTCCCACACTTATAAAAATATAAAAAGAACCGGAGAACTAACCATCAATGTTGTCACAAAATCAATTTCTCATGCCGCAGAAATATGTGGAAAGAATCTTCCCGAAAATAAAAGTGAACTGGAAGAAGCAGGCCTTCACTGTCAGAATTCAAAAAGGGTCTCTGTGCCGATTATCAAAGAATGCGTTGCAAATATTGAGTGCAAATATGTCAAAGAAATTGAAATCAACTATCACAGCTTTGTTATTGTAAAATGTCTGGCTGGATATATTGAAGAAGAATTTATCGCACCCGATGGTGGACTTGACCTGATTAAATCACAGGCAATCTTTAATATCGGTTATCCCGAACCACTCTATGCAACACTGGAAAACCCATTTCTGGCAGGGCAAAAATAATGACAGAGAAAAATCTAAAAAAGAGCCTGAGAGAAAAAATTAATCCAGACCTGGAAGTTGAGATTATACGGGATTCAAAATCTCTTCTGCATATAGAAAACATACACAACAAAAGAAAGTTAAGGATACATTCATGTTTCATCAGAGCACCCGAACAAATTATTGAAGCAATCGCTCAGTACATAACGGGAAAAAGAAAAAGATATAATCGCAATAAAATAATAGCATTTGCAAGAAGGACTTTTTCAACTCAGTTACCCGAGTGCACAGAAACTGATTACAAAGGCAAATTTTATAACCTGAAACAGATATTTGATCAGTTGAACAAAACATATTTCAACAATTCAATCAAATGCGACATCAGCTTCAGCAGGAGATTCAGTGGAAAAAGAACTCGTTCCATCGTTTTTGGCAATTACAATCCAGGGAAAAATCTCATAAGAATAAACAGGGCACTTGACAGTGAGTCTGTTCCTGAATTTTTCATAAGATATATCATCTTTCATGAAATGCTCCATGCTCATATTTATCTATCAGGAATGAATTCCAGCAGACATACAAAAATTTTCAAGAAAAAGGAAAACCGTTACCCTGAATTGAAGCTTGCTGAACAATGGAAGAAAAATAATCTCGGCCTCTTTATCCATTCACATAAGGAGAAAAATTGTGTACAGAAGACTCAATGAAAAAATAATCTTAAAACTTTATAGCATTGTCGGTAAGGAAAATTCAGTTCTTGAAGACGTCAAGCTTACTGACTACAGTCACGATGAGTTTTCACTTAAGGAAATTCATCACAAACCAGAGATAGTTTTAAAACCATCCAGCACAGAAGAAGTATCGAGAATAATGAGGATTGCAACAGAAGAAAACATCCCTGTGGTAGCAAGAGGCGGAGCAACCGGACTTGTTGGCGGATGTGTGCCATGTTTTGGTGGAATTGTAATAAGCACAGAAAGGATGAACAATATCATTGAAATTGACGAAAAAAACCTCATGGTAATCATTGAAGCCGGGGTAAGTCTGAAAGAGTTTTATTCTGCTCTTAAAACGAAAAAACTGTTTTTCCCTCCACACCCGGGCGAAGAAAGCGCAACGATTGGCGGAATCATCAGTACAAATGCTGGTGGAGCAAGGGCGGTTAAATATGGTACCATCAGAAATTTTTTAAGAGGGATTGAAGTGGTGCTTTCTGATGGAAGGATACTGAACCCGGGAGGAAAAATGATAAAAGACAGCACAGGATACAGTTTGCTTCATCTTTTCACCGGCTCTGAAGGAACCCTCGGAATCATAACAAAAGCAATCTTCAGTGTCCTGCCAGAACCAGAGGCATCAGTAACCCTGCTTGTACCCTATGAAAATGTTGAAAAAGCCCTCAGCACAGTTCCTTTCATTTTGAAACAGACAATCCGACCACTTGCGATTGAATTTATCAGCAGGAAAATTATATCCATTGCGGAAGATTATTGCGGTAAACACTTTCCATCAATAGGTGGAGAAATCTTTCTTATGTTTATAGTGGATGGCAACCGGGACGAGATTGAAAAAACCTGCGAGAAAATTGCTGAGACATGTCTTTCGTTTAACGCCATAGATGTTTTGGTGGCTGATTCTGCTCAAAGGCAGGAGGAAATACTCAGTATAAGAAGCATGGTTTATGAGGCATTGAAAGCTTCAACGGTTGAAATTCTTGATGTTTCACTTCCACCTGATCAGATGGCATCACATATCAACTTTGTTGAAAAACTGTCTGAAATCCACAATGTGTGGCTACCCACATACGGACACGCCGGGGACGGCAATCTTCATACGCATATAATGAAAATAACACCTGCTGGCAAAGAAGTGGTTGGATGGAAAGATAAATACAGACACATCAGACATGAAATTATTGCTGATGGAATACGTCGTGGAGGTAAGATTTCTGGCGAACACGGCATTGGACTGGTAAAAAAGGAGTATCTTGAAATGTGCCTTGGAAGGGATTATGTCAATGTTTTGAAAGCGATAAAGAAAACCTTTGATCCACAGTTAATACTCAATCCCGGAAAGATTTTTGACCCTGATTTTCAATGAACAGAAACAATTGAATACCTGGCGCTGAGCAATGAAGCCTCTTTTCCTGCATAATAAGCCAGAAGAACCCGGTTGTTATCAAGCAGAATTCCAGCTGGATGGCCGAAACTCCAGGTATTCATATCCTCCCAGTATTCTGCATAGGAACTTTCCCCTGAAACTCCTTTTTCTTTTCTTTCAGGATTCTGATAAACAACCAATTCCTCAGAAAACCTCCAGGTTTTTCCTCTATCTTCAGACTTTATCAATCTCATTGAACCCGGATAATGTCTGTGCACATAGAAACATAGTAATTCTGTCCCAGAAACAGGAATTGGTGCCGCAATCTGACCCCTGATACCTGTACTGGATGGAAACGACCAGTTCAATTTCCGAATATCTCCATACGCAATATGAATATCTGAATCCTTTTCTTTTTTTCTGTCATATGTCCAGAACATGGATATAATAATCTGCGATCCCGGATCAAAAGAGTTTCTTTGATCCCAGAAATACAATAAATCATCAGGATCCCTGGCAACAGTTTTTATCTCTGTAAAATCTGACCCATCCTTGCTGAAAAGCACTCTGGCGGCATGATATGAAGGACCTCCATTTTTCTCCGGACCATAGGTTTCAAAAAATGCCAGATAACCTGCAGAGATTCTGATGATCGGACCTGTTAAAGCAGGACCCGGTAACGATTGTGTGTCAATCACCCTGTAATTCTGCCATGTTTTTCCCATGTCAGGGGAGTCAACAAGAATCAATTTACCGGGTAAAATTGTATCACTTGAGGAATTATAAAGTTTTGAGCCTTTTGAACAATCAAACCATGAAAGTATCGCAGAAATACCCTGATTCTTCCTCTCAAACAATTCAACTGCCTTTATATCCCCTTTTCTTCCTTCAAATACAGTCTCAAAATCAGAAAACAAAATCTTCCAC
>Ga0209609_10002440_pt1 | contig 10626 bp, 12 predicted proteins | sample LakKivw325mmetaG_FD_184136 | JGI IMG/M metagenome (GOLD analysis project Ga0209609, IMG submission 184136) | Anoxic lake water microbial communities from Lake Kivu, Rwanda to study Microbial Dark Matter (Phase II) - Lake Kivu water 325m metaG... | ecosystem: Environmental > Aquatic > Freshwater...
ATCCTGTTGTTCTTGAATTTTTTCTGTCTTAATAAGATTCTCTTGAATTACTTCCTTAGTAGCTAATTTAGCCAAGCCTTTGGGAAATAAAAAATTTCTGGCATAGCCATCAGCAATATTCTTGATGGTTCCTTTTTGTCCTAATCCAATAACATCTTGTAAAAGTAAAACTTTCATAATGATTCCGTCAGTTGACGGATAGCGGTTTGTAATTGAACGTCTTTCTCTAAATTAATGTTAGTGTAGGTAGCTAATTCCTCAGTATTTTTTATTTCTATATCAGGTGTTAAACCATTGTCTTGAATAACCGTTCCATTAGGTGTTAGCCATTTCGCGATAGTAATTTTTACACTGTTATTATTTTCTAAAGCTACCAATTCTTGAACCGATCCTTTGCCAAATGTTTTAGTGCCGATTAATTTAATTTGTCGGTTATCGCGCAGGGCGCCAGCCAATATTTCCGAGGCTGAAGCAGTGCCTTCATTAACTAAAATTACCGTGGGAATATCTTTTAAAGTACTGGTACCGGTGGCTCTCGTGATTTTAACTTCATTATTGCCAAAATCTTCCTTGAGAATAATAGAACCTTTAGGTAAAAACCAACCGCTGATATTAACGACAGCATCCAAATATCCACCAGGGTTATTTCTTAAATCAATAATTAACCCTTGAGGGTGATTAGAAAATATTTGTAGAGCCGCTTGATAAAAATCAAACACTAAAGGCTGATTAAAGCTATAAAGCTTCAGATAAGCAATGTTATTGTCCAGCATTTGCCATTTTACTGAAGGAATAGTAATTTTTTCTCTCGTTAAAGATACTTCTTTCGCAGCATTCCAACTAGGACGATAGACAGTCAAAACAACTTTAGTGCCTTCCGGACCCCTAATGAAATTGGCTGCTTCCTGAGTATTTAGTTTAGTAGCATCGTGATTATCAATTTTTAAAATAATATCATTAGGTTGTAAATCAGCTTTTTCTGCCGGCGTGCCAGGCAAAGGAGCAACAATAACAATATTTCCGTTTTTCTGGCTAATTTCCATGCCAACACCAAAAAATTCTCCGGTTAATTCCTGAGATAGAGCTTCGTTTTCTTTAGCATTAAGAAACTCTGAGTAAGGATCTCCTAATGATTCCACTAACCCTTTCGTGGCGCCCTCAATCAGAGTTTGGGTATTTAATTGACCGCGATTAACATATTTACTTAGAATAACTCGCCAAGTCTCCCATAAAACATTCATATCACCTGTTGGTAAATCAACTGGCGCTTCTTTATTAATGATTTTTTCAAAAGGAGAAGGTAAATTAATTTCCCACCCCCATTTAATGCCATTCAAAAAACCAACAAACCAAACACCAGCAATAATTACTACTGCCAAAACAACGGAAAGAATCTTGGTAAACTTTTTCATATAAAATTTACAAAACAATTATAGCACCTCTCGCTTAATATAGCAAAAAATTCAAAAATACGCTAAAATAATAGTTATATGGATTCATTAAGATTATTTATCGCCATCAAATTACCTCAAGATTTTATTAAAAAACTGACTGATTACCAGTCTCAATTAACTAGCGAGAAATTTAGAATTGCTCCGGCTCAAAACCTGCATTTAACCTTGCTTTTTATTGGCGATATCCCTCAAAACAAACTGCCGATCATTAAGGAGATTATTGCTAAATATCTTCAAGGATTTAAACCCACGCCGATTACTTTTACCGATCTTAGCTACGGTCCTATACCTCACTCCCCTCGCCTTATCTGGCTGGAAGGAAAAGATAATAATGAGTTTAATAATTTAAAACAAAACATTTCTGCGGATTTAGAGACGGTTAATGATTCTTTTACATTTTTACCCCATATTACTTTAGCCAGATTTAAAAATATTCCTCTATCAAATTTACCAGAATTACCTACTCCTCATATCTTCCGAGATTATTCTTTTACGCCTAAAAGTATTTGGCTGATGCAAAGCATTCTCAAGAGAGACGGCCCGCAATATCTTGATTTATTAGAATTTAATTTATCATTATGAAAAATAAAGAAATTGCTGAAATTTTAAGAGATATTGGTCGTTTATTGGAAATTAATAGCATTGCCTTTAAACCCAAGGCCTATCTTAAAGCAGCACAATCAATTGAAAATTTATCGGAAGACGTCACTCTGATTTATAAAACCGGCGGGCTTAAAGCTTTGGAAAAAATTCCCGGCGTCGGTAAAAGCATTGCCTCAAAAATTGAAGAATATCTGAAAAAAGGGAAAATCAAATATTATGAAGAATTGAAAGAGAAAACCGCCATCAGGGAAATTGTCACCTATTATTTTGAAACCAAGGGCATCAGCTTAGACCAACTCAAAAGAGATAGTAAAAAAAGAAAAATAATTTATTCCCGTTTTACTAAACCAGCTCGAGAATTATTAATTTTATCAGGCTCAGTGGCAAAAGCTAAGCAAGCTATGCATAAAGTTGCTGATTGGGCAAAATCCAGAAATTTAGATTATGCCATTGAAACAGTTTTTAAGAAGTGGCTGGAATTGGACAAATTAAAGCCCAAAGAAATCGTCAAAAAACCATATTACAAGAATAATCCCATGGTTTGGTCGGAAACTCGCAAAAAATGGTATGTCATTAGTGATGAAGGTGAATGGCTGGAATTTGCTGGCAAACAGCAAGATATTGAATGGCGCATTGTAAAATAAGTTAGCATAAATCATATGGACATTATTACCGGAGAAAAAAATCCTAATTTAAGACAGCTTAGTAAACCGGTGGAGCACTTTACCAAAGAAGTGCGTGATTTAATTTCTCAAATGAAAATGATTATGGAAAATAATAATGGCGTTGGTTTGGCTGCTCCTCAGATTGGTATTCCTTTAAGAGTTATCACCTGCGAGCTTGATGATAAATTTTATGTTTTTATTAATCCGGAAATAATTAAAACCTCTAAGGAAACAGCTGCTATGGAAGAAGGATGCCTAAGCTTACCCAATATTTATGGCGAAGTTATCAGGCCGGAAAAAATAATTCTTAAAGCCATTAATGCTGATGGCAAAAAAATAAAACTCAAGGCTTTTGGCTTGTTGGCTCGAGTGATTCAACACGAAATTGATCATTTAGACGGAATTTTATTTATTGATAAAGCTAAAAATATTACTAAAGAAATTGGACAAAAACGAATTACTATTTAAATTATGAAATATGTTTTCTTCGGTTCTGCAGAATTTAGCGCTGTTGTTTTAGAACAATTAATTTTAGCTCAATTGAAACCGGTTTTAATTGTGACCACCTCTCCTAAACCAGTGGGTCGTAAACAAATTATGACCCCTACTAAAGTCAAGCAATGCGCTGATAAGTTCAATATTCCAGTTTTGATGCCAAACATATTAACTGATGATACCTTTATTAAAAATATTACTGATCTTAAGCCTGATTTTGCTTTATTAACAGCTTATGGCAAGATTATTCCTGAAACCATTTTAAAAATTCCTAAAAAGGGGTTTGTCAATCTTCACCCCTCGCTTTTGCCTCGCTGGCGAGGAGCCACACCTATTCAATCGGCCATTTTAAACGGCGATCCGGAAACCGGCGTTAGTTTATTTGAAATGGATGAACTTTTAGACCATGGCCCAATTATCGCCCAAGCTAAATATTTAATATCTAATAGCAGGATAACATTTGAAGAATTATCTCAGCATTTAGCCAAGCTGGGAGTCAGATTAATTTTAGATAATATTTATCAATGGTTCGACGGGAAAATTATCAGCCAACCTCAAGATGAATCTTTGGCTACTTCTTGCCATAAAATTTCTCCGACTGAAGAGCATTTAAATTGGCAGGATAAAGTTGAAATAATTGATAGAAAAATTCGAGCCTTTAATCCTAATCCTGGGGTATTTACTATTGCCCAAGATAAAATAATAAAAATTATCAAAGGATTTCCAATTATTGACAGCCAATCTGTTAATCTTAGGCCTCCGGGTGAAGTTTTTGAATATCTTGAAAAACAATTAGCTGTCCAAGGCGGTAATGGTTATTATGTTATTGAAATGTTAAAACCATCTGGTAAAAATGTTATGACCAGTGATAGTTTTCTTCGCGGTAATAAATGGATTATAGGTCAAATTCTAATATGAAAAAAATATTACTATTTTGTTCGGCATTTGCAGCTGGGCTACTCATAAGTTTTATTTTCTATAAACCATTACCAACTGTTTTAACAGCTTCTTTAACAACTAGTGCTAACGAAGCTTTACCTATAATACCACCGCATATCAGTTTAATTGATTTTTATAATACTTATGGAGAGAGGTTATTAGGAAACAACGATATTAAAATTATCAGTCGCGAAGAATGGGGTTCTGATAATGACTTGTGTCAAAAGGAAGAATGCTCTTCCGGCGCATATGATATTTATAATTCTTTCTCGTTTATAGAGCGTCTCAGGGCACAAACAATTATCGATAATTATCAAAAGAATTTCAAGAAATACGACACTATGTTTCTGCAAACAAAAATCAAAGCTAATGGGGTTACTTATTCTTATTTGCCAGTAGAAGAATTTATTATTCATCATACTGCTGGCAAATTTACAACTGATTTTAATGACAGTAAAAAAGAATTACAAAGAATTTATTTTTTGCATACTGCTTCTCGCGGTTGGCAAGATATTGGTTATCATTTTCTAATTGATGGCGCCGGCCGCATTTACGAAGGCACTTTAGGTGGCAAATATTCGATTGGTAGCCATGCTTATGCTCATAATAATGGCAATGTAGCTATTGCTTTAATGGGTGATTTCAGGCCCGGCCATGATGAATTTAATGACAAAATGAAAAGCTCATTAATTACTTTAATGCGTTATTTAGTTTCAGAATATCAATTAGATTTATCGCAACCAAATTTCTATTTAAAAAGGCCTGATTTTTCTGGCAGAGAATGGAGTAAAGATATTATTAAAGGCCATCAAGAATTAGATATTATTCGCGCTGTACCAACGAGTTGCCCTGGAATTGATTCAAAAATATTAAGAGATTTAATTTTAACTTCGCTATGAAAATTGATAATAAAAACTATCTACTACAATTAGCCAGAAAGGCTATAGAAAAATACATTGATAATCACAGCGTCTTACAAATAGACGACGATGATTTAGATGACGAACTAAAAGTAAAACGCGCAACTTTTGTTACTTTAACTAAAAATAATGAATTACGGGGCTGTATGGGAGAACTTCAACCCAAAGAAAAACTTTATCAGAGTATTATTAACAATAGTTTGGCCAGTGCTTTTTTAGACCCGCGTTTTTATCCAATAGCTAAAGATGAGATTGACGATATTAAAATAGAAATCTCAATTTTAAGCCCTGTCAAAAAATCTCCCTCATTTAAACATCAACAAGAATTATTAACTTATCTTGATAATAATAAGCCTGGTATTTTAATCGAGAAAAACGGTCATCAGGCTACTTTCTTACCGCAAGTTTGGTTAGAATTGCCTAATCCCGCTGATTTTTTATCTCAGTTATGTCTCAAAGCCGGTTTAGCTGAAAACCAATGGCAAAATCTTGATATTAATATTTCGGAATATCAAGTAGAACATTTTAAAGAAAAATAATGCTCGCGTAACCAACAACTTGATTTTTTTCACCTGTAATATCTCCGGAGTTCAGGGCTTTTAACAGTTTGGGCTGCCAGTTCTTCTTTCGAGCTATTTCTATCAAAATTCCTAAGCCAATTTTCCCGCAAGCTTCGCCAAATTTTTCCAATCTCGCATTATCTTTATCCAAAATAGCATCAATGGTTACCTTGTCTGATTTCTGAGCTTCGTTATAAGAATGATAATGACTTAAATCAGAGCTAACTAATAATAATGTTTTGTCATCTAAAATCCCAGTAATAACTTGGGCTAATTTTTTAATTTCTCCTTCACCGGTTAAACAAGGAATAATCTTAAAAGTTTTTAAGACTGATTGTAAAAACGGAAGCTCCACTTCCAAACAATGTTCTGGCTCGTGGATTTCCAATGACTCTGGTTTATAATTTAAAGATTCTACTTGGCCTAAGGGAGTTTCCCAATAACCTTTGGGGCTAAAAATTAATCCTTCAAAGCCAAAATGATGACTGGGCCCTAATAAAATTATTCTTTCATAATCTAAATTTTCAATGACTTTAAAGCCGTAAGCCGCCACTGGCCCGGAATAAACATAACCAGCGTGAGGAACTACCAAAGCTCGGGGCTTAGATTTTATTTTCTCGATAGTTGCCTGATGCAAAAATTCCCCAATCATTTTAGTTAATATTTGAGGGTCCTCGGGATAAAATGTCCCAGCGAATTGAGATTGACGCACAAAAGAATTCATAAACTATTAAATTCTAAATACTAAATTATAAATGCCAAATTCCTGTTATCTCTTGCCCGCATTGCGGGCATTTCCCATCTTTAAGATTATTCTTAATTGTTTCTATCCCCCATCTCTCAATTACTTTTGAGCCGCATTTAGGGCAATGGGTGCTTTCGTAATTCTTATCAGGAATATTACCGGTATAAACATATTTTAAACCAGATTTTTTGCCAATATTATAAGCTTTTATCAAGGTTTCCTGAGGAGTTGCCGCAATAGTTGTCATTTTATAAGCTGGATAAAAAGCAGAGATATGCCAAGGCAAATCAGGGGAAATCTTTACTAAAAATTCAGCAATGCTCTTTAATTCTTTATCAGAATCATTTAATTCGGGGATAATTAAAGTTGTTATCTCTTCCCAAATTCCTAAATTCCATACTTTTTTAATATTATCTTTTACTGGTTCGAGTTTAGCATGCACAATCTTTTGATAAAATCCCTCTTGAAAACTTTTTAAATCAATATTAATGGCGTCCAAATAAGAACTGATTAATTTTAATGTTTCCTTGCTAAAATACCCATTAGATACCCAAACATTTTTAATGTCGGCTTTTTTAGCTAATTTCATAATTGCCAAAGCATATTCCGACCAGACCGTTGGTTCGTTATAAGTATAAGCGATTATCGGTATTTTATTATCTAAACAATATTCAATAATCTTTTCCGGCTCCCACCCTTCTCCATAATAAATACTATCTTTAATTTTGAATTTTGATTTTTGATTTTTGATTTTTTGCGAAATATCCCAATTTTGGCAAAATTCGCAAGCAAAATTACAGCCAAGAGTCCCCAAAGAAAAGGCTACAGCTCCAGGAAGAAAATGAAACAAGGGCTTTTTTTCTACGGGATCTAAATTTACAGCTGCTGCTTTATTATTAACCAACAAATTTAATTTACCATCTTTATTTTGCCTAACTCCACAAATACCAACCTGTCCTTCGTTAATCAGGCAATAATTATTACAGGCTAAACATTGAATTTTGTTATTGGACAGTTTCTTAAATAGCAACATTTTGATATATATTTGATATAATAATACTAATTATATCAAATATATACCAAATAAATAATATGTAATCATATGCTTTACGGCAAACATCTTTTGGTTGAGGTTATTACTACCAATCCAAAAGAATTATCTGACAAAATACTCATCAAAAAGGTGTTTGAAGAAATTGTTCGAGCAGTCAACATTACTCCTGTTCTTCCGCCAACGATTTATCAATTCCCCACTAAGCCAGAGTCACCGAAACATATCTTAGGAGGCTTGACTGCTTTTTATATTATTGCCGAATCTCATTTGGCTATTCATACTTGGCCTGAAAATAATTATTTAGCGTTTGATTTATTTTCCTGCAAAGATTTCGACGAGAAAATTGTCGTTACCATTATTAAAAACAACTTTTCCGTAAAAAAGTTGTTCCAGCAAACTATCAACCGAGGAATTACAATTAATTTTTAGAAAAGATGCGGTCAAGCACTGGCTGATAGAAATCAACTAATTTTTCTGGGCAAGTGAAACTAATGCTTAAGAGAATTTTTTGATTTAGCAAATTTTTTTCTAAAAAAGTTTTATTAAAGACTAAGTAACTAATACCTTTAGAAATATTACGAATTTCTAAATAGATTTCCTGATTACCATAACTTTTCTCCAAAATTTTGTAATCATCGATGATTCCTGCTTTAAGCAAGGCCTTATTTTCATTAGTTTCTATGGTTTCTACTAAATTGCCAAAGGGCATATTTTTATAATTAGATACCACTCTGCGACTAATGGTGAATTGCGCTCCTGCCTCATCCTCAACCGCTAATAAAACCGAGACTCCTTTGCCTAAATCTTTGGAATAATAGCTAAAAATATCTTTAAGAAGATTATTAATAACACTGATATCAAGAACCTCCCAATTAGGATAAGAAATAGTGCCAATACCCATTAAATTAAAATCTTTATATTCGACCAATTTATCTTTTACCTCCAAAGGAATTTTTATTTCCTGATTATTAATGATAAATCTCACATTATAAAGATCTGTATGTTTAGGAACGTCGAAACAACAAATTTCATTATCACCTGACTTGATAATAGAATCTGCTAAAGGAATATCTTGTAAATTCTTGGAATCGCTTAGAACTATTTTTAAAGGTAAGGGATCAGAAGTATTTTTAAAAGAAATCAAAAATTCGTCGCCTTTAACAAAACTATTAGTATAAATGACTTGTTTTGATTTTTTGTTAATTTTACCCAATTGAATATCAGTTAAGGGAAAAACTGCTGTCTTAGTCCGATGTATTTCTAAATATACTTTAAAACCAGTTAAAAGAACAATAACAACAGCAATAATAATGAGAGAAAAATTTTGCTTTTTCATATTAGATTTCTTGTCTTAAGATAGCAATTAATCGCATCATATATCTCAAATTATGAATGGTTGCTAAGCGCAAGTACAAAGGTTCTTTAGTCAAATATAAATGTCTTAAATAGGCTCGGGAGAAATTTCGGCAAGTGTAACAATCGCAATCGCTATCAATAGGATTATTATCATCTTTGAATTTACTATTGGAAATACTAATCAGACTATTTTCATTAGTTGTTATCTTGCCGTGATATAAATCACCGTGCCTGGCGATTCTCATAGGATTGACGCAATCAAACATATCAACACCTCGTTTGACGACTTCAACAATATCATTGGGATTAGCGCCTAAACCCATAGCATATAGAGGTTTATCTTCGGGTAATAATGATTTTAATTCTTCGACAAGTTCTAAAGTGCGTGGCATATTATAACCAATAGTCTCACCTCCCAAAGCAAAACCATCAAAAGGCAAACTAGTGATAAATTTGGTAGCTTCTTTTCGCAAATCTAAATATGGCCCGCCTTGAATAATACCGAAGAGCAGCTGTTGAGACGAACCTGAATGCGCTTTAATTGATTGTTCTGCCCACTGATTAGTCCTTAACATAGACTGACGATTATATTCTTTGTCATCGCTATCAGGACTGCATTCATCAAAAGCCATAATAATATCAGCGCCAATTTTATGCTGAATTTCAATGGATTTTTCCGGAGTAATAAAATGGCTGGAACCATCAATAGGAGAAAAGAATTCCACTCCATTATCATGAATTTTGCTTAATTTAGGGCCTCTCTGGCTCAAACTCCAGGCCTGAAAACCCCCTGAATCGCTCAAAATTGGCCTTTTCCAGGCCATAAACTCGTGAATGCCTCCTAAGTAGCGGATTAGTTCTTCACCTGGCCTTAAATGTAAATGTAGCGCATTTACGAGAACAATCTCTGCTTCCAAGCTCTCTAAATCATCAGGACCTATGGCTTTGACTGTAGCTTGGGTGCCCGGCGGCATAAAAATCGGGGTTTTAAAAACGCCGTGAGTAGTAGTTACTTCTCCTAATCGCGCCAAATTAATTTTAGATTTTCTTATAATTCGAAACATACCTTATATAAATTCTAATTTCTAAATCCTAAATCCGAAACTGTTTGGGATTTGAGAATTTAGTATTTGAGATTTAGGATTTTATTTTATGAGCATTCCATCTCCGAATGAAAAAAAACGATATTTTTTATTAATGGCTTCTTGATAGGCTTTAAGAATAAATTCCCGACCAGCAAAAGCGGAAACTAACATTAATAGAGTTGATTTTGGCAAATGAAAATTAGTAATTAAAGCGTCGATAAATTTAAACTTATACCCCGGATAAATAAATAAATTAGTTTTCCCTTCTTGAGACGTTAAGGTCTGATTTTCTTGACTACAAGTTTCTAATACTCTGACAACTGTAGTGCCTACTCCGATAATTCTTTTACCTTGACGTTTAGCATCATTTAATCTTTGAACCACATCGTTTTTAAGAATAAAATATTCTGGATGCATTTGATGTTTTTCAATATTTTGTTCTTTAACTGGTAAAAAAGTACCCAAACCAACATGCAAAACAATAAATTCTGATTCTATTCTCTTTGTTTGTATTTTTTTTAACAAACCTTCGGTAAAATGGAATCCGGCTGTTGGCGCGGCAATTGAGCCCTCGTTTTTAGCATAAATTGTTTGGTATTTTTGAAATGATTTATTTGTTGGCTTATCAATATATGGCGGCAACGGCATTTTTCCAAAAGTCAGAATATCTTGCTTTAAATCATTCCCTTGTTTATTAAGCTCCACAATAATTTCATAATTTTCTTTAGTAATAACTTTGGCTTCTAAATT
>Ga0209609_10002442_pt1 | contig 10622 bp, 11 predicted proteins | sample LakKivw325mmetaG_FD_184136 | JGI IMG/M metagenome (GOLD analysis project Ga0209609, IMG submission 184136) | Anoxic lake water microbial communities from Lake Kivu, Rwanda to study Microbial Dark Matter (Phase II) - Lake Kivu water 325m metaG... | ecosystem: Environmental > Aquatic > Freshwater...
TGCCTGTGGTTTTCAAATGGAAATATAAAATGGACGAGATTCCGGGTGGGGTGGTGTCGAATGTTTATTGATACCATAAATAGGAAACGTTACACTAGATCTTCGTTTACCGAAAGATTGAGGCTATTCTTCAGGCTCCTCTGCGCATAATCGGGCGCATTCATGAAACCACGTCGGCTGAGATCGTCTATGATCAGTTCCACGTTGCACAGAAGATCACTGAGGCGGAGGATAAAAGCCTTCATTGCCCTATTCTTTTAAGTCGCAATTCCAGGAGATCTCGATCATAGTCCCCCGCGCCCTCGCCTTTTTCAGGCTCGGGTTTCGCCACTATTTTCACCATATCTGGAATCGCTTTTCTTTCAGCTTCGTCCTCCTTCACATAAAATATGTATGCATCAGGACTGTAAAGCTGGGATGGAACAATCCATCCCCCCAGATTCCACAAGCTTATGAAATAACCCTTTATTCTTATCTTAGCATCCTTTTTTAGTATCCTTCCACCCTGATGTGTGTGTCCATAAATCAGGTGAAAATCTTTCTCTTTTGGAAGAGTGTCTATCTTGCATATCTTTTCTAAGTACCATTTCATCATTTCAATCGTGTTTTCCCCTCCGAGCGTGCTATCTTCTTCAAAAGAGGTTCCATATTTCCGATTACTCCGTTTGAATGATCTTCTTTTATATTTTAGGTATAACGGTAAACCATGCAACAGGTAATCATAGAGAAATTCAATGGGGAGAAATGGCTCAAATCTTTTCCTTCTCCACCATACGGCTTCCGTGAATTTATACGTCGTTTCTTCAATCATTTCTAGATTGAGCTTTTCCTCATTTCTTAAAGATGGGAAGAAATAACACCAATATTTAGAGAAATAATGGCCATGAGTAACAAAAAAATGTGAATCATATACCTCAAATTCATAATTAGGATAAGAGATCGACACTTTGCCGTTAAATTCATCGGGAATAATTTTTCTCGTACATTCCTTTACAATTTCATCATTCCCATCTATTATCCTGTCCGTCTTTTTAGAATTGTTGTAATCTCCCTTTGCTTTGCCGCAACACATTGCGTCAATTCTCTCAATTAGTTCAACCCAGAAGTGATGGTCATGATTACCGGGGATATAAACAATCTCTTCGCACTGGACTCTATCAAGTAATCTTTTGAGGAAACACTTAGTATGTGCATACGCCACGTTGGTATCAGCTTGTGATAAGTCTGGTATATCTCCTGCGAGCACCAACCTTTTCAAGAACGGATTATTGTCAGTGCTTTTAGCTATTTTAGCGATCTTTTCGATAGTCAAATCGATAATGTCATACGCGTTATTATATAATAAACATTCGGTGTCCCCAAGGTGTAAATCAGATAGGATCAATGTGTTGATCATAGTAATCTGCTATTATTCATCTAGTACTAGCAACCCCCTCTTATTTTTTTACTGTTTTTCACCTGCCAAATCTTTCGATGAGCTTGGAACAGGCAATAGCCAATCCTTTATTCGCTCAATCAGTTCCCATGCACGTCTGCTGAATAGCCCGAGTATGTACGCTATTGCAACCAGCACCTCATTTGATGCTTCCCCTAAATCTAGAGGAATACCTAAAGCTTCCACACTGACGCTCCTCAGAATTAAAATGATTGCCAGAGTAACGAAGGGTGCTTGAGGTATCTTTGACCAGTACCAGCCGAGATGCCATTTATCAAAATCTTTCATGAGAACGTGTTTTGCCGCAGAATACGTGAGATTTGTCAGAACGCCGAACAGACTGAAAAACACAATTTCCCACCATATATTACCCTCGAACCACGGTAGATGCCAATACCAATGTGAACTTACATATACGGCAAATAGAACAAAAACAAGAACAAGGAGCGCTTTTACAACCTTCAACCCCTTGTTAAGGTCAACCGAGCGTGCTTTTTTGAGTGCATCAGACGCTAAAATTCTCGCGTTTAATGCGATTTTTGCCGCCTCCGCCAAACTATCCGGGTCATTATTTTTTAGATATTTCAGCCAGCATTTGTTAAAACCGTCCAATTCTGTTTTTACTTCATCAATTAATTTGCCGATTAGCTGGCTTTCACTTTCTAATTCCTCTACCAAGATGATCTTCTTTTTCGCTTCTGTGTAATCTTCTACCGCAAGTTCTTCCAGATTTAAGCCCATATTTCTATACTTTCCTGTTTTATCCCCTTTCTGACCACCTTGCCTATCAGTTTGCGTTCTCAGTATTTAAGTTTTTCGCTTTTGGCGGGGGTGTCAACTTGTTGGGGGTGAAAGAGCCTCGCGAATTTCACCCTCCAGTACGCCATCTTCTGCACACGATAGGAGCGTAGCCGCGACTCGTCCTGTACTTCTTCGTACTCTCTGGATCGGTCTGGCGGTAGCTCATGAATGGTACAGCTTTCGTCTTAGCTCAACCGTATCGCCGGTATCCAGTCCTCGTGCCGCTTGCCGTTGACGTCCACGAACTCCGAGCAGGTAATCCGCCCACCAGTCACGTCCTTACTCTCTGCGTGGATGATCTGCGGGTAGGAGCCCGTGCGGATGGTGTAGTTGTCAGGTGAGCCTGCGCCGCTCGTTTTGGGCATGCTCTTCGCAACCCGTGCTAGCTCTCTTTCACGTGCCCTGACGTCATTTTTCTGCTCATCTTCTCTCCTGACAGCAAATGATACACTTACCACTCAACCTCACACGGCCTTTTTCCCAAGACTTCAATAAATTGTTTTGGTGTGTGATATTCTTCGAACAACTGAAAATCAGCATCAAATTCGAGGCCGTAAATGAATACAGAGCTATCAACGAAGACTCTCAATTTTAGCCCTCTCGATCTCTTCGGCAACTTTTACGTGCGATGGTTTGCGCTCAGCTAGCTGCGCTCTCAGTGATTTTACCAACTCCAGTTCACTGAGTAACCCCATCTCAATGCCAAAGTTCACCAGTGCCACCCGGATCGCTTCGCTCTTTGTCTCCGCTATCCCGTATTCCACCATTTTATCGAGTATCTCTTCGGGTATCCCACGGAACGTTACGGTTACGGAACTCATTTTTGTTGGCACCGGATCAGCCCATCATTCCAGCAGCTTCGTCATGCAGCCCGCAATGAGCCCCCCGATCGCATCATCCAGGAACACACCCAGCCGGCCCAGTATACCGGGCTTACGGGTATCGTAATAGACGAAATTGAAGAGCGCCTTTTTACCGCCGATATACTCCGCGATATCGATCCCGATGAGCTCGTCCGCAACGATGCAGGCTGCATCTGTAGCACCTGCGTCGCCCGCGCGCCCTGTTCGTATCTCCTCCTCTTCCGTGTGGATCGCCGCGGCCAGCAGTAACGCCACGTTCGGATCAGCACATTCTTTCCTGATCAGTCTCGCCAACCCCTCTTCCAGCGAATAACGGTCACGATGCTCGCCAGCCACAGGCACGTAGAGCGCGAGCGCCGTCTCCACGAGCTCCACCATGGTTATCCCTCGCTCCTCCAGCCGTTCCAGGATCGGCCGCGCCATTCGTAACCCATTATAACTGCTGAGCGCGTCTCTCACCCCCGCTCGCACGACCTCGTAGACCGTTTGCCCCAGCTCAGTCGCTTTACCGGCAAAGAGCTCCTCCGGCTCGGTCTCACGGCCGTAACAGGCAACGACGACGGAGTCCGTGGCGTCTCCGGTCATGAGCTCACCGTCACGCGCACGAATATCAAGGTCGTGGAAGGCCGCGGCTTTCGCTTCCGTGGCAACGATGAGCACGGTCGCCATCGCAGCCCGAGCGAGGTTCCTGTTGAGCAGCAGCATGATGTTTACCGTTGAATTTGATCGTGCGTGTGCGTTGCTGATGCCCGCCGTGATAATGGCGGTCACGTCCTCCTTCTTGACGACTTGCGCATGCACCATCGCAACCGCAGTCATCATACCCACGGTCTCAGCTCGATCCAGGCCCAATTCCGAGATGTGGGAATCGAAGAACGCAACCGCATCGCCGTCAAAGTTGGCGGCCACCGTGCAATTAATGATCGTTTTCGCGCTGAGGAGCCCGCCGTGATAACACGCGGAGCTCAGCACGGTAAAGTCGCCGTGCACCGCGATACTGTCCTGCGTTCGCTCCAGCTTCAGGTCCATAGTCGCTAATCTTCTCAGCGCGCCGTAAGAGGCGAGCCGAGGTCACGTTTGACGCGAGAGTTCTCTCACGATCGCATCGCCGACCTCATGCGTCTTCGAGGTGCCGCCGAGATCATAGGTGCGCACCTTGCCGTCGCGCAGAACCGCTTCGATCGCACGCACGATGCGATCTGAGGCTCGCGGCTCACCGATGGTTTCCAGGAGCATGGCACCGGCCCAGATGGTGGCGATCGGATTGGAGACGTGCTTGCCCGCGTACTTCGGCGCGGAGCCGTGAATGGGCTCGAACATGGAGACGCCCTCCGGATTGATGTTCCCGCCCGGCGCGAGCCCGAGGCCGCCCTGGATCATCGCGCCGAGGTCCGTAATGATATCACCGAACATATTGGGCGCGACGACCACATCGTACCACTCGGGATTCTTGATGAACCACATGGTGATCGCATCCACGAAGTTGAACTCTGTCTGGATCTCCGGATAGTCCCGGGCGACCTGCGTGAACACCTCGCGCCAGAACCCATAGCAGTGCGTCAGGACGTTCGCCTTGTCCACGCTCGTTACCTTCTGCTTACCACCGCGTGTGCGCGCAAGCTCAAAGGCATACCGCATCACCCGCTCGCAACCCTTACGGGTCACCACGCCGATTTGATAAGCAAGCTCATCCGTATCCGAGTCAATATCCAGCTGGAATTTGATCTGGTAAAGTGTCCGGACGATATCCAGCATGTCATGCTGCTTTCCCGCGGCTCTCATCCGCCCGCCAATACCGATATAGAAATCCTCGGTGTTCTCACGCACCACGCTGATATCAATATCCCGGGGACCTTTGCCCGCGAGGGGTGTGCGCACGCCCTCCAGGAGCTTTACCGGTCTCAGATTGACGTATTGATCGAAATAGAAGCGGAGCGTGAGCAATATCCCCTGCTCCAGGACGCCCGGCTCGATTCGCGGATCGCCGATGCACCCGAAATAGATCGCCTTATACCGCGCCAGCTCCTGTAACGTCCCTTCATCGAGCAGCTCACCGGTACGCAGGTAATGCTCCGCGCCGTGCGGATACTCCACCCACTCGAGCTCAACGTTCTCCGCGGCCGCCGCAGCGTCCAGCACCTTGAGCCCCTCTGCCATGATCTCCGGGCCAATACCGTCGCCGCGGATGACCGCGATCTTATAGTGCCTCATGTCGTCTTCCTCTTCTCAATTGTCGCGCCTCACGCACCGATTTAAAATGCATGAGCCAGGGCTGCACGCCTCGGGATTCCGAGGTGGCCCACCACTGCTCCTTGTAACCGCATCGCACGATATAAAGCTTGAACAGGGCGCGCACGCCGGGCTGACGCGACTACTTCTGCAGCAGTCGGTTCACCGCGTTAATGTACGCCTCCACGGATGCCATCACGATATCGTCACGAGCGCCACGTGCCGTGACGATTCGATCACCCTTCTGCACACCCACGAAGACCTCGGCGAGCGCTTCAGACCCGCCGGTTATCGCCTCGATCCTGAAATCCTTCAGCTCGATATCGCCCCCGATCTCGTCGCCGATGATCGCTTGTACCGCTCTGATCGCAGCGTCCACGGGACCGACGCCCATCTGCGCGCTGGTGCATTCCTTACCGCGCACGAGCGCTTTCAACGATGCGGTCGGGATGACGTTATTCCCGGTCATCACCGAGAACTCAATGAGCTGCACGACCCGCTCGTGCCGCGCAACTTCCCCGGTTACCACTTCCGCGATGGTATACAGATCATCGTCCGTGACCTTCTTGCCACTCGAGGCGAGCTCCTTTACCCGCTCCAGGATCTCATCCAGCTGGTCCTTTGAGGGCGACATGCCAGCCTCCGAGAGCTTCTTCGCGATCGAATGCCGGCCCGTATGCTTGCCGAGCACGATCCGCCGCCGGTGACCCACCATCTCCGGCGTCATAATCCCGGGCTCGAAGGTCTCGCTCTTCTCAATCACGCCATGTGCGTGGATGCCCGACTCGTGGGAGAAGGCATTCTCACCCACGATCGGCTTGGTGATCGGAATCGGGACTCCGGAGAACCGTTCAACGAGCTTCGCCGTCTCAAAGAGGTATTCGGTCCTGATATTCGTCTTGAGCCCGTAGATCGCGTTGAGGCTCATCACCGTCTCCACGAGGTCCGCATTGCCCGCTCGTTCGCCCAGCCCGTTCATCGAGACCTGGACCTGTGACGCACCCGCTCGCACCGCAGCCAGACTGTTCGCGACTGCGAGTCCGAAGTCGTTATGGCAGTGGATGCTGATCGTTGCCTTGACCTGCCGGTAAATCTGCCCTACCAGCTCGTAGATGGCGAAGGGCTCACTCACGCCCACCGTGTCAGGCACATTCAAGATGTCCGCGCCCGCCTCCTCCGCGGTCTTGAAGAGCTCGAGCAGGAACTCCAGCCGTGTCCGGGTCGCATCCATGGCGGAGAACATGCAGAGGAACCCGTGCTCCTTGACGTACCGCGTCATGGCATAGGTCTGCTCTTTCACCGCTTCCTCGCTCATCTTCGTGGTGTAGTCGCGCTGAATGCTCGAGGAGGGCACGAAGATATGGATGAGATCGACCCCGCAGTCGATGCACGCATCGATATCCTGCGGCAAGACCCGCGCGAGTCCGCAGATCTTGGCTGCGAGACCCTCGTTGCAAATCTGCTTGACGATCTCTTTCTCCTCCTTCGCGGTGTAGGGGTAACCAGCCTCGATGATGTCCACGCCCAGCTTGTCCAGCTGCCGCGCGATCGTTCGTTTCTGCTCGTCCGAGAAGGAAATGCCGGGCGTCTGCTCACCATCCCTCAAGGTGGTATCAAAGACCTGGATCACCCGAGTCCCGTGCGTCGTGCTTCCTGTCATCTCGTTCTCTCCTCCTCTCCGTTTCATTCCGTTCCATTCCTGACCCTGGGAAGGGCTGATGAACCGAAATATCACATAGTTAAAGTAGCTTCCCCGTTTATATTCTTATTTATACCGACCGATCGGAAGAGGGTGAGGACGCGTTGAGCTGCTCTACGTGCCGCAAGCGGACGCGTGTGAAGCGTGAAAGAGCAGGTGATCCCACGACGGGAAGACTTCAACCGTGAGTTTCTTCACCAAGCACGCTTGCCCTGCGTGGGGAGAGGTGCCAGGTTTTATTGCCCCAATCGCGCTTCGAGCCGCGTACGGACTTCCTTGGGCTCTGAGCGCCCCCGGGTCTGCTTCATCACCTGCCCGACGAGGAAGTTCAAGGCCACGGTTTTGCCCGCGTAGTAGTCCTGCACGGCAGCTTCATGCTCCCTGAGCACCGTTTCGATGGCGGTGGCAATCGCATCGCCGCCGATGCTTCCCAACCCCTTCTGCTCGATAATCTCCCGGGGCACACCACCATGGTCGAGCATCTCCCGGATGATCTCCGTCGCGCCACGTTCGGTGATCACACCGTCCTTCAGGTACGTGAGGATCGCAACGAACGCATCAGGCGAAATTCGTCCTGAGCCCTCAGAGATAGAGAGCGAGCGATAGTTCAGCTCGCCCTTGAGAACGTCCGCGATCCACGTTGCACTCAATTTCGGATCGCGCTTCGCCGCCACGGCTTCGAAATAGTCCGCAGTCGGGATGTCAAAGGTGAGCGCGTTCGCGTGTTCTCTCGAGATCCCGTACTGCGTCACAAACCGCAGCTTCTTCTCGTCCGGGAGCTCGGGTATCTCCTTTTGGACTCCCGCGACATAGGGTGCGATGCGAATCGGGACGAGATCGGGCTCCGGGAAGTAGCGGTAATCGTGCTCGAACTCCTTTGTCCGCATGGAGAGCGTGATGCCGCGCACCTCGTCGTAGTGGCGCGTCTCCTGCTGCACGGTGAGCCCGCGGCGGAGGACATGCCTCTGCCGTGTGATCTCGAAGAGGAGTGCCCGCTCCACGCCTTTAAAGGAGGAGATATTCTTCACCTCCGCGCGTTCACCGCCCTCGATCGAGATGTTCGCATCCACGCGCATCGCACCCTCCAGGTTACCGTCAAAGACACCCAGATACTCCAGGATGCTCCGCAGCTTATTCAAGAAGCTCCGCGCCTCCTTCGGCGACCGCAAGTCCGGCTCGGTCACGATCTCCACGAGCGGGATGCCCGAGCGATTGTAATCGACGAGTGCATAGGTCGCGGTGTCGATCGTGCCGCGATAGACGAGCCGGCCGGGATCCTCCTCCATGTGCACCCGCCTGATGCGTATCTCACGCTCTTTGCCACCCTCGCCGTCTTCGGTTCCGATCCGTACCAGGCCGTTAAAGGCGATGGGGAAGTCGTACTGCGTGATCTGAAAGCCCCGGGGAAGGTCAGGATAGTAGTAGTTCTTCCGGTAAAAGATGATCGCCGGCTGCACGGTGCAGCCCAGCGCGAGCGCGATTTTAATCCCGTAGCGCACCGCACGCCGGTTCACCACAGGCAGCGCGCCCGGCAATCCCAGACAGGTCGCGCAGACATGCGTGTTCGGCTCCGCATCCTGATATGCCGTGGAGCAGGTGCAGAACAGTTTCGACTTCGTAAGCAGTTGTGCATGGCATTCCAGGCCGATCTTGACCCCCATTGACGCGGAACCTCGCAGGAAACCTCAAGCCTTATATTTGATAACCTTTTATCTCCTCGTGGCATATAAATGGGTACTTGAGATGACGACCGTATACGACGTGCCGCCGGCTAAGCTGGTGAAGGCAGTAGGGGAGAAATTGAAGAAGAACAAGGCGATCACGCGACCGAAGTGGGGCTTAGAGGTGAAACGGGGCGCGAACGCGAAATTACCGCCGGAGAATGAGGATTGGTGGTGGGTGCGCTGCGCCTCCGTGCTCCGTCAGATTTATCTCCACGGCCCGGTCGGCGTGGCCAGGCTGCGCACCTATTACGGTGGGCGGGCGCGGCGTGGCACGAGGCGCGAGCATTTCAGAGAAGCCTCGGGCAAGATCATTCGCGAGGTGCTCTCACAGCTGGAACGCGCGGGCTACGTGACGAAGACGAAACGAGGCCGCAAGATCTCACCGGAAGGGCAGCAGTTCCTCGATAACGCGGCGCACGAACTCAAGCTCACGCAACCGGGATCGAAAGCGGAGTAACGGCACGTAGAGAAAGAAGCGAGCGAGTGGTGAGGGAGAACGAAAGATGGCAGGCGATGAGGATTTAGAGGCGATCAGGCGGCGTAAGCTGGAGCAGATCCAGCAGCAGCAGTTCGCAGCTGAATCGGATGAGCAGCGCCGGCAGGAGCTCGCGGAGGCGAAGAATTCGCTGCTCAGGCAGATTCTCTCTTCCGAGGCACGCGAGCGGTTAAATACGATCCGCATGGCCAAGCCTGAATTCGCCGAGGTGCTGGAGAACCAGCTCATCGCGTTGGCACAGACCGGCAGGATCAAGGGCATGATCTCAGATACGCAACTGAAAGATATTCTGCGCCAGATCATGCCGAAGAAGCGCGAGATTACGATCGAGAGGCGCTAAGCTAAAGCGGGCAGAGATGGCGGGAACGCTATGTTCCTGGCGCTCTTCCTGCTGTATTTCCACCGCTTATCTCACGGTTGTTTACGTAATGATATAAGAGGCGAGACTGAAGCATGGATGTGCTTGCTACCACCACGCTGGGACTCGAAGCGATCGCGATACGCGAGATTCATGAGCTCACGGGCAGGACCGCGGTCGTCGCGCATCGCGGGATGGTCCGCTGCGGTGTGGACGAGGCGGACATCTTCACGCTGAATTACTGTGCGAAGTCGCTCCATCACGTTCTCCTGCTCTGCACGGAGTGCACCTTCTCAACGCTCGAGGAGCTCTATCAGCAGACTCGCGCAATCGATTTCGCCCGCCTGATCCACCCCGCCCAGAGCTTTGCGGTACGCCCGAAACGAATAGGGACCCACGACTTCACCTCCGAGGACATCGGCCGCGTGGTGGGTCAGGCGGTAATTGACGGCTACGAAGCGGAGCAGAAGGTGCGGCTCAAGGTCAATCTGGACCAGCCACACGTGATTATTCGGGCGGAGGCGAGGCATGACCGGTTCTGGATCAGCCTGGACACGACCGGTGACGACTCGCTCCACAAACGGGGCTATCGGACCTACCAGCATACCGCACCGCTGAAGCCAAGCATCGCTTATTCCCTCGTCCGCTTAGCCGGCTGGGAGGCGACCGAGACACTGCTCGATCCCATGTGCGGCTCCGGAACGATCTGCATCGAAGCTGGGTTATGGGCCAATGGCATGCCCAACTGGTTCAGGCAGAATTACGCGCTCTGGAACCTGCACTTCCTGGACCGGCGGCACTTCCTGGACCTGAAACGGGCGATCGATGCTCGGGTGCTGCGGAAGAGACGCGCTATCCGCGGCTGTGACTTGGTGGAGAAGCACGTGCAAGGCGCGAGGGAGAACGCGGATGCCGCGGGCGTGGAGCTGGAGTTCTTCACCGGCGACGCTACCAGCATACCACTCAATGCTGACCGGATCATCACCAATCCGCCGTACGGACTGCGGGTTGCCCGCC
>Ga0209609_10002443_pt1 | contig 10619 bp, 7 predicted proteins | sample LakKivw325mmetaG_FD_184136 | JGI IMG/M metagenome (GOLD analysis project Ga0209609, IMG submission 184136) | Anoxic lake water microbial communities from Lake Kivu, Rwanda to study Microbial Dark Matter (Phase II) - Lake Kivu water 325m metaG... | ecosystem: Environmental > Aquatic > Freshwater...
GCTAGCGGTAGAGGATCGACGGGGACTCCCCGGGACAGGAGTCCCCGTTCCGACTTCCGGAGAGGAACGCCAGAGGCATACCGGGCATGTTTCCAGCCCGGACAAGAGCGCGCCGAATCCCAGGCGCTCCTCTTCCTCGTTCGTGTCGATCACTCGTATGTCGAGGAGCGACGATGGAGCGGCTTGACCTTGCAGCAGCAGCCGATAGTACGTCACGAGCGCCAGATCGAGCCGCAACAGGAGGCGCGTGATCTCGTCCCGATGCCGATTGACTACGATGAGAAGGTCGACATCAGAGCAAGGCGAGGATCGCTCGCACATCGCACTCCCGTACACGTAGACCGCTCGGAAGGAGGCGCCGAGGCCGCCCAGATACGTTCCGAGAGCCCGCGCGAGCGCATAGCGAAACGTGCTGTGCGCGTCGGGTTCCCCACGACGCAGCTCGGCGAGCGCCATTTCCGGCGATTCTCGCTTTCGTTCAGCGCAATGCCGGACGGCCTGCTCCAAGAGCTCCCCGATCGGGGCCTCGCTTGGAAGCAATCCGCTTGGCACGGAGCTGCGCATCGCACGCCTCCGACCTTTCTCCCCTTTACGGGAAGATCCCTCGCAGTTGAGTGGCCGCTGCAACTCGCTCGACGCCGAGGACAAACGCTGCTGTCCGAAGCGAGATCTTGCGCTTCTCCGCGAGCGACCACACCTCGTTGAGTGAGCGCTGCATGATCTGGCCCAGCCTCTGGTTCGTCTCGTCTTCCTCCCACGGGTAGCACTGGATGTTCTGGACCCACTCGAAGTATGAGCACACCACCCCGCCCGCGTTCGAGAGAATGTCGGGCACAATCACGAGGTCTCGCTCGCCAAGGATCAGATCGGCCTCGGGGGTCGTCGGTCCGTTGGCTCCCTCGACGATCACCTTGGCTCGGACGTTCCGGGCATTCCCCGACGTGATCTGCGCCTCGAGGGCCGCGGGGATGAGGACATCTACGTCTAGCGCGAGCAGTTCATCGTTCGTGATCTCCTCGATGCCCGCCGCGTTGTACCCCGCCAGGAGATGACCGGGTGAGCCGGCCACGTAGCGAAGCGCGTTGTCGATGTCGAAGCCTCGCGGGCAGTGATAGGCGCCGCTCACGTCGCTGATTCCGACGATCTTGGCTCCCTGCTTCGAGAGCAACTGAGCGGCGATGGATCCGACGTTTCCGAATCCTTGAACCGCGATGCGGGTCTTGGTCACATCAAGGCCGAGACGCTGCAGAACGCCGAGCGTGACGAACATGATTCCGCGCCCGGTGGCCTCTCGGCGGCCGAGGGCTCCACCCATCTCGAGGGACTTCCCTGTAACGATTCCCGGGACGGCTTCTCCGCTCAGGAGCCCGGCCGTGTCCACGATCCAGTTCATGATCTCGGAATTGGTGTTGACGTCTGGAGCGGGGATATCGCGGCGCGTTCCAATCAGGGGGAAGATCGCGGCTGTGTACCGGCGCGTCAGGCGTTCGAGCTCGGCGTGCGTGAGCCGGGTCGGGTCGCAGATCACGCCTCCCTTTCCACCACCGTAGGGAACGTTCACAACGGCGCACTTCCACGTCATCCAACCCGCCAGCGCCTTGACCTCATCGAGCGTAACCCCAGGATGGAATCGGATCCCACCCTTGCACGGCCCGCGAGCGCTGCTGTACAGGACGCGATATCCGGTGAACACCTCGACGCTTCCGTCTTCCTTTGTCACCGGAATACTGACCTCAAGAGATTTCTCCGGCCTGCGAAGGATTTCCCATATCCCGGCGGGGATGTCGGTCAGCTCGCGCACCATGTCAAGCTGCTGAAGCATCATCGCGTACGGGTTGACCGGGGTTTGTGTGATGCCCGGAGCTAGGGTCTTTGTCTTGTCTCGAGTCGCCATACGGCGTCCACCTCCGACCCGAAGCGTATCCCATGGATGTTGATCCCCACAGCGAAAACGCCAAGAGTGGATCTGCATTCTTGCAGCTCGCCCACCGCCATCTCGAAGCTACAGCATGGCACTAGGACGGTCGTATCTTACTCAGGAAGGGCTCGATAGACGTGCATATGCAGTCATGAAGACGACGCTCGGTCGGCATCGCGCATGTCATTTGACATTTCATTTCGTGTCCAGGCACGAGCCGAGGAATGCGAAAAGGCCGAACGCTCGCCGTAGGAGTGCATAGCGAAGCTCGGACCGGATACCGTATTGTTCAGACCATGACGAGCCCACGGGGTGGAGCGGCGGCTGGGCAGGGGAAGCCGATTGCTGACCTTCTTGAGGGACTATCTCCTCTGCATGTTCGCTACGCCCGCAGTGAACTCATCTGTCGCGAAGGCACGTTTGTCGCTGGACTCCAATTGATCAGGCAAGGACTCGTCGTTGAGACCTGCGGGGAGACGACCCAGCGGGTGGTGGGCGGAGTGGCCGAACTCCTGGGAGGCGGGGATGTCATCGGTCTTGAGGTGCTCCTCCCCATTCCCGAGGACCTCTACCTCAGCTCCTACCACTCCTTGACGGAAGTACAGCTGCTCTTCGTCGACCGAACGGCGCTCGACGAAGCGCTGGCGAACGATCCCCACCTGGCGGCGACCCTCATCGGGGCCCTGTCGATGCGGCACTTCCGGCTCCGTAATGCTCTCCTGCGCAGCTCGCTCCCGCCGACGGCGCGCCTCCGCTCGGCGCTCCTCGACGCCGCGGCGATCAGCGGTGTGGCCGTGACCGAGGAGAAGCCCGTGTCTCTGCCGCGGGAGATCGACCTCCGTGTCCTTGGGGATCTCGCTAGATTGTCGCCGACTCAGGTCCGCCGGGGAATCCAGGAGCTGCCTGGCGTGCAAACCCGGGATGGAGAGACCACATTCTCGTTCGAGGACGTTCTCGCGTGGCAGCCCGCGTTGGACTCGGACGAGACTTCAGAGGGTCTCCTGAATGATCGATAGGTAGAACTGGCTGACGCGTGCACGCGCGGCAAGTCCATCGAAGTCCTTGAGCAGGATCTCACTGTGATCCGTGGATATGAGACCCAGCTCCTTGAACCGCTTCAGGCCCCTCATCAGGGTCTCCACCGACACGCCAAGCATCTCGGCCATCGTCTGGCGAGAGATCGGCAGATTCAGAAGGGAGCCCTCTTCATGGGGAGCCCCATACTTGTTCCCGAGAGCCATCAGGAGCAGGGCGAGGTTGCGATCCATGGACTCCACCGCCTGTCGCGTGAGCTTGAACTCGAGCATGATGACCTCGCGGCTGAGCCAACGGCAGAGATCCGCGAAGATGCGCGGGTGTTCCCTGCTGAATGCGAGGATGTTCGAGCGTTCGAAGAAGACGAGGGTCGTCTCCACGATCGCCTTGGCGAACTGCACGTTGATCGGCTCACGCTCGAGGAAGACGGGCTCCAGACCGTACATCTCTCCCACTGCGAGGAACCGGAGGCAACGCTTTTCCCAGCCACGGCTGGCGTACTTGCCGATGCTGAGAAGTCCGGTGTGAACGACAAAGACTCCGGACGCGTAGGAACCTTCTTGAGCGATGAGGTCCCCCTCTTCATGGTGGACGAGAAGGGAACTGCCGTCGAGCTTCGCGATCTCCCCGTCGGACAGCGACGGGAACACGCGCTTGAGGAAGGTCTTTCGCTCTGATGCATCTTTCTTCTGGCTTGCCGCGCTCATCCCGCGAGCGATTCTAAGCGAATCCGGACGGTTTGCCAGGTCCAATGTACATTGGGGGGCTCGGTGTTCGAGCCCCCCGGTCACGGCCAGACTGCGCTGTTCTCTAGACCCAGCCACGTAGCTGCATCGCCTCCGCGACGCGCGCGACGGACACCATGTAGGCTGCAATCCGGTTGTCAACGTTGTGGACCTTTGCCATCTGATGGACGTCGTGGAACGCCTTGACCATCTTCTCCTTCAAGCGGGCGTAGACCTCGTCGATCGTCCAGTAGAAGCCGCCGATGTTCTGCACCCACTCGAAGTACGAGACCGTGACACCGCCGGAGTTGCAGAGGAAGTCCGGAATCAAGTACTTGCCGTTCTTGTAGAGGATCCCATCGGCCTCCGGCGTGGTCGGTCCATTCGCCGCCTCCGCGATGATCTTCGCCTTGACCCTGGAAGCGTTCTTGGCGGTGATCACATTCTCGATCGCGGCTGGGATCAAGATGTCGACCTCAAGCTCCAGGATCTCGGCGTTCGTGATGGCCTTCTGTGCCTTGAACCCGGACACCGAGCCGGTCTTCTGCTTGTGGTCGTTGGCCGCGTCGGGATCGATGCCGCTTGCGTCGAAGACGCCGGCGCGGGAGTCCGTGATCGCGACGACCTTGCTTCCGGCCAGCTCCTTCATCAGTTTGGCCGAGTAGTAGCCTGCGTTCCCGTACCCCTGGACCGCGACCGTCGCGCCCTTCAGGTTGATCCCCAGCTCCTTGGCGGCCTCGATGATGCAGTAGACCACTCCGCGGGCCGTTGCGTCGCCTCGCCCGAGAGATCCGCCGAGCGCGATCGGCTTCCCCGTGATGACTCCGGGGGCGTTGTGGCCGACAATCGTCGCGTACTCGTCCATCATCCACGCCATGATCTGCGGCGTCGTGTAGACGTCGGGAGCCGGGACGTCCTTGTCGGGTCCGATGAAGCGGCCGATGGCGCGGACGTAGCCTCGTGCAATCCGCTCGAGTTCTCCGGTTGAGAGCTCTTTGGGATTGCAGATCACGCCGCCCTTGCCCCCTCCGTAGGGGATGTCGACAACGGCGCACTTCCACGTCATCCACGCGGCGAGCGCCTTCACCGTGTCGATCGTCTCCTCTGGGTGGAAGCGGAGCCCTCCCTTGGTCGGTCCTCGCGCGTCGTTGTACTGAACGCGGAACCCCGCAAACGTGCGCACCATGCCGTCATCCATACGCACGGGGAAATGGACCTCGAGGGTTCGCATCGGCTCACGCAGCAGCGCATGAACCTGCGGATCGAGGTTCAGCTTCTTCGCCGCGGTGTCGAGTTGCTGTTGAGAGATCGCGAACGGGTTGAGCGCCGGATCTTGTGCCATATCTTGGACCTCCTGAAGTCCGTCTTCGATCAGTCGTTCGACAACCGAAATCCGGATTCTCTGGTCGAACGGCGGCGACATTATACCGACCGCGCGCGATCCTTCAATACAGGACTTGAAGTCTCGATTTATGAGACAACCGCCGCGGGGCGGCAAGAGGAAGCTGCTCCATCTCGGCGCCCTGTTGCTCTGTGGTGTCGATGGCCTCTGTGTGCGGAGCGTGACCGCCGAAAGGACAGAGAGAGTCCGGAAGCGAAGAAGTGCTCGGGCGCAGGCGACACCGCCTTGGACGACGACCGACGAATCCAGGATGTAGCGGCGCACCCATCGCGCTCTCTGCCGCCGTGAATCGATGCGCTACAGCCGAGCGAGGATCGCCAGGAGAAGCCGCCGCATCTCGGCCCCCTTCCGCTTCGTCGTCTCGATGACCTCGTCGTGGGACAAGGAAGCGTTCGGGTCGACGCCGGCGGCGAGGTTCGTGGCGAGCGAGATGCCGAGGACCTCCATGCCGGCGTGGGCCGCGGCGATGACCTCGGGGGCGGTCGACATGCCGACAAGGTCCGCGCCCATCGCGCGGAAGGCGCGGATCTCCGCGGGGGTCTCGTACGAAGGCCCCAGCGTAGCGACGTACACGCCCTCCTTGAGTTCGATCCTCTCTGCGGCGGCCGCCTCGCGTGCGAGGACGCGCAAGCGGGGCGTGTACGCGGCGGACATGTCAGGGAACCTCGGACCCAGCTTGTCGAGGTTCGGACCACGGAGCGGGTTCTGGCCAAGCATGTTGATCTGATCCGTGATGAGGACGAGGTCCCCGGCGTGGAGGTCCGGCCGAATCGCGCCGGAGGCGTTGGTGACGATGAGCGTCTTGACGCCGAGGACGGCGAACAGCCGTGTCGCGAAGGTCACTTCGTCGAGCGTTCGTCCCTCATAGACGTGGACCCGCCCGCGTTGGAGCAGGAGCGGGATCTTGCCGATTCGCCCGGACCAGAACTCCCCGCTGTGCCCGGCGACGGTGGGAACTGGAAACCCGGGGATCTCGCCGCACGGGATCCGTCGTCCTCCGGTCGGGAGGCCGAAGCCTTCCGACAGCCCCGAGCCGAGGGTGATCGCCACGGTCGGGACGACGTCAAGGCGCGGGCGCAGCGCGTCCGCGGCCCGTGTCAGCTTCTCCCAGCGATCGTCGTGCATCGGTTCACCTCGTCTACGCGAGACCGACTTCCTCGAGGGCGCGCTCGATCGACTCGGCCGGCACCGCGTGGATCGATCCCTTCACGGAGGCCGCGCCGGCGGCCGGGACGACGATTCGATCGTATCCCATCTTCTCCGCTTCGCGCGCCCGCTCGGCCACGCGGCGCACCGCCCGTACCTCGCCCGACAGGCCCACCTCGCCGACGACGGCCGTCTTCGTGTCGATAGGGCGATTGCGAAGGCTCGACACGATGGCCGTCACCGCTGCCAGGTCGCTCGCCCGCTCGCGCGCCTCAAGTCCGCCGGCCACGGACAAGTAGACGTCGGCGCCGCCAATGTGGACCGCGAGCTGCTTCTCGATGACCGCGAGCAAGAGCAGGACGCGGTTGATGTCTAACCCGGTGCACCGCCGTTGCGGGACGCCGTAGCCGCCGGTGGGGGACACGAGCGCCTGGAGCTCGACGAGGATCGGTTTCGACCCTTCGAGAACCGGTACCACCACGCTGCCAGGTCGGGGATCGCCGTGGTGCCCCTCGAGGAAGAACTGCGAAGGGTTCAGGATCTCCTTCAGTCCCTCTGCCGTCATCCGAAACACGGCGGCCTCGTCGGTGGCGCCGAACCGGTTCTTCACAGAGCGCAGGAATCGAAGGTCCTCGCCGCGGCTCCCCTCGAGGTAGAGGGCTACGTCGACCAGGTGCTCGACCGACTTCGGCCCGGCGAACGCGCCGTCCTTGGTGATGTGCCCGACGAGGAACGTCACAAGACGCCTCGATTTCGTGAGCCGAATCAGCTCGCCGCTCGCCTCGCGCAGCTGTCGAAGGCTCCCGGCCTCCCCCTCGATCGTGCCGGAGATGACCGTCTGGATCGAGTCGACGATCAGCGCGCACGGGGAGAGCTTCTCCACCGCTGCGGCGATGCGCTCGAGCGACTGCTCCGACAGGACGTACAGGCGCTCATGGTCGACGCCGATCCGGCTGGCACGCAGCTTCACCTGCCCCTCGGACTCCTCGCCCGAGACGTAGAGGACGTTTCCGACTCGCTCGGCGAGGGTCTTCGCCACCTGGAGGAGAAGCGTCGACTTGCCGATCCCCGGCTCGCCGCCAAATAGGATGACACCGCCTGGGATGAGGCCGCCTCCGAGTAGGCGGTCCAGCTCGTCAGACCCCGACGGAATTCGTCGAACATCGGTGAGGTCGATCTGGGTGATGGGGCGAAGCTCCTCGCCGAGCCACGAGGCGGTCTCGCGCGACGCGGATTCGACCTCGCGGGTTTCGGCGAACGAGTCCCACGTCCCGCAACTTGGGCACCGACCGAACCACTTCACGGATCGGTAGCCGCAGTTGGAACAAGCGAACGCCATGCTAGCCACTCTGCCGGAAGCACATCTCGTCGCCGTTCGCGACGGCCACGACGGCAGAGCCCTTGGCGAACTGGCCGAGCAGGATCTCCTCGGAAATGGGGTTCTCGATCAGTCGCTCGATCGTCCGGCGCATCGGCCTCGCTCCGTACTTTGGGTCGTACCCCTGGCGGATCAGGAGGTCCCACGCCGAGTCGTCGAGTTGGAACCTGATCCCGCGCTCGGCGCGCAGCCGCTCCGTGAGCTCGTCGATCATTAGCGTGGCGATCTGGCGGACTTGATCGCGGTTCAGCTGGTGGAAGACGATGATGTCGTCGAGCCGGTTCAGGAACTCCGGGCGGAAGACGTTGCGTGCCTCCCCGGTGACCCGGCTCTTCATCTCCTTGTACGAGTCGTCCGAGCCGTCGCTCTGGTCACTGAACCCGAGGGTGTCGCGGTCGGTGATTAGTTCGCTGCCGACGTTCGATGTCATGATCAGGACGGTGTTGCGGAAGTCGACCCGCCGCCCCTGCGAGTCGGTGAGGATTCCATCCTCCATCACTTGGAGGAGGATGTTGAACACGTCGCGGTGCGCCTTCTCGATCTCGTCGAACAGGACGACGGAGTACGGCCGATGCCGGACCTTCTCGGTTAGCTCGCCGGCCTCCTCGTACCCGACGTACCCTGGGGGTGCCCCCGTGAGACGGGACACGGAGAATCGCTCCATGTACTCTGACATGTCGACGCGGATCAGAGCATCCTCGTCGCCGAACAGGAACTCGGCCAACGTCTTCGACAACTCGGTCTTTCCGACCCCCGTCGGTCCGAGGAACATGAACACCCCGACCGGGCGCTTCGGGTTCTTCACTCCGGCGTAGGCGCGGCGAATCGACCGCGACACGGCACGCACCGCCTCGTCCTGGGCGATCAGGCGGTCGTGGATCTTCTCCTCCATGTTGACCAGGCGGACGGTTTCCTCTTCCTGAACGTGGCCGATCGGAACGCCGGTCCACATCGACACCATCCGCGCGATGTCGCGACCCGTAGCCTGGAGCTCGCCGCCGAGGATCTCCGACTTGCTCAGCTTCTCGACCTCCGTGGACAGCTCGGCCTTCCGATCGCGAAGGCGGGCGGCCGTCTCGTAGTCCTGCTTCGCGACGGCCTGCTGCTCTTCCTGGTCGAGAGCCTCGGTCTTCTCTATCAGGGCGCGGACCTCGTCGGGCATGTGGGAGCTCTGGAGCTTGATCCGTGCGGCCGTCTCGTCAATAAGGTCGATCGCCTTGTCCGGGAGAAACTGGTCGGTCACGTACCGGTCGGACAGACGAGCCGCTTCATAGAGCGCGTCGTCCGTAATCCTGACGCCGTGGTGCTTCTCGTAGCGTTGGCGCAGCCCCTTGAGGATCTTGACTGTGTCGTCGAGCGAGGGCTCTTCGACGTAGATCGTCTTGAACCGGCGCTTCAACGCGGGGTCTTTCTCCACGGATTTCCGGTACTCGTCGGGGGTCGCCGTTCCGATGCACTGGATCGCGCCGGACGCGAGCGGCGGCTTCAGGATCGATGACGCGTCGATTGCGCCTTCGGCGCCACCGGCGCCGACGACGGTCTGGAGTTCGTCGATGAACAGGATGACATTGTCGCTCTCCGCGACCTGGTTGATGAGTGCCTTCAGGCGCTGCTCGAACTCGCCGCGGTACTTCGTCCCGGCGACGACCGACGCCATGTCGAGCTCGAGGATCTCCTTCGAGCGGAGGATCGCCGGCACGTCGCCGACCGCGATTCGTTGGGCCAACCCTTCCACGATGGCGGTCTTTCCGACGCCCGACTCGCCGATCAGCGCGGGGTTGTTCTTCTTCCGCCGGGTCAGGGTTTGGATGATCCGCTCCATCTCCCCGTCGCGTCCGATCACCGGGTCGAGGTTCCCTGCCATCGCCTCCTCGACCAGGTTGCGTCCGAACTCCGACAGGTCCCCCTTTCGCTGGGGCTGCCGGCGGGCCGCTCGGATCGTCATGCCGATCCCCGACGGCGGGAGGAAGTAGGCGCGCGTCTTCGTGAGGTCGATTCCGAGCTGCTGAAGGATCGTCGCTCCGGTTCCCTCGCCCTCGCGGAGCATCCCCATCAGGAGGTGCTCGGGGCGGATGGTGTTCAGCCCCGCCCGCCGGGCCTCCTCGAAGCTCACCTTCATCACGCGCTTGAGGCGAGGCGTGGGCTCGAGATCGTCGGCCGACAGCCGGACCTCGCCTCGTCCCTTCTCCTCTTCCAGGAGCTGCGCGACCTTCTCGTAGGTGACGTCGTGGGTCGAGAGGAACCGCTGGACGTCGCTTCCGGCCATCTTGAGGAACGCGAGAAGGAGGTGCTCGGTGCCGACGTAGCTGTGCCGCCACTCCTCGGCCTCTTCCTGCGATACGGCAATGATCTCCATCGACTCGCGCGAGAAGCGATCGTACATCGGACCTCCTTCCATCGGCGTCTGCGACGCGTGGCATCTACGACGCGCGAGAAGTATACCCGGCAGGGGTTGTGCTACAACAGATCGGGCTTTTGGTTGACCCAGGTCATGGCAGCGTCGATCCCTTCGTTGCGAAAGAGATCGATCGCCGCGGCGGCCCGCTCGAGAGCGGGGGCCACTCGCTGCCACTCCTGCGGCGTGAAGCGATCGAGCACGTAGTCCCGACCGGCGGCGGTCCGTTCCTCGACCTCGATGCCGATGCGGAGGCGGGGGATTCCCTCCGTCCCGAGTCGCTCGAGCACGGAGGTCATTCCTTTGTGGCTGCCGTGGCCTCCCGCCGCGAGGAGGCGGACTCGGCCGATGGGGAAGTCGAGATCGTCGTAGATGACGAGCGCGTCCTTCGGAGCGATGCGATGCCGCGACAGGACGCCCTCCACCGCGGCGCCGCTCTCGTTCATGAATGTCATCGGCTTCACGAGCAGAAGATCGTTCCAGGAATAGACAAGGGCGGACTCCACGATCCGCCCCTTGGTCCGAATCCGGTGGATCTTGCGGTAGAGGTCGACAACCTCGAAGCCGACGTTGTGTCTCGTGAGCGCGTACTCGAGCCCGGGATTCCCCAGCCCGAAGAC
>Ga0209609_10002444_pt1 | contig 10619 bp, 8 predicted proteins | sample LakKivw325mmetaG_FD_184136 | JGI IMG/M metagenome (GOLD analysis project Ga0209609, IMG submission 184136) | Anoxic lake water microbial communities from Lake Kivu, Rwanda to study Microbial Dark Matter (Phase II) - Lake Kivu water 325m metaG... | ecosystem: Environmental > Aquatic > Freshwater...
CCTCTTACTATGCTTGTGGGAGCAGTGAAAAAACTTTCTAACCGGGGAATTTTAGAATACCGAAAAAGGTCAAAACTTAAACTGGCTGAATTTCGCCGGTTAAGGTTAAAAAATGGCAGTTGCTTAGCTTAGCTAAGCAATAGCCGAATCCGGCTGAATTTCGTAAACTTTTGTTTTAGAAATAATGGCAAAATTAAATTTTCCAGAATTAGAAAAAAAGATTTTAAAATTCTGGCAGGAAAATAAAATTTTTGAGAAAAGTTTAAAAAGACCGGCGTCTCGCGGTGAATATGTTTTTTACGATGGCCCGCCTTTTGTTACCGGCGTGCCCCATTACGGCCATCTCTTGGGTAGCATTGCCAAAGATATTATTCCTCGCTATCTGACGATGAAAGGAAAAAGAGTGCGCCGCGTCTGGGGCTGGGACTGCCACGGTTTGCCGATTGAGAACAAGGTAGAAAAAAAGCTCGGTTTGAAAAACCGGCGCGACATTGAAAAAATCGGGTTGCTAAAATTTATTAATGAATGCAAAAGCTATGTCGCCGAAACTTCAGCCGAGTGGAATTGGTATGTTGATCATATTGGCCGCTGGGTGGATCTGGAGCACGCCTACCGAACCATGGATTTAGATTATATGGAATCAGTGATCTGGGCTTTCAAACAACTTTATGATAAAGGTTTGATTTATAAAGGTTTGCGCATTTCCTTATTCTGTCCGCGCTGTTCCACCCCGGTTTCCAATTTCGAGATTGCCATGGATAATTCCTACGCTGACCGCGAAGACACAGCCATCACGATGAAATTCAAGGTTATAGATGAAACGTTTCTTAAAAAACACAAAATCAAAAAACCGTGCTATCTCTTAGCTTGGACAACCACGCCGTGGAGCTGTGTCAGTGTCATGGGCTTGGCGATCGGGCCGAAATTTTCTTATCAGTTAGTGGAGAGCAGTGGCGAGTGTTTTTTGATTACCACTAAACGGGTTAAAGAGGTGATGGCTGGCTGCCAGTACAAAATAATCAGAAAACTATCCAGCCAAGAGATTAATGGCTTAAAGTACGAGCATTTATACGATTACTATCATAATCGGCTCAAGGATTTTAAAACCTATCCGGCGGCTTATGTTTCCAACGAAGAAGGCACAGGCATTGTCACGATTAACGGTGCTTTTGGTGATGTGGATATGGAGTCCAGCCAGAAATACGGCTTGCCGATAATTGTCAATGTTGACGAAGAAGGAAAGTTTACCGAGGAGGTGAAAGTGGCGGCCGGTGTTTATATCAAAGACGCAGAAAAATTAATTATTGACGACCTCAAGAATCGCAATCTCCTTTTCAAAGAGGAAAAAATAATTCATTCCTATCCTTTCTGCTATCGCTGTGAAACACCCTTGATTTACCGCGGCCAGGACAGCTGGTTTATTGATGTCCAGAAACTGAAGCCGCGGCTTTTTGAAACCAATAAAAAAATCCATTGGGTGCCCGAGCATTTTAAAAACGGCCGCTTTAAAGAAGGCATTAAAACCGCGCCGGATTGGTGCATTTCGCGCACGCGCTACTGGGCGACGGCTATGCCTATTTGGCAGTGCGATAAGTGCGGCGGCCGGGAAGTTTTTGGCTCAATCGCGGAAATTGAGAAACGGAGCGGCCAGAAAGTGATGGATTTGCACCGGCCATTTATTGATGAAATTAAATTTCCCTGCCAGAAAGGCGATGGCACCATGATCAGGGTGAAAGATGTTTTGGACTGCTGGCTGGATTCCGGCTCAATGCCTTATGCCGAAAGGCATTATCCCTTTGCCAATAAAGAGGAATTTGAAAAAAGCTTTCCGGCGGATTACATCTCCGAATATACCGGGCAAGTTAGGGCTTGGTTCTATGTCTTGCACGTTTTGGCCAATGCTCTTTTCCACTCCCATGCTTTTAAAAACGTGGTTGTTTCCGGGGTGATTATGGGGACGGACGGCCGGAAAATGAGTAAGTCTTTCCATAATTTTCCTGATCCGGCCGAAGTTATCAAAAAATACGGCGGCGATGCCTTGCGGCTTTATTTAATGGGCAGCCCGACCATGGCTGGTTTGGATATGAACATTTCCGAAGAGGGAGTCAAAGAACAAATTAAAAAAATTCTTTTGATTTATTGGAATTGCCTGACTTATTATCTAACTTTTGCCGAGGTTCATCATTTTGATACTAAAACCACAATTGAGAAATCGCCAAGTAATGTCTTAGACATTTGGATTTTAAGCCGCAGTCAGAAATTTCTGAAAAATTTCACCCAGCTTTTGGATGATTATCACATTCCCGAGGCGGTGCGCTTGGTGCCGGAATTTTTGGATGATTTGTCGCGCTGGTACATCCGGCGCAGCCGCGACCGCTTTAAAGAGGGCGATCAAGCGGCCTTGGCCACTCTTTATCGAGTTTTAATGCTCTTTACCAAAACAACCGCCCCACTTATTCCTTTTATTACAGAGACTGTTTATCAAAAATTAGGCGGAGAAAAAAAATCAGTTCATTTGGAAGATTGGCCAGTGGCAGAAGAAAGCTTGATTAGTGATAAAGCGGAAGAGAAGATGAGAATTACCAGAGAAATCGCCGCCCTGATTTTGGCCAAGCGCGCGGAAAAAGGAATTAAAGTCCGCCAGCCATTATCGCTTCTGATAATTGACAAAAAACTGCCAGCGGAATATCTGAAGCTATTGAAAGACGAGCTGAACATTAAAGAAATCCGCTGCGGAAAAAAAATGAAGCTGGAGACGAAAATCACCGCCAAATTAAAAGAAGAAGGGCTGGTTCGCGAGATTGTCCGGCAGATTCAGAAAATGCGCAAAAGCGCTGGTTTAGTCCAGAAAGACGTGATTGAGCTTGTTTTAAGTATTGATAACAGCCAGTTGGAGAAAATAATCGAAAAATGGAGCAGTCACATTAAAAAAGAAACGATTACCCACGAGCTGATCTTTGATCAATTGGAGAACCAGGTTTTTTTGGCGCAGACCGAAATTACCGTTGATGAAGGAAAAATAAAAATCGGCTTAAAAGTCTCTAAATAATGTTCATTCACTATCGGACCGAAGGCATTGTTTTGAAAGAGGTTGAAAGAGGCGAAGCGGACAAGCTGTTGACAATTTACACTAAAGATTTTGGCAAGATTGAGGTCTTCGGTAAAGCTATCCGAAAAATCAATTCCAAACTGCGGTCAGGAATCCAGTTAAATTGCTTCAGTGAGATTGAGTTTATTGAGGGTAAGTTTCATAAAACCTTGACCGATAGTATAATAATTGATAAGTTTAGCCGGATTAAACAAAGTCCGGCCAAACTGAAAATTGCGTACCGGATAGGGGAAACCGCGGATGAACTTTTAAAAAAAGAAGAAAAAGACGAACGGATTTGGAAATTGATTTCGACTGTTTTTCGACTCTTGGATAAAAGCGATTTGGACAATGACCAATTAGCCGTGATTTATTACTTTTTTTTCTGGAACCTTATTTCCATTTTAGGATACAAGCCGGAGCTGTATTTCTGCGCTAGTTGCCGTAAAAAACTGAAGTCTGTCCAGCTTCATTTTAACTGTCTTGAAGGAGGGGTAATCTGTCCGGACTGTCTTAAAAAAACAGCTCTCAGGGAGAAAAAAAATATTCTAATTGATGCTGATACGATAAAGATTTTAAGGATAATTCTGAAAAAAGACTGGGGAACTATCTTGCGGTTAGATATCAGTGCTAGTCACAAGGCAATGCTTAAAAAAATTACCAACCATTTTTTACTAACAATTTCTTTTTCTAAACAATTAACCAAACAAGCAATATGAAGGGAAAAAATATTATTTTTGTATTTATTGTTATCGCGATTATTATTGGCGTCATTGGCGTTTGGTTTTTTCAGCGAAATTCATATTCAAGGGAAAGTCTTAAGCTGGAAATTTTAGGTCCCTCAGAAGTTGAGCTGGCTGAAGAAATTGAATATGTGGTTAAGTATAAAAATAACGGCAATATCCGGCTGGAGAAACCCAAACTAATTTTTGAGTATCCGCTAAACAGCCTTCCGACCGGCGAGGAAAATTCTCTGAGGATTGAGAAAGACCTTGACGATATTTATCCAGGAGAGGAGAGGACATTTAGTTTCCGAGCAAGGTTATTAGGAAAACTGAACGAAGCAGTTATCGCTAAAGCCTGGTTAAGCTATCAGCCGAAAAATTTGAGTGCCCGTTATGAATCTTCAACTACCCTGTCAACAGTTATTAAAAGCGTTCCTTTTACTTTTGAATTTGATATTCCTTCGAGAGTCGGTGCCGTCAATGAAATTAAGCTTCGCCTGAATTATTTTTCAAACGTCGACTATCCTCTGTCTGACTTACGGGTTCAGGTTGATTACCCGGAAGATTTTGAGTATCTGGGAAGTAATCCGACTGGTTTAGATAAAAACGAATGGGAAATCCCCGTCCTTAACAAAGCCGACGGCGGCAGGATTGAGGTGACCGGAAAATTGAATGGTCAAATTGGAGAAAATAAGACCTTTAAAGCAAGAATTGGCGTTTGGCACAATGATGTCTTTATTCTTTTAAAAGAGGCCGTTCGAGCCGTTGCTCTGGCTGAACCCTCTCTTTATATCAGTCAGCAGATTAACGGTAACCCGGAATATGTGGCTGCTCCGGGCAACCAGCTTCATTTTCAAATTTCATTCAAAAATATTGGCGATAAACCACTAGTCAATCTTTTCCTGATTTCCCGCTTAGAAAGTTCAGTTTTAGACCTGACGACTTTAAAATCAGATTTGGGTCGGATTGAGCCTGGGGATAACTCTGTTGCCTTTGAATCAGAAAATGTTTCCAGCCTGCGGTTTTTAGACACCGGCGAGGAAGGCAACGTGGAATTTTGGGTTAAGGTTAAGGATAATCTCGATCCAAATGACCCGACCGCCAAAAACGCCAGTATTAAAAACAAGGTTGTGCTTAGTCAGGCCCAAGAGGAATTTACTACCAAAGTCGCCTCAAAGCTGGAAATTAATCAAAAAGGATTTTATCAAGATGAAGTTTTCGGCAATACCGGACCGGTCTCACCAAAAGTTGGCGAGGTGACGACCTATACGATTACCTGGCAAGCAAAAAATCTTTATAATGATGTCAAGAATGCCCGCGTCAAAGCAACTTTACCTCAAGAAGTAAGATTAACTGGCGAGATATTTCCGGAAGAGCAAAAAACCAAATTTGCCTTTGACTCTCAATCGCGAGAGATTGTCTGGGAGCTGGGCGATTTGACTGCCGGCACAGGTATTAGTAGTCCGGCACCGAATATTTCTTTCCAGATTGCTTTGGCACCGACTGATAGCCAGCGGGGAAAATTGGCCGAGTTAATCAACGGCGCACAGATCAGCGGTGAAGACAGCTGGGCAGAACAGACACTCACCGCCACTTCTTCAGCGATTGACAGTTCGTTGGCTGATGATCAGAGCGTTGATGAGAACACAGGCAGGGTGCAGTAGCAACTATAAACCATAAACCTTAAACTATAAACTTTATACTACAAACTACTAACTACCAACTACAAACTAAACTATGGAAAGTTTAATGGAGAAAATTGTTTCGCTCTGCAAAAGACGGGGATTCATTTTTCAAGACTCGGAGATCTACGGAGGAATCGAAGGTGTTTGGGATTATGGACCATTGGGTAGTCTGCTAAAAAATAATATAAAAAACGAGTGGTTAAAAAGATTTGTCCAGCAAAAAGACGATGTCGTTTTAATTGACGGTTCGGTTTTGATGTCATCGGCTGTCTGGCGTGCCTCTGGTCACCTGGAAAATTTTACCGATCCATTAGTCGAGTGTAAAGATTGCCACAGAAGATTTCGCGCTGATCATATGGTTGATGGCCGCTTCATTGGTGAAGGAGAAGCCAAAGTAGCAAATCAATGTCCTAATTGCGGCAATAGGGAATTTACCCCGGCGCGCCAGTTTAACTTGATGTTCAAAACATTTATTGGCCCGATAGAAGATGAAGCTCATCAAATTTATTTACGGCCGGAAACCGCCCAATCAATGTTCACTGATTTTAAACAGGTGCAAGAGTCAATGCGGCTGAAGATTCCTTTTGGAATTGCCCAAATCGGCCGTTGCTTTCGTAATGAAATAACCACCGGGAATTATACTTTTCGTTCCCGTGAATTTGATATTGCCGAAATCGAATATTTTGTCAAGCCGGGCACTGATGAAAAAATATTTGACTCTTGGCTTAACGAATGGGAAAAGTTTTTCCTCGATATGGGTTTAAGAAAAGAAAACCTGCGTCGCTTTGAACATCCCAAAGAAAGCCTCGCCCATTATTCAAAGCGGACAGTTGATATTGAATATAAATTTCCTTTTGGTTGGTCTGAGCTCGCCGGAGTGGCTAACCGAACTAATTTTGATTTGTCTCAGCATACAAAATTCTCCACAAAAGACTTGAGTTATTTTGATACAGAAAAAAATAAGAAATATATTCCTTATGTGATTGAACCAACCCTCGGAATAGAACGCTTAGCCTTAGCCCTTCTAGTCGATGCTTATCAAGAGGTTAAGGGCGGGAGAACAAAAACAACCGAGGCGGCCAAAGAAGTAGAGGTCGTGCTGAAACTAAGTAAGAGAGTCGCGCCAATTCACGTGGCCGTTCTGCCGTTAGTAAAAAATAAACCGTTATTAGTTAAAAAAGCCAAAGAGATTTATCAAATGCTGAAACCTCATTTTCGCTGTCAGTATGATGAGGCGGATTCCATTGGCCGCCGATATCGCCGTCAGGACGAAATTGGCTCTCTTTACGCTGTTACCGTTGATTTTGAGAGTCTTGATCAGCACGATGCTACCATCAGAGACCGGGATAGTATGGCTCAAGAAAGAGTTAAAATAGAAAATTTAATCAAAGTTCTAAAAGAGAAACTTCAAGATTAATGTTGGAAAAAGTTACCCTTAAAAGCGGCTTACGGCTACTCCTTTACCCGATGCAAAATACCAAAGCGATTACGCTTTTGGTATTGGTCGCCTCGGGGTCGAAATATGAAACAAGAAATATCAATGGCATTTCCCATTTTCTGGAACATACAATTTTTAAAGGGACAAAACGGCGGCCAACCACCTTAGATATTGCTAAAGAACTGGATGGGGTAGGCGGTGCTTATAACGCTTTTACCGGCAAAGAAGTGATGGGTTTTTGGGTGAAGGTTAACGAAAAACATTTTCGTTTAGCAGCCGATGTTATATCCGATATCCTTTTTAACTCTCTCTTTAAAGCGGAAGAGTTAGAAAAAGAGAAAAAAGTGATTTTTGAAGAGATTAATATGATTGAAGACGATCCCCAGCATTATGTCTTAGAACTTTGGGAGAGGCTGCTTTACGGCGAGCAGCCGGCGGGCTGGATGATTTCCGGAAGTAAGGAGACAGTTGCCCATATCTCCCGAGAAGATATTATAAGATATTTTAAAAGATGTTTTTTTGCCGAAAATGCAGTGATTTCCTTAGCGGGGAATTTTGCCAATAGAAAGGCTATTCCGGAAATTGAAAAGTTCTTTAATAAATTTGGGAAAACGAAAGCGTTGTCAAAAAAAATAACAATTGAAAGACAAGTTTCTCCTCAAGTTTTACTTCACTTTAAAGAAACAGGTCAAACGCATTTATGTTTAGGCGTGCGGGCGTTTGATCTTTTTAGCCCGAAACGGTATGTTCTGGAGATTATCTCCGCCATTTTAGGCGGTTCAATGAGCGCTCGGCTTTCGGTTGAAGTACGGCAAAAAAGAGGTTTGGCTTATTATGTTACCACTTCGCTTGGTCAATATACCGATACCGGTTATCTAGTAACCGAAACCGGAGTAGATACCAAACGGGTAGATGAAGCAATCAAAATTATTCTCAAGGAGTATCAAAAACTGAAAACAAAAAAAATTACTCAATCAGAGCTGAATAAAGTAAAAGATAATATCAAGGGCCGCCTCGCTTTGAGTTTAGAAACCTCAGATGCCTGGGCAGCTTACTGGGGAGAACAGGAAGTTTTAAAAAGGAGAGTTTTAACCCCCGAAGAGGAATGTGCTAAAATTGATAAAGTAGGCTTCAATGATATCCAGCGCGTGAGTCGGGAAATATTTAAAAAAGAAAAGCTTAATTTGGCGCTGATTGGATCCTTTAAAGAAAAAGAGCGATTCGAAAAATTGTTAAACATCTTGGCTTAAAAAAGCTTATATTAAACAGTCATTAGCCACAGCCGTAGATATGGAAAACCAAGAACGCCTATTAGACATTTCCTGGGGAACTATTTTTAAAATCTCCCTGGTGGTAATTATTTTTTACATTCTCGCCCGGATCAAAGATATTTTGATTTGGTTTGTTTTTGCTTTAATGATTGCCATCCTTTTTGAACCAGCGGTCAAATTCTTGAGGAGATATAAAATTCCTCGCGTACTGGCTGTTTGTTTTCTTTATATTGGTTTTTTTGGATTAGTGGTTCTTTTGGTTTATTCAACTATCCCGATGTTTATTTCTGAAATGGAAGAGTTTTCTCGGCTGCTGCCTCAATATTTCGAAAAGGCTTCCCCTTCGTTGAAAATGCTAGGCTTTGAAGCCTTTGCCGATATGGAGACAGCGATTGAAGCCTTGGGAAAGGCGTTAAGCGGCATTGCCGGAAATGTCTTTAATGCTTTTTTTGCCATTTTTGGCGGGATATTCACAACTTTTTTTATTTTGACGGTGGCCATCTTTTTGTCATTAGATGAAAGGAGGATTGAAGAAAATTTGGTTTTATTCTTCCCGAAAAGACATGAAGAATTTGTTTTGTCTCTTTGGAAAAGATGCGAGAATAAGATTAGCAGTTGGTTTTTGGTCAGAGTGGCCGCTTGTTTATTTGTGGGGATAGTGTCATATATTGCCTTTCTTTTACTTAATATTCAGTATCCATTTACTCTTGGCTTAATTGCCGCCGGTCTTAATTTTATTCCCATTGTTGGCCCGTTTACCACCGGCGTCCTTTTATTTCTAACCGTTGCTTTGGATAATATTTTGAAAGCAATTTTTGTGGTGGCTGTTTTTAGCTTAATTCAGCAGGTGGAAAATAACATTCTCACACCGATTCTTTCTAAGAAGCTTTTTAATCTTTCTCCGGTTTTGGTTTTATTCTCCTTGGCGATTGGTGGAGTACTCTGGGGGGTTACCGGCGCCATTCTGGCAACCCCTTTGGTGGGAATCGTCTTTGAGTTCTTAAAAGATTACCTGAAACAAAAAAGAGAAAAAGAAATGGTTGGAGTACAGAGCTAACTTGTTTCGCGGTCGTTTCATTGATTGTTAATTCATCAATAATGGCTACTCTTTATATTGTGGCCACACCGATTGGTAATTTAAAAGATATCACCCTCCGCGCGATTGAAACTTTAAAGGAGGTTGATTTTATTTTATGCGAGGATACGCGGATAACCAAAAAATTACTGAACTGTTATCAAATAGAAAAGCCGACAATTAGTTATCATCAACACAGTCAATTACGAAGAGTCAATGAAATCTTGGAGTTGTTAAGACAAGGTAAAGATTTGGCACTTGTTTCCGATGCCGGCACCCCGGGAATTGCCGACCCAGGAGGTAAATTGATTGAAGAAGTTGTTTTAACCCTTGGTCAAACAGTAAATATTATTCCCATTCCTGGACCAATGGCCGTTACTGTCGCTATAAGTGTCTCTGGTTTTCCGGCTAATAAATTTTTTTTTGCCGGATTTCCTCCATCGAAGAATAAAAGGAAAAAGTTTTTTGAAGAGATAGCCCAGTTCAATTACCCAGTAGTTTTCTTTGAATCACCGTACCGAATAATAAAAACCTTAACCGAACTTAAGGCTTTGACGCCACAAAGAAAGATCGTCATTTGTCAGGAATTGACAAAAAAATTCGAAACGATTTATCGGGGAAATACAGAAGAAATCTTAAAACAACTGGAAATAATCAAAGTTCTTCCAAAAAAACTAAAGGGAGAATTTACCATCGTTCTGGCGGGAACGGAGAGAAATGAATTAACTCGATTTCACAAGAAAAAAGATAGCCGTTAAAATAATTGCCAATTGTTCAAGAAGAGTTAAAAACGCCAGAAATCTCTTGTCGGGATTATTCTTTATTTTATAATTTTCAACACTATCAATATGAAGGCGGCTGTCTTGAAAGGATTCAATTTGCCCAAACAGTTTATTTTTAGGATAAACGAATGACAAAAAAGTAATACCATCTGGAACCAACGCGACAAAGCCACCCAACAAGCCAAGAAAAAGATTTTTAGCAAAGAGTATTACAATCAAAAAACCAAAAGAAAGATCCAAGCTAATTTTTAGAAAATCGGTGAATGCATCTTGCCATTGGCCATGGCGGATGTTTAAAATTGAATATTCCTGATGAGGGAGTATATCCAAAAGAAAATGACTTAGGAAAGCGCTAATTATTCCTAAAAATGGGTTGGTGATAGTCGAGATAGCTGCTGCCCCGGCAATAAAGTGGATGGATAAAATCATTTTTAAATTTACCTTCTTGAAATAAAAAAAAAGAAAGCTATAGTTAAGTTACTGCCGACAATCTTATTATAATCTGTAAATAAATTATGGTAAAGATCAGAAAAATTTATATCGGCGTCGCCTGGC
>Ga0209609_10002447_pt1 | contig 10609 bp, 9 predicted proteins | sample LakKivw325mmetaG_FD_184136 | JGI IMG/M metagenome (GOLD analysis project Ga0209609, IMG submission 184136) | Anoxic lake water microbial communities from Lake Kivu, Rwanda to study Microbial Dark Matter (Phase II) - Lake Kivu water 325m metaG... | ecosystem: Environmental > Aquatic > Freshwater...
TTTTTATTTTTTTGACTCCCCCTCATTTTTTTTAGTTATTGTCCCAATAATTTCTTCTCTTTTTAGCTTGGACTTTTTTCCTTTGGCTTTTCTCAAATAATAAAGCTTCGCTCTCCTTACTTTTCCTCTTTTTGAAATTTCAATTTTTTCTATGGTTGGCGAATGAATCGGGAAAATCCTTTCCACTCCGATTCCGGAAATTATTTTTCTGACCGTGATTGTCGCCCCGGACTCTTTTCCATGTTTTCTGGCAACAACCACTCCTTCAAAAATTTGAATTCGTTTTTTATCGCCCTCTTTTATCTTTTGATGGACCTGAACAGTATCGCCGGGTCGGATATCCGGCAGATCAGTTTTTAATTGGGATTTTGTAAATGTTTCAAATTTTGTAGACATAAAATTAAATCTTCAGGTAGTCCTGAATTAAAACTTTTAATTTCACCATCAGGTAATTTTATCTTTAGATAACTAGCGTGTAAAAATTGACGCCTTAAACCTTTAGGGTTTGGTTGATTTTTAAACCCGTATAATTTATCGCCGGCAATCGGGTGGCCGGAATAAGCGAAGTGGGCTCTAATCTGGTGTTTTCTGCCTGTTTCTGGGACAGCTTCTATTAAAGTATAATTTTCAATTTTTTTCAATACTTTATATCGGGTTATTGCCTCTCTTTTTCCTTGAGAGCCGGGCTCGTTGGGAAGATAAACTTTTTGCCTTCGCCTGTCTCCCGGCGAGCGGCCGAGCAGGGTTCGAATTTCCCCTTCTTTATTTTTCAGGTTGCCGGTTACCAGGGCAAGATATTTTTTTTCAACCCGCCTTTCTTTAAATTGTTTCTGAAAAAATTCCAAGGCTTTGTCGTTTTTAGCTATCAAAAGGATTCCCGAAGTATCTTTATCCAATCTATGAACTCTTTTTTCAAAGTCATCGGAATTAACGCCATCTGGCTTATCAATCACCAGCAAGTCGTTATCTTCATAAATAATTTTCATGTGGGCACTGAGGGATTTGAACCCACGACCTTCCGCACGTCAAGCGGACGCGCTAGCCACTGCGCCAAGTGCCCAGTGCGCACGGCAGGGATCGAACCTGCGACCTTTCGCTTATAAGACGAATGCTGCTACCGCTGAGCTACGTGCGCATAATAATCTGCGATTGCTTTTAATCCCATCAGAATCTTTTCTGAAAGTGGAACGCTACATACTACTACATTACAGGTTCCGTGGCCGAAACTTCCTTTGTGGTTTATATTTTTGCTGGAAGTTTTTTTAATATAAGGCCGGCTAAATTGTGATAGTGGAAATGCGAGTTTTTTTGACCAAAATTCAATTTCACTTTTAATGTTCATATCACTATATAAATGTAATAGAATTCGTATTTTCTTTTTAGATATACCCAGTGCTTTACGGAGCCAACGAATAAAAAATTTTATAATAGCAGGATCGGTATTTGAAACAGAAAGCCTATCCATTTTATGTTTTGTTCCCTCGCCCCAATAGAGAAATAAGCCAGCGAGAAAGAACTCATGATTATTTAAGGGTAAAATTGTTTTCTTTTGAGTCTCGTAAATTTCTTTAAGTCTTTTCTCTTTTTTTCGTCTCATCGTATTCCGAAATCTTTCTATAGCTGCTTCACTTCTTTTCCATCCCTGTTGTTGCAGCGCCCTAATTCTTTCTTCGGAAAGCGGAAATTCATGTAGCCAATCGCTTAGAGTACTCTTACTCACTCCTAAAATTTTCTTTATCTAACCATAACTCATCTCTTGTTTTCTTAAAGCTAAAGCTTTTGCATGGTCATTAAAACGTGCCATAATTGAACCAACTAATATGTTTTTTTATAATATCATTCAATTAGTTCATTTTATCATCTATATCGCAAAAGAACAGGCAGATCTTTATTCTCGATTCATTCTGTGTGTTTCTGTGCTTAAATATGCCGGATTTTTACTCTGACAGACTTGGTTCTTTCCGGCGATGGCGCCGCTGGTTCAAATTTTTCCTGAACGACGGCTGAATGGCGCCCAACTAATTCTTCAAACTCTTCTTTTTCAATCGTTTCTTTTTTAATCAGTCTTTGGGCAATTTTTTCCAAAAGATTTTTCTTTTTGCTCAAGATTTTTCGGGCTGTTTCTTCGGCATTTTTAACAAATTTTTCCACTTCCTCGTCAATTTTAGTTGCCACTTTTTCAGAATAATCTCGATAAACTTCCTCCCTTCCCAAAAACATCAATTCCTCTTTTTTGCCGAAGGTAATCGGGCCCAAAGATGACATTCCGAATTCGGTAACCAGTTTTCGGGCTAATTGCGTCGCTCTTTCCAAATCATTGGCCGCTCCGGTAGTCATTTCGCCGTATTTTAATTTTTCGGCGCAATAACCTCCCAATAAAGTGGTCATTTCAGCCAAAAATTCCGATTTCGTCTTTATTTTCTTTTCCTCGGTCGGCATCTTGAGCGTATAGCCTGCGGCTAATCCTCGGGCGACGATTGAAATTTTTCTCACCGGCTCGGCTCCCGGCGAAAAAGTGGCGGCTATGGCATGGCCCGATTCGTGATAGGCGGCTATTTCTTTCTCCTTTTTTGATAAAATATGAGATTTCCTTGCCGGTCCCAATAGGACCTTTTCAATCGATTCCAGAAGCTCTTCCTGAAAAACCTGATGCTTGTTTCTTCTTGCCGCCAAAATGGCTCCTTCGTTAACAACGTTGGCTAAATCGGCGCCGGAAAATCCGGGGGTCCTCTCCGCTATTTCTCTTGAATTGACGTCCAAAGCCAGCGGCTTTCCTCGGCAGTGAATCTTTAAAATTTCTTCTCTTTCGTTAATATCCGGCAAATCTAAAACGATTCTCCTGTCGAATCTTCCCGGCCGCAAAAGAGCAGGGTCGAGGTATTCGGGCCTGTTAGTTGCCCCCATAATTATCAGATTTTCTTCTCTGCCGATGCCGTCCATTTCCGCCAATAATTGATTCAAAGTTTGTTCTCTTTCTTCATGGCCGCCGGTAACTCCCATCCCTCTTATTTTTCCAATACTGTCGATTTCGTCAATGAAAATTATCGCTTTTTCCGCCTTGCGAGCCTGCTCGAAGAGGCTCCGGATGCGGGCGCTTCCCACTCCTACGAAAAGCTCAATCACCTCGGAAGCCGAGATAGAAAAGAAGGGGACATTGGCTTGAGAAGCGATGGCTTTGGCTAATAAAGTGTTGTGATTAATTAATCCATTGGCGACGAAAGTATGAGAATGAGGTACAGTAAAATCGTATACCTCCCCCTTTCCGTTTTTTATTATTTCTACTACTGGGGTAAAGAAAAAACGATTATCTGCTAATTTTTGGAGATATTTATATTCTAAAAGATTTTTTATTGTTGGAACTCGTTTGGTTAAAAATTCTAAAAGTTGATCTACGGCATATTTTGAAGGACTTCTGGCTATCCGGCGGTACTTTCGAAGATTCTTAATTAACGGGAGATTGTGAAAATCTCGATTAAGTCTCCCGGATTTAGACAAAAAGTATTTCCATAATCTTAATAATCTCTTTTGTTGATACGGAATTAAATTTATATTTGTATTTCGCGATTTTTCTAAAATTTTTTCAAGATCTTTTTGTTTTCTACTTACATTAAAAAATCCAATCTCTTTGGCAAAGTTTTTTACAAAATCGCCAGAAATTTCAAGATAGTATTGAAGCTGTTTATTATATATTTTTCTTTTTTGATGAAACCTGCTTATTATTCCCAAATTTAATAAAAGAATGCTAACTTCCCTGATGAGATTTTTGCTTGCTGAAGAAAGTTGAATTGCGCTATTTTTAACATCAACGTAACTATCTGTATCAAAAATTCCTTGAAGGAAAACCACTTGAAATTCTTTTGGTCCAAATAATATGCTTTCGGGAATTCTTTTTCCTCTTGCATAGCTGTCAGTTAATCCATATTCTCTAAATTTTTCTTTAATTTGCCAATTAGCTATATACCAATCATATTTTCTATCGGGAGATTTTTTTAAGTTAATTCCGAAACGGGTTTTGAAATAATCTTTAATGAATTTTATTGCCTTTCTATCTCGATTTGAGATATATATTCTATCCTTTATTGAAAGTCCACCATCTCCGGTTAGAAAACCTAAAAGATAAGCAGTTTCTTTATCTGACAGAATTTTATAATTTCCAAAAGCTTGATGACCATAATTTACTACTAAAAGGTCACCTTTCTTAATTTGATCCAATCTTTTAAATTCGAAATTGCCATTTTTTTTGTCCAAAATCACAATTGGATGTTCTGGGGTACCTTCCAATTCTATTCCTATCCTAGAGACAATCTTAATAGTTTTCTGAATACCAAGATTAAACCAATGGGAAGGACTTTCTTTTTTGACCTCAAGATTTTTGAAATTAATAGTAAATACTTCCGCTCCATAAACTTTTCCTTTCTTATCAATCCTGAAATATTTTGGAATATCTTTAATTTTGATCAGTCCTTTAGAAGTGAATACAAATGTATCGCCAACTACACATTTTCCCGTTCCCGGAGCTCCGATTAACAAAGCTCCTCTTGGAATTCTGGCTCCCAGCCCCAAATATTTTTTGGGATTTTTCAAAAAATCGACTACTTCTTTTAATTCCTCTTTTGCCTCCTTCAAGCCGCCGACATCGTCAAAAGTGACTTTTTCTCTCAATCGGCCTCCCGGTCCGAAAATTCTCGCTCGGGCTTTAGTAAAATCAAAAGCCTGCATGGCTCCGGTTTTCGCTTGCCGAAATATCATCCAGAAAAAGAAACCAAAAAATATGAGGGGCAAAATGACGAAAAGAACCGACCCTAACCATGCCCAGGTATCCTCTGTTTCTTTCGCCTCTATTTCCGTCTTGGCTAATTTATCTTTTTCCACTCCGTAATTGCTCAGAGATTCGGAAAGAGCGACTTCGCTTTCTTTTCGGGAGCGCGCTTTTGAGCCGTCCTGATAAATTATCTGCAGTTCGTTTCCGGAGACGACAATTTTTTTAATTTTTTCCTGCTCAATATCCTGAACCAGCTGGGTTATTGATAATTCCTTCACTTCTTCAAATGGTTTTGAAAACAAAGAAAAAACCGCCGAAATGACAAGAAAAATCAGCAAAACAAAAATAAAATTTTTCGCTAAATTTCTCATTTCACTCTGATAATTTTAAGCTCATTCGGTGTTCTTTCGGGTCAATTGAAAGAATTCGAAAATCGTAAATTTCATCAATTTTCAATTTCTCTTCCATTTTTAATTCTGTGCTGAATTCGGAAATGTGGATTAACCCTTGAATCCCGGGTTCAATCTCGACGAAGGCGCCAAAGGGATTAAATTTAGTTATTTTTCCCGAAACCTCGTCTCCTTTTTTATATTTTTTTTCGATGTCTGACCAAGGGTCTTCCTTCAGAGCTTTGAGAGAGAGGGAGACTTTTTCCCCCGAGATTTCAATAATTTCCGCCTTAACCTTTTCCCCGACTTTGACGACTTCCGAAGGGTCTTTGAGAAGGCGCCAATCTAATTCCGAAATATGAATCAACCCCTCCAGATTCTCCGGACCGAATCGAAGAAAGGCTCCGAAATCAACAATGCCGGTAATTTCTCCTTCAACCACGTCTCCTATTTTATAATTTTTTAAGATTTCTTTTATTCTTTCGGTTTCTTTTACCTTCTCAGATAAAATAAGTTTCCCGGCTTCCGGGTCAAAATCAAAAATTTTTACCTCCAGAATCTGGCCAATAAACTTTTGAAGCTCTTTTAAGATTTTAGAGACGTCTCCTCCCTCTACTTTTGGATAATGACAGCTAAGAAGCTGGGAAACGGGCAAAAACCCGGGAATTCCCGAGACTTCGGTTAATAAACCCCCTCGGTTAGCTCCCAAAATTTTAACCGGGATATTTTCTCCGCTTTCCTTTTTTTGTCTTAATCCTTCCCAAATCAGCTCATTGGAGGCCTGGTTTACCGACAGTTCAATACAGCCTTCTTCATTTTCCAGGTCAATTATTTTGGCGAAAACGCTTTCACCGAGCTTTAAGTTTTTCAACTCCTCTTTGGCTTCCTGAAATTCTTTGCCGTAAATCACTCCTGTTCCAAAAGCGCCCAAGTCCAAAAACAAAGCCGAACGTTTTTTGCCGACGACTTTCCCCTCAACGATTTCTCCGACTTTCGGCGGCCTCATCAAATTGTCTTGTCCTAAAACCTTTTCCATACTTTGTAATTATATTAAATTTCTTGAGCTTTGGCAAGAACCATGATAAAATATCTTATTATGACAATTATCTGGCATGGACAATCCTGTTTTCAAATGACTGCCGCCCGCAACAAAGGCGAGCAGATTTCTATTTTAATTGACCCTTTTTCCGAGGAGATTGGTCTCCGGCTTCCCAAGCTGGAATCGGATATTTTATTGATATCGCATCAACATCGTGGTCATAATAACGTTAAAGCGGTTTCCGGTAGTCCGTTTATTATCAATGGTCCCGGCGAATACGAAGTGAAAAATGTTTTTATTGAGGGAATCCGTTCCTGGCACGATGACAAAGGAGGCAACGAACGGGGAGAAAACACGATTTACACCATTGAAACCGAAGATTTAAGATTATGCCACCTCGGAGATTTTGGCCAAAAAGAACTTACCGGAGAGCAGTTAGATCGAATCGGTCAGATTGATATTTTGATGCTTCCGGTCGGCGGAATCGCTACCATTTCGGCGAAAGAAGCCCTGAAAGTGATGTCCCAGCTGGAGCCAAAAATCGTGATACCCATGCATTATCGAATACCGAAACTAAATCCGTCAGTTTGCGGAAAACTTGACGGCCTTGATATTTTTTTGAAAACAGTCGGAATAAAATCGATTGAGCCTCAAAACAAATTGTTGATAAAAAAGAAAGAAATTTCGTCAGAAGAAGTCAAAATTATTGCGCTGAAACCTTAATGAAATTCGTCGAGAGGCTACAAAATTTGCCGGAGGAAAAAAGAAAAATAATATTTTGGTTGATAGTAATTATTATTGGTTTAGGGCTTTTATTCTGGTGGGGCCGAATCACTAAAATAAGAATAAAAAGTTTTGAACCGGAAAAATTCGGAGAGGAATTGCGTCTTCCCCAATTTGAAGAAGAATTAGAAGGGCTTCAAAAATTGGAAACGCCGGAGATTAGTGAAGAGGAATTAAAGGAATTGGAAGAAACGATAAAAGAAGAACAGGAATAATTCAAAGAAATTTGACATTTAAAAGATATGCCTAAAAATCCACACCCCATTAGAAAAGGATCTTCTAACGGGGCAGGAAAACTAAATACGGAAATAGGCAATGTAAAGCCCCGGGAAATCACGGAAGAAATGAAGGAGTCCTACATTGATTACGCTATGTCGGTCATCGTTTCAAGAGCTTTGCCCGATGTCAGAGACGGATTAAAGCCGGTTCATCGGAGAATTTTGTACGCGATGCGCGAGATGGGTCTGCTTCATACTGCTAAATTCAGAAAGTCAGCAGCAGTAACTGGGGAAGTTCTTGGAAAATATCATCCTCACGGCGATCAAGCAGTTTATGATGCAGCAGTCAGAATGGCCCAAGATTTCTCGCTAAGATACCCTTTAATCCAAGGTCAAGGAAACGTAGGTTCGATTGACGATCCAGGCGAGTTTGCAGCTATGCGATACACAGAAATGAGGCTTTCAAAAATCGGTGAAGAGCTGCTCAAAGATATTGAAAAAAATACCGTTTCATTCGTTGATAATTACGATGGCACGAGAAAGGAACCGACTGTTTTGCCTTCGCCGGTTCCCCAGCTTATTTTAAACGGTTCTCTGGGGATTGCCGTCGGTATGGCTACCAACATTCCTCCCCACAATCTTTCCGAAGTTGCAGACAGCTTGATTTATTTGATTTCCCATCCCAAAGCCACGACCGAAGATTTATTCCAGTTTATTAAAGGTCCCGATTTTCCGACCGGTGGAGAAATTTTTGACCAAAAAGGCATAATACAGGCCTATTCTCAGGGAAAGGGGCCGATTTTAACCAGGGGCAAAGCGGAAATTATTGAAAGTAAAACCGGTCGGCAGCAGATTGTCATTGTTGAAATTCCCTTTCAAGTTCAAAAATCGGCTTTGATTGAACATTTTGCCAATTTGGTTCAGGAAAAAAAGATTGAGGGAATCAAGGATATCAGAGACGAATCGGATAAAGAAGGAATGAGAATTGTCATTGATTTGCAGAAAGACGCCGTCGCTCAAAAAGTTTTGAACCGGCTTTACAAATTCAGCGATTTGCAAAAAAACTTTCATTTAAATATGTTAGCCCTGGTTGAAGGCATCCAGCCCAGGGTTTTAAATTTGGTCGAGATTCTGGACTATTTCCTTTCGCATCGGAAGGAAGTTGTTTTCAAAAGAACAAAATACGATTTAGAAAAAGCCAAAGAGCGCGCTCACATCCTGGAGGGTTTGGATAAATGTTTGAGCAATATCGACGCGGTCATCAAAACAATAAAGAGTTCAGCCAACCGGGAGGAAGCCCAGAAGAATTTAATGAAACGTTTTAAATTGACTGGAATTCAAGCCAATGCCATTTTGGAAACCAAATTGTCGGCTTTGGCAAAATTGGAGAGAAAGAAAATCGAAGAAGAGTTAAAGGAAATTAAAACCAAAATCAAAGAATTGTCCGCCATTTTGAATAGTCCCCAAAAGATAAAAGAAGTGATAAAAAAAGAACTGATTTCCTTGAAAGAGAATTTCGGAGATGAAAGAAAAACGCGCTTTCATAGCCACCGAGTCGGCGAAATAGCCGAGGAAGATTTGATTCCGGCTGAGGAAACGATTATTACTTTGACGCGGGGAGGTTATATTAAAAGATTGAACCCGGCCACTTATAAAATCCAAAAAAGAGGCGGGAAAGGAATATTGGGAATGAAAACCATTGGCGAGGATATTGTTGAACATTTTTTGACTGCCAACACTCATGACAATCTTTTATTTTTTACCGATTCGGGAAAAGTTTTTCAGACGCAAGTCTTTGAAATTCCCGAAGGACAGAGAGTGGCTAAAGGCCGGGGGCTCTTGAATTTCCTTGAAGTTTCTTCCGAGGAAAAAGTTTTATCTTTGCTTCCCTTGAGTAAAAAGGAAAAGGAGAGCGCAAAATATTTAACCATTGTAACTAAGGATGGTATAATCAAAAAAACGGCTTTAGAAGAGTTTGAAAATGTGAGAAGGTCGGGACTGATTGCCATTACTCTTAGAAAAGGAGACCTTTTGAGAAAAGTCGCCAAAACTACCGGTGAGGATGAAATTATTTTAACAACGAAAAAAGGCCAGGCAATTTGCTTCAAAGAAAAAGAAATAAGACCAATGGGAAGGGGAGCCTCCGGGATAAGGGGAATCAGGTTAAAAAAAGGAGACGAAGTGATAGGAATGGACGTGATAAAGTTAAAAGTTAAAAGTGAAAAGTTAAAAGTTAACGATTATTTATTGGCGGTGACGGAAAATGGATACGGAAAGAGAAGCAATTTGAAAGAATATAAGTTGCAGGGGAGAGGAGGTTCGGGAATTAAAACCGCCAAGGTTACGGAAAAAACCGGAGATTTAATCAGTTCAAAAGTCTTGTCTGGCGATGAGGAAGACCTGATTATTATTTCCCAAAGAGGCCAGGTCATCAGAACGGGAGTCAAATCAATTTCAATTTTGAGCCGAGCTACTCAGGGAGTAAGAATAATGAAATTGGAAGAGGGAGACAAGGTGGCATCGGCCGCCTGCATATAATAAAAATTTTCAATTTTCAATTTTCAATTATGGAGGGCTTTCTTAATCCGGAAAAAGTCTTAGACCAATTGGAGTTACGAAAGAATATGGTAGCTGCCGACTTTGGTTGCGGCTCGGGCGGCTGGGCAATACCTCTGGCAAAGAAATTGGAAGAAGGAAAAGTCTACGCCATAGATATTCTGGAAGAACCTCTTTCGGCTCTGATTTCAAAAGCCAAAATAGGGAAAATTTTCAACATTGAAACAAGAAAATCCGATGTCTCCGAAACCTCGAGATTAATGCCGGAAAGCTGCGATTTGGTCCTGATGACAAACCTTCTTTTTGAATGTCAGGACAAGAAAGCGGTTTTGGAAGAGGGGAAAAGGGTTTTGAAAAAAGGAGCCAGGCTCCTTATAGTCGATTGGGAATTAGGCGGCTCCTTGGGTCCGGAGGAAGGCAGGGTTTTGGCTAAGGAAGTTAAAGAAATGGCTGAAGAATTGGATTTAAAACTGGAAAGAGAGTTCAAAGCCAGTCCTTACCACTGGGGCTTAATTTTGGTAAAATAACAAGCTATGTTAGAATAATATTATGAAGAAATTATTTTTTTGCATAGTTATTTCGCTTTTAGTAATCGTTTTTTGGGGAATAGCATTAAAAGCGGAAGCAAGCGAGAATGATTGTACTATTGATTTGAACGGAAAATGTTGTTCTCCCGCTGAAAATTTTTGTTTTGGAGGAACAATGCAGGAAACAGAAGAATGTACTCGATGTTGCGTTGGTCTTACTGCCAGCTGCGTTAAACCGCCGACAAAAGAATGCAAAGAACTTTTTCCGAAAGGTTCTTGTTATCCGAAGATGACCAATTGCCTTGACGTAGAAGCTTTCCCTGCCACCGATTGTC
>Ga0209609_10002448_pt1 | contig 10605 bp, 8 predicted proteins | sample LakKivw325mmetaG_FD_184136 | JGI IMG/M metagenome (GOLD analysis project Ga0209609, IMG submission 184136) | Anoxic lake water microbial communities from Lake Kivu, Rwanda to study Microbial Dark Matter (Phase II) - Lake Kivu water 325m metaG... | ecosystem: Environmental > Aquatic > Freshwater...
CCTACCACTTCGGTCTGGTCATCCAGGCGCACGTGTGTCCCGTCCACAACCCACTCGTCGCCCGAGATGGCTTCCAGCGTGCCCTCAAACTCTACGTCCTCAGTGGGCGGAGAAACGGCTATGTGCTTGGCCGTAAGAGAGCCGTCAGCGTACCGCACGGCCTTGACGTCTGCCAGCAGTCCTCTCTGGGGCCTGCCTTCGATCACAGTATCGCCAGTGATGATCAGGGTCTGCCCGCCGACAATCCAGCGCTCCGCTGTGTAACTCTCGATAATGCCGCGAAACTCAAAGGGCTGGCCAGACGGCTGCTCGGGACGCTCCGTAGTGATCTCAAGCGCCAATAAGCCTCCGTCTGCCATGCGCGCGGCCACCACCGTGACCGTCACGCCCAGCGCCACCGGATGCTCCTGATCGTTGATGCGAGTGGCCGTGTCGATCCGCACCACTTGGCCTCCGACGGTCCATGCGTCCGCCTCAATGGCATCGATCTTGCCTTTGAACCGAATCCTGACCTCACGCGCTGGGGTTGGGCTTGGAGGGATGGGAGTGGCAGTTGGCGTCGCAGATGGGAGTGGGCGGGTTTGCGTTGGACTGGGAGCCGGTGTGGCTGTCAAAGCCGCCCCCGCCTTGCGGGTCTCCCGCGGGGTCGGGGATGCTTGGGTCGTGAATGTGGCTGTAGGCTCCAAAGTGGGCGTCGCAGAGCGAGTCAGAGTCGGCGCAGGCACGGTCATGGTTGGAGTCGGTGGCTGAAGCTGGACTGGCTCGAGCGTGATGCGTCGCGCCCATAGCTTGCCATCGCTCATGGAGCGTGCCTGAACACGCACGGTCGTGCCTGGCTCAACCCCCTGCTCGATCTCGCTCTCGGCCGAGATGTACACCGGCACTCCGCTGACAACCCAGCGTTCATCGTCGCCGGAATCAACCTGGCCACGGAAAGAGATCTCGGCGATGCGATGGCTCCCAGCGATAGCCACGGCTTCTGTCCGGCGCCGTTCATCAAAGCGAGCGGTCAGTTGTGCTTTGGTCTCTGGATCCAGAGTGAGCACCAACTGCACGCCCTCCGCCATGCGCTTCACCGGATAGAGGGTATCTCCGGGCAGGCTCCTCGCCGCCAGCGCGATTGTGCCTCCGCCCAAGGCTGCTACCAGCATCAAAGCCGACAGTGCCAAGGCCACTGCGCTTCTGCGCAGCACAAGCCATGCGCCAGACCGGGGGAACAGCCCACCGCTGAGGTCAGCGCTTCTGCGTCGGGCAGCCTCATTCAGCACTCTCTGGCGACCAAGCTTCAGCCCCGGCGGCACAGGCACCTGCTCATGCCCCAGAGCCTTGAGCTGAGCTGCCACACGCAGGAGAGGCTCGAGCTCTGCCGCCTGCTCCGGGTTCCGGGTCAGGCAGGCTTGAATGGATTCGGCGTTATGCAGTTGGTCGAGGCACGCGTCCAGCGCGGCCTCAAGATCCTTGTTGGTCATTCGTCCTCGCCCAGCAGGCGACGCAGTGCGGCCAATGCCCGAAACTGAAGCGACTTGATCGCGCCTTCCGACTTGCCTAGGGCGCGGGCAGCCTCCGCGTTGGTCAAGCCCTCCACGAACTTGAGAGAGATTACCAGCGCCTGTTCCTCCGTCAGCTGCGTCAGCGCCCACCGCAACCGGTGTGCAGTCATCAATCGCTCAGCAGTGTCAGCGGGATGTTCGTCAGACGAAGCTGGACTCTCGTCCAGCGGCATGTCTTTGCTGGCCTGGCCACTGCGAAAGTGGTCCACGATCAGATTGTGAGCAATGCGATACAGCCAGCCCGAAAACGAGGTCTCCCAAGCCCTGGAAGACCGAATTGCATCCAGCATACGCAAGAACACGCTGGAGGTCAGGTCCTCGGCCAGGTTGACATTGCCCACGCGATGGTAGACATAGTTGTAGATGCGCAACGAGTAGCGATCGTATATCTCGGCGATCGCCTCGGAATCGTACTGCCTTGCTCTTTCCAGCAGCGCCGATTCTTGGTGCGGCTCCATACAGGGCCGTACTCCTCTCTTCAAGACGTGTCTCAAAGCGCGAAAGTTACGGCACGTTATTATAGCACAAAGACTTCCGGAGTCCGTGAGGACTTCGGAAGTCAAAGCCTGGTGCGCCTTCGGGCCTGGGACATTAGTTCGACTGTCGGATGAACTCCAACACAATCTCTGCGCAGGCAACCATGTCGGAAAGTGCGATGTGTTCCTCCAGTGTGTGCACGCAGGTCATGCCTGTGCTCAGATTCACGACCTGCTTCCCCAACGCATTCAGGATGTTGACGTCGCTTCCACCGCCACTCGGCACAAGGCGGGGCTCGACGCCCAGCTTGCGACACGCAGCCATGAGGCGGGCAACCGTCGTATCAGACTCTGTCAGGTGGTAGCCCCTATAGGCACGCTGCACATCAATATCCACGCTCCCGGACTGGCGAGTGGCGGCCGACCGCAGGGCCTCCACCATCTTCGCCGTCTGAGCCTCCAGCTTGTCCTCTTGTCTGCTGCGGGCCTCGCCGCGCAATTCCACGCGATCCGGCACGATGTTGGTGGCGCGGCCGCCCTGGATCGTGCCGATGTTGGCCGTGGTCTCCTCATCTATGCGCCCGAGCGGCATGGCAGCCACAGCCTGGGCAGCGATCACGATCGCATTGATGCCGTTCTCGGGTTCGGCTCCGGCGTGGGCAGCCTTGCCATGCACAACCGCAGAAAGCACGTTGTGCGACGGGGCGCTGACAACAATGCTCCCCGGCGCATCCCCGGTGTCAAACGAAACGCCGATCCTGGCCTGGAGGCCGGTGGCATCCAGGGCCTTGATCCCGAACAGCCCCGTCTCCTCCTGAACGCTGATCACGACCTCCAGAGGTGGCGAGTCGACAGGCTCCTCCTTTAGCACACGCAGAATCTCGAGGATCACCGCGATTCCCGACTTGTCGTCGGCACCCAGAATGGTGGTGCCGTCGCTGTACACCACGCCATCGCGAATCACAGGCTTGATGCCCTTTCCCGGCATCACCGTGTCCATGTGAGCCATCAGAAGCAGCGGCTCTCCCTTGCCCTGTCGCCTGGCCACGATGTTGTGCAGCGCGTCGGTCTGGACGTCGAGGCCGAGATGGCGTAGGCGTGCTACCAGCTCCTCTGAGATCTTTGCTTCGTCACCCGAAGGGCTGTCGATGCGCACCAAGTCCAGAAATGTCTCAAGCAAACGCGTTGAATTGGTCATTGCTGTCATTCATTGCTCCTTCAGACGGCTCTCGAGGCAAGGACAGCGTGAGGCTATTGTCCTGCCGGGCTCAGATGCCTGGCAATTGCACGCCACACAGCCCGTCCTGAAAACGGGGTGGAGAGAGCGCTCGCCTCCACCCCGTTAGAGGCCTGGGCCGTGAGCTATCTAGCCCGCCAAATGACGGGCATATAGAGGCGGAACACGCTTGGCCGTGTCGGCGTAGGCGTAGGCGGCTTGGTCGCATAGGACACGATCAACACTGGATAGGTTCGAGTATCCGCATGACGCGTGCTGGTGAACCTGTAGGTTGCGGATGTATCCTCTGAGCTTTCGAGAAGCAGCCCGTGATTGGCAGAGCGCTGATCTACCCATTGCTGAACCGCGCTTCGTACGTTGAACTGCCACCAGCCACTGCCGTGCAGGATCTCCCGGTCGTTGGGTGGATCGAGTCTATCGCGCGGGTCCTGGCAACCAGGCGCAGCCCAGGCCTGGGTCTGCGTGGCGGTCAGCCAGGTGACCGCATCGGCTTGCCAAGGGCGGAGAACGAGATGAGACGTCACCTCGAGCGGGGTGACGGAGCTCTCAGCACGGGCATACATCTGCAGGTAGGCTTCCACAACCACGATATCAGATGGCAGAGCAGACAAATCGAAGCCAACCAGGGCAGACGTGTTGTTCCTCGGTCGCACCAGCAAGAGAGGATCAGCACTATAGTTGGCCTCAGGCAAGGCCGCGTCAATGTAGGTGTCTCTGCAGCCGGCATAGCCGTCAGCAGCTTGTTGGAAGGTCACGACAGTCGTCGCCGCAAGCGTTTGCGGTGGTATGGGGGTAGGCGGCTCACAATCGGCAGTGTACAATACGCGCAAACGTGGGTGCAGCTCCGCCGAGGGGTGCACGTTCGAAACGAATCGGTAGACCTCACCCCCGCGCGGATCCGAGCTGCTCAGGATCACACCATGGTTCGTCTCTGTCTGCAACGTCCAGTTCTGAACCAGATTGGTGACATTGAACTTGTACCAGCCAGGGCCGGACAGCCATTCCCTATCCGCGGGGATCAGTTCTGCGTCTTCGGGTCCAAGAGCGCCGGACGACTGCCAGGGGGTGGTGGCGTCTGCGTTGTTCCAAGTAGCCTCGCATTCCACCCACGGTCTGGACAACCCCTGTACGGCCACTTCCAACGGCCCAACGCCACTGGATTCACTGGCGTATACCTCGAGGTAGGCCTCAATCACCATGACATACGACGGTATGCTCTGCACGTCGAAACGCACCAAAGCCGACCTGGAAGGAATACCGCTGACGAGCAGAAGCTGCTCAGTACAGAGATTGACATCTGGCCGGTAGTATTCGATGCCTGTGTCCGTACCGCCGTAATAGTCGTTCATTCCGTGCTGCAGGATCACCTCCTCCACTGACGCTGCACGTTTGGTGCTATTCAGCGGCAGTCCGGCGCCTGCCGCCGCCACTGTAAGGACGAGTAGCACCAACACTGTAAGTGATGCAATGGCGATGTTCTTGAAACGTGTGCGCATGAGGGCTCCTCCTTGTCAAGTGCTGTTCCAGTATATCGCCTTGCTGGTGTGGTTTCTTGACATTTCAGTGACTTTACGGGCCTTTGGCGGATTCGTCCCCTTGTGCTATAATAGCGCCCGCATTCAACATCCCAGAATGGAGAGGTCGCATAGTTCGGTCTAGTGCGCGCGACTCGAAATCGCGTGGGCAGACATGCCCCGTGGGTTCAAATCCCACCCTCTCCGCCAGGCCCTATCGGCGCTCCTGCAAGCTGGAGCGCTTTGTCTGAGACTCGCAGGGAGCGGAATGACCAAGATTCTGGTTGCCTACGCCAGCGCCGCGGGTTGCACGCGTGGCGTCGCCGAGGCCATCGGCAGGGAGCTGGACGCCCAAGGCTGCAGTGTAGATGTGCTACCAGCCAACCAGGTCCGTGAGGTAGATAGCTACGATGCCGTCGTTGTGGGAAGCGGCATCCATGCCGGTTCCTGGTATGGCGAGGCCCTCCGATTCATCTCCCGCAACGTCAAGCCCTTGTCTAGCAAGCCCGTAGCTTACTTTGTAACCTGTGCCACCTTGCGCGGAGGCATGCTCAGGCACCGCCAGACTGCACAGGGATACGTGGAGCGAATCACACACAGGTATCCAAAGATCCGCCCCATTGCCACGGGGCTCTTTGCCGGTGCGGTGGACTACCAGCGCATCGGAGCGATTCAACGCAAGATCCTGCAATGGGCCAGGGTCGACGAAGGCGATGGACGCAACTGGGACGAGATAAGGGCCTGGGCTGCGGAGTTGCACGACAGCCTCTTCCAGGCGTTTTCGAAAGGAGAATGAACATGACATCCAACGCAGCTCCCCACGGAGAGGAACGCAGGGTCCAGCCATCAGCTGCTGCCACGGTGGATGGCGCACCCATCGCCTACGTGATCGTGCTGGCCGCTGTGGTCGCAGCGCTCTCTTTCGTGCCGATACCCATTTCGGCGGTCCTGGGATTTGGCGGCACTTTCCCGCTCAGCCAGGCGGTCTACCCCTTGGTGGGGTTCATCCTCGGTCCGTGGGCGGGGGCGCTCGCCGCAGGCATTGGACGCGTCATCGGCATACTTGTAGCCCCTCACACCGCCAGCACTGGACTGCTATCTACTGTCGTAGCCATCGTGACAGCTTGGGCCGGCGGTGTCCTGGTACAGAAGAAAGGCAGCCTGTGGGTGTGGCCGCCCGTCGTGTGGGCGCTGGCCTTTGTGGCCTACGTGGGGCGCGGACTGACTGTAGACGTTAGCCTGGGCCTGGCCCTCGCAAGCACGCTCGTGAACTGGTTGTCGATTCTGCTGTGGCTGTCCCCCCTCCGCGCCCTGGTCAGAGGCTGGATAGCGGATCAGAGCCCGGCTAGACTCGCCATTGGCCTGGCCCTGGGAAGCTGGATCGTGAACACCGGTAGTTTCCTGGTAGCCAACGCCATGTTCTACAACCTGCTTTCCCAGTGGCCTGCCATCCAGTGGAAAGCGCTGATCGGCGTGTCGCCAGTGGAGCATGTGTTCCGCGCAGTCGTGGGCACGGTCGTCGGCTTGGGCGTCATCCTTGGTCTGCGCGCAATCGGTCTGGTCAAGCCGGCCAAGGCGGGGTACTAGCTCAGGCGCCGTGCTGTCACCAGACACAATCGCGCCCGGCGTCGAGCCATAGCTCCCCCGCCACATGGCGATAGAAGGCACAAGCATGATCGGGCCAGAGTTCATCGTCCGCGTAGAGGACTTGTCCTACCAGTACCCCCGTTCTGCCAGCCCCGTGCTGCGTGACATCAACCTGCACATACGCAAGGGCGAGTTTCTAGGCATCGTTGGGCCGACGGGCGCAGGCAAGACCACTCTCTGCCTGGCCCTCAACGGCATCGTGCCCCAGATCCACGGCGGACGGTTCTTCGGCCGGGTGACTTTGGCGGGCCTGGACACCGTCGAAACCCCCATTCACCGACTGGCTCAACACGTGGCAATGGTCTTCCAAGATCCAGAAACGCAGCTCGTCACCAATTCGGTGGAAGATGAAGTTGCCTTTCCCCTGGAAAACCTCAGCATACCACGCGAGGAAATCATGCGTCGCATCCCGTGGGCGCTGCGCGCCGTGCGGCTGGACGGCAAGCAGGCCAAGCACCCAAGCGAGCTTTCGGGTGGGGAGAAGCAGCGTCTGGCCATTGCCGCGGCCCTCGCCGTGCAACCAGAAGTGTTAGTGCTTGACGAGCCCACCTCCCAGCTCGATCCTCAGGGAAGCCATGAAGTGTTCGCGACCGTGCACGAGCTCAACTCTCGCCTGGGTATCACCGTGGTTTTGGCCAGCCACGCCAGCGAGGAACTGGCGGAGCATGCAGACCGGCTGGTCCTGCTGGCCCGGGGCGAATTGGTCGCAACCGATACTCCGGCACGCTTGTTCTCTCAGGCTCAATGGATGGAACAGAACGCACTGCGTCCGCCCCAGGTCGTCACCTTCTTCCAGGTGCTGGGCAAGCGAGGTGTCCGGGTGCCAACCGTGCCGGTCACGCTGGCCGAGGCCATCCACACGTACGCTGCGCTACGGCCGGCCATCGAGGTAAGACCCCCGCTTAGCCCTCCCGGGTCTGAGAAGACTCTGCCCGACGGCGTGGGATCGTTTGAAGGTGGAGTCAGTTCGCGCGAAAGACCCGTCGCTCTATCCCTGCAGGATGTGGCATACGCATACCCTGACGGCACGCGGGCGCTGCAGGGGGTGTCGCTGAGTGTGCAGCGTGGCGAGTACGCGATCATCATCGGGCAGAACGGCGCAGGCAAGACCACGCTAGTCAAGCAGTGCCTGCACCTGCTGGAGCCAGCGGCAGGAACCGTGATGCTCAACGGGCAGGACGTTTGCCGCCTGCAGGTCAGCGAGATCGCACAACGTGTCGGCTTTGTCTCACAGAACCCGGATAACCAGATCTTCACCTCCAGCGTCGAAGCTGAGGTGGCATTCGCCTTGCGCCACCTGGGCATTCCCAAGGGCGAGTCGCAGGCGCGGGTGGAGGAGAGTCTGTTACTGATGGGCCTGACGCTGTGGCGCAAGAGCCATCCTTTGTCGCTGTCCAAAGGGGACCGAGCGCGCGTCGTGACAGCGGCAGTGCTGGCAATGCGACCTGACATCCTGATCTTCGATGAGCCTACCACGGGCCAGGACTATGCAGGCGCACGCCGCATCCTCGGAGTAAGCCAAGCGCTGCATCGCAGTGGCAAGACTGTGCTAGTAGTCACTCACCATCTCCACCTGATGCCGGGCTACGCTGAACGCGCCGTGATCATGGGCAAAGGGCTGATTCTGCTGGACGCCCCCCTGCGCGTGGCCTATCACGCCGACGAAGTACTGCGTAGCACACACCTGCTGGCGCCACAGATCATCCGGCTAGCTCAGCATATGCAGGCCATCGAGCAAATGCAATTGCCAATCATGACACCTGAAGAGCTCGCCGCCTGCATACGCCCCAGGCCGCAGAGTCCCAGACATCCGCCACCAGGAGCAGCCGCCCCGCCAGTAGCGACTGGAGGACGGCCATGACATGGCGTAGGATTGGTTCCGTGACCGATTCGCCTCTGGCGCGTCTGGACTTCCGTGCCAAGCTGACGCTGCTGTTCGTGGCTACGAGCCTGGCCTTCTTGTGGGAAAGCCCGCTCCTCACAGGGTGCCTGGCTTTGCTGATTCTGATACTTAACCTGTTGGCGCACGTGCGCGCCTCATACCTCAGTCGCGGGCTGCTCTTCTTGCTGCCCTTCTTTGCGCTCCTGCTGATCACGCATGGCTTCTGGAACACCTCGGTCGGTCACACGGCCATCTGGACTGCGCCGAGGGAGTGGCCGCTGGTTGGCGGCTCGCTCAGGCTCACGCGCGAAGGCCTGGCATACGGCGTCATGGTCATTTTCCGCACCCTCACGCTGATCTGGGTGACTCCGCTGACTATCTTCACCACAGATCTGAACGCCCTCACGATCGGTCTGGTGCAGCTGCGCCTGCCTTACCAGATCGCGTTCACATTCTCCGCCACCCTGCGCTTCGTACCTCTGCTATTCGAGGAGATACAATCCATCACACAGGCGCAGCGACTGCGGGGCCTGGCCCTGGAGAGGATGGGGCTGTGGCAGCGCTTGGTGGTCTATTCCCGCCTGGCCGTGCCCCTCATCTTGGGAGCCATGGTGCGGTCCCAACAGATCGAGGTCGCCCTGGCAGCCAAGGCCTTCTCCGGCAGCCCAGAGCGCACGTATCTGCACCAGAGCAGATTACGCGTGTCAGATTATGTCATAATTGCACTGTGCTTGGCATTGTTGGCCGGGGCGCTGTGGTTGCGTGTAACGAGGGGGATTGGGCGGTTCGCCTAGCCGGGCTTCACAAACTCTCCGATCAGCGTCTTGCCGGCCAAGTCCTCTGCAGTCATGCTCTGCGCGCGCTCCAGCGTCACGCAGCTCTGTTTGAACCAGCGCAGCATCTCGATGGGCGAAGGCTGCGCATTGCGCCGGCCGTACTGGGTCGGGCAAGAACTCAGCGCCTCGATGAACGAGAAGCCAGTATGCTGCAGCGCACGCTGGATAGCCGCGATGAGCGGACGTACATGCCATACGGAGTAACGCGCCACGTAAGTTGCGCCCGCAGCGGCCACTAGACGAGCGAGGTCGAAGCTTGGCTCCGGGTTGCCGGCAGGGGTGGTGGCGGTATGGGCACCAAACGGAGTGGTGGGAGTCACCTGCCCACCCGTCATGCCATAGATCTGGTTGTTGGCGCAGATCACCGCCAGATTGATATTGCGCCGCGCAGCATGGATGAGGTGATTGCCACCGATCGAGGCGATATCACCGTCGCCGCCGACCACCACCACATGCAGCCTGGGGTTGGCCAGCTTGACGCCCGTAGCATACGCGACGGGACGACCGTGTGTCACGTGCAAGGTGTCAGTGTCAAAGTGAGGACTGGGTATCCAGCCGGCGCAGCCAATGCCCGAGACGAACAGCATCTGGGAGAAGTCCAGTCCCAGCTGGTCCACGGCGCGCAGGATGGCGCCCAGCAGAATGCCATGGCCGCAGCCAGGGCAAAATGGGGTGGGGAACGACTTGGCGCGCACGTATCTGCGGATCGATTCGGTGCTACCTGGCTTCACGCAGGTGCCTCCTTCTGCACGGACCGCCAGACATCCGTGGCGGAGAGGACCTCTCCGTCCGTGCGGTTGCACCCTACCGCGTGTGGGGCAAGGCGCTGCACTTCGCGCAGCATCTGGCCGCGATTCATCTCGGCCACAACAATGTGGCTGGCCTTTGAGGTCAGACGAAGCACGGTTTGTTCGGGGAAGGGCCACAGGGTTGTCAAGCATAGCAGCCCAGCCTTGATGCCCGACCCTCGTGCCATCTTCACCGCACGCAACGCGCTGCGCGCACTGAAACCGTAGGAGACCACCAGCACATCCAAGCGCTCGTCGTCACAGTAGTGGGCATGCGTGCGCTCAATCTCGGCGCGGTGGTTCAGGATCTTGCTGGCCAAACGCTCTACGAGCCTGGATTGCGCTTGAGGGCTGACGGTCTTGCGATAGCCCCAGGCGTCATGTGTCGAGCCAGTAACCAGCAAGCGTGCGCCCTCCCCAAAGGCGGGCATGGGCGGCACATCCGCGTCTCCAAACGGCGGGCGCCCCTGGTCCTTGATACGCCGGTAGATGGGCGTGGTATCAGGGACCACCAGGCTCTCGCGCAAGTGGCCTACGCCCTCCTCAGTCAGCAGCATCACTGGCACGCGGAAGCGATCCGCCAGGTTGAACGCGCGAATGGTCTCCTCGTAGGCCTCCTGCACGGACCATGGGGAGATAGCGATGATCTCATAGTCCCCGTGCGCTCCCCAACGC
>Ga0209609_10002449_pt1 | contig 10604 bp, 9 predicted proteins | sample LakKivw325mmetaG_FD_184136 | JGI IMG/M metagenome (GOLD analysis project Ga0209609, IMG submission 184136) | Anoxic lake water microbial communities from Lake Kivu, Rwanda to study Microbial Dark Matter (Phase II) - Lake Kivu water 325m metaG... | ecosystem: Environmental > Aquatic > Freshwater...
CTTTAGCTCCCATAGGATTTGTAATGGCGTTAGTCTATACAAGTATAGGAGTTTGGGGAATTATTTTATTTTTCTTCCCTTTATTTTTAGCCCGTCGTTCTTTTGAGTTATATACCAAAATGAGAAAAATGTATTTAGAGGCTATTCGTGCTTTAGCAGCCGCTATTGATGCCAAAGACCCCTACACCAAAGGTCATTCAGAGAGAGTTGCTCAGCTGTCTGTAGTTTTAGCTCAAGATTTGCATTTGTCTGATCGGGATATTGAGAATATTGAGTATACTGCTTTACTACATGATATAGGAAAGATTGGTATAGATGATAGGATTTTAGGTAAAAGTAGTAAACTAAGCAATGAAGAGTTTAAAAAAATAAAAGAACATCCTATTGTAGGAGCTAATATCATAGAACCAGTAGACTTTTTAAAGAATTCTTATGAAGCAATTTATCATCATCATGAAAGATATAATGGTGGCGGTTATCCTGATGGTTTAAAAGCAAAAGATATACCCCTTTGTGCGAGGATAATTGCGGTTGCAGATGCCTATGATGCAATGGGCTCCGATCGTCCTTATAGAAAAAAATTAAGCAAAGAGAAGATACTAAAAGAATTCACCGAACAATCTGGTAAGCAATTCGATCCCCAAATAGTTAATGCGTTAATGTCAATTCTCAAGAGAGAAAGAGAAGAATGAATGTTATATGTCTATATTATAATCATTTCTATTTTAATTGGATTGGTTCGTAAAGGTACGTTAAGCAACTTAACTCAGATTTCCTTAAAGAGAATCGAATTATTGATATTAGCTTGTCTAATTCAGGGGGGATTGGTCTTCTTTGGAACAAGAAAAGTAAAAATTGTTCTTGATTATAGTTCTTATGTCCTGATTTTTACTTATATTGTCCTTTTAATAACAGTCTGGTATAACAAAGATTTAAAAGGAATGAATATTATTGCTCTGGGAATAGTCTTTAATTTTGTAGTTATTGTGGCTAATGGTGGCTATATGCCGGTATTATTAAGCAGTTTATATAAAGCAGGATTAGATGATTTCGCTCTAGTATTAAAAGAAGGTAATTATGTTACTCATACTCTGATAACTGAAAAGACTTTAGCTGCATTTTTAGCCGATGTTATTCCTTTACCGTCCCCCTTTCCCGATCCTTCAGTAATAAGCTTTGGAGATTTTTTAATGTTTTGTGGAGTATTTAGTTTAATCCAAAATGCAATGTTGAAGAAAGAACTAAATCCAGAAGAGAATGAACAGAATTCAGAAGCTAGAATTCAGTATTCAGAATAATCTTAAATTTTAAATTATAGATTTATAATTATGTATGGATTATTATATCCCTTCTGACTTCTGACTCCTGAATTCTGGATACCTAATTAATTACAAAATATTTTTAAACTTTTCGCTAAAAAAAATAAAAAGGAATTGAATAATTATGTTTGAGCTAGTAAAAAAAATATTTGGCGATTCCAATGAGAGAGAATTAAAAAAGCTACAACCAATTGTAGATAAGATAAATAGTTATGAACCAAATATTTTAAAATTGAACGATATAGGATTAAAAGACAAGACTGCTGAATTCAAGGAGAGATTAAATAAAGGAGAAACTTTAGATAACATCCTCCCAGAAGTCTTTGCAGTAGTTCGGGAAGTAGCCAAACGAGTTACTAAAATGAGACCTTTTGACGTTCAACTTGTTGGAGGAATAGTATTACATCAAGGAAAGATAGCAGAAATGGCTACTGGAGAAGGTAAAACATTGGTGGCCACAATGCCAGCCTATTTAAATGCTTTAATTGGTAGTAATGTTCATATCGTTACCGTAAATGATTACTTAGCTAAGCGAGATAGATATTGGATGGGTGCAATTTACGAATTTTTGGGATTAAAGGTAGGTTTGATTCAACATGACATGAACATCGATGAACGGAAGAAAGCCTATGAAGCAGCTATAGTCTATGGGACTAATAATGAATTCGGTTTTGATTATTTAAGAGACAATATGGCAATCAGATTGGAGGATGTGGTTCAAAAAGGATATCATTTTGCCATTGTTGATGAAGTGGATAGTATTTTGATAGATGAAGCCAGGACTCCTTTAATTATTTCTGGTCCTTCTGAGGAATCAACTAAGATATATGAACAGATAAACAGAATTGCCACTCGGTTACAGGAAGATACAGATTATAAATTATATGAAAAAGAAAAGACGGTTGCTCTAGCCGAAGAAGGAGTTACCCACATTGAAAGATTGTTACAGATAAATAATCTATATGATGAAAATAATATGAATATACAACATCACATTATCCAAGCTTTAAAGGCGCAAAGATTATTTAAAAAAGATGTTGACTATATAGTAAAAAACGGAGAGGTAATTATTGTAGATGAATTTACTGGTCGATTGATGTTTGGAAGACGATATAGCGATGGTCTTCATCAAGCCATTGAAGCAAAAGAAGGAGTAGTAATTGCTCGTGAAAATCAAACTTTGGCTACTATAACTTTTCAGAATTATTTTAGATTATATAAAAAGCTTGCAGGTATGACTGGAACTGCTAAGACTGAAGAAGAAGAATTTATCCACATCTATAATCTACCGGTAATAGTTATTCCTCCTAATAGAAGATTAATTAGATATAGCTATTCAGATATAATCTATAGAACTGAAAGAGAAAAATTTAAAGCAGTTATTGGGGAGATAGTTGAAATTCATAATCTAGGGCGACCTATTTTGGTAGGGACAGTATCGATTGATAAATCTGAAAGATTAAGTAAATTATTGAAAGAAGAGAATATTGAACATAATGTTTTAAATGCAAAAAATCACGAGAGAGAGGCAGAAATAGTTGCCCAAGCAGGTCAAGAGAGGAGGGTAACTATTTCTACTAATATGGCTGGACGAGGAACTGATATTGTCTTGGGTAAAGGGTTGGCTGAATTAGGGGGTTTACATGTAATTGGAACAGAAAGACACGAAAGTAGACGTATCGACAATCAATTAAGAGGGAGATCAGGAAGGCAAGGAGATCCTGGTTCTTCCCGTTTCTTTCTTTCTTTAGAAGATGATCTTATGCGACTCTTTGGTTCTGATCGGATTTCTGGAATTATGGGAAAATTGGGTATGCAGGAGGATGTTCCCATTGAACATCCTTTGATTACTAGATCGATAGAAAGTGCTCAGAAGAGAGTAGAAGGTAGGAATTTTGAAATAAGAAAACAACTTTTAGATTTTGATAATGAAATGGAATACCAGAGAAAAGTAATCTATGAACAACGGAGAATGGTTTTAGAAAGTAAAGATATTAAAAAATATATTTTAGAAATGGTAAAAGATACAGTTGAAAATATCTTAAAAAACTATACTAATAAAGAAATATATCCCGAAGAATGGGATTGGTCAGGACTTAAAGAGCATACTGATCAAATCTTCTCTTTTTCATTAGCTATTCCAAAAGAGGAAATCCCGAAATTATCTATTTCTAAATTACAAGATATTTTAACCGAAAAGGCTTTTAAAATATATGAATTACGAGAAAAAGAATTTACCTCACCTTTGATGAGACAAATTGAAACAATGATTGTACTAAGGGTGGTGGATCGAGAATGGAAAGATAATTTACGACGTTTAGATGAATTAAAGCAGGGAATAGGATTAAGGGCCTATGGGCAGAAAGATCCTTTAATGGAATATCATTTTGAAGCCCATAATATGTTTCAAGATATGGTAAACAGTATAAAAGAAGAGGTAGTTAAATTTATTTATAAAGTCAGAATAAAAAAAGAAGAACCCCGAGATATCATTATTAGCCAGGTGAGAAGAGAAAGACCTGCTCCTATGATTAGTAATTCAATAAAAAATCCATCTTTTATTAAAAGGGAAAAAATGCAGGAAGAAGGAAGGGAAAGAAAGAAAAAAATAGGAAGAAATGATCCCTGTCCTTGTGGAAGTGGGTTGAAATACAAATATTGTTGTGGAAAAAATGAGTAATACAATTGTATAGAAATTCTTTTGTGATTACTTCGTTGGTAGAGAAGATTATTAAATTAATATAATTGCTAAAAATTTTAGTAGTGAAGTAATCTAATTTTATTTTAATTAAAAGTGATAAAATTTTATTATATCTATTTATTTAGCTGAATTATTTAATTATTTTTTAAATAAAAAATCAGAGGAATACTCACTTAAAAAACTATATAGGAGTTTTGAAAAGTAAAAATTAAGAGAAGAAAGAAATGGATAGAAAGGTGAATATCAATGATAGAAGAATTATCAAGTAAAATAAAAGAACTTCAGAAGAAAATTAATGAAATGGGGTCTTATCTTTGACTTATCTAGCAAAGGTCAAGAAGTAAAAAAATTAGAGAAAGAAATAGCTGAAAGATCTTTCTGGTTTGATCAAGAAAAAGCTCAGAAAATTATAAAAAGAGTTAAAGAATTAAAGAATATTATTACTAAGGTTAATGAGTTAAAAAATAACTTAGAAGAATTAATGGTACTTTTAGAACTAAATCTGGAAGAGGATAAGAAAGAAATTTGGGAAGAGATAGGTCAAAAAATCAAGGTTTTAGAAAAAGATATTGAAAAACAAGAATTAATTGTTTTATTTGAAGGTAAATATGATATCAATAATGCTATAGTTACTATTCGGCCGGGAGCTGGGGGGACAGAATCTCAAGATTGGGCTGAGATGTTACTGCGGATGTATTTAAAGTGGGGAGAGAAGAATGGGTACATTGCAAAGATAGTAGAAATATCACCTGGCGAAGAAGCTGGAATAAAGAATGTTACCTTTACGGTTAATGGAAATTATGCCTTTGGGCATTTAAAAGCAGAAAAAGGCATACATCGTTTGGTTAGAATATCTCCTTTTGATGCCAATAGAAGAAGGCATACCTCTTTTGCCTCGGTGGAAGTTATCCCTGAAATTGATCAAGAAGTAGAGATTGAGATTAAGGAATCAGATTTAAAAATAGATACTTATCGAGCTACCGGTGCAGGAGGACAACATGTTAACACTACTGATTCTGCAGTTAGAATAACACACTTACCCACCAACATTGTAGTGCAATGTCAAAATGAAAGATCGCAATATAGTAATAAATCGACTGCGATGAAGATTTTACAGGCCAGGTTATTTGAACATTATCAACGAGAAAAAGCCAAAGATTTAAAAGAAATTAGAGGAAAAAAGAAAGATATTGCCTGGGGAAGTCAGATACGTTCTTATGTATTTCATCCTTATCAGATGGTAAAAGATCATCGAACCGAAGTAGAAAGTGGAAATTTACAGGCAATTATGGATGGCGAAATAAATTGTTTTATTGAGGCATATTTGAAGAATAAAAATTTTAGCAATATCATAGAAAGGATGAGTTAAGTGAAAATTATAGCTTGTATTAAGCAGGTTCCAGAAATAAGTGAAGTAATGATTGATCCTAAAACTCATACTTTAAAGAGAGAAGGAGTGCCTTCGATTCTTAATCCCTTTGATGAAAATGCTGTAGAGGAAGGTTTACGGATTAAAGAAGAATATTCGGGAGAATTAATCGTGATTACTATGGGACCCTCGCAAGCAGAAGAAGCTTTGAAAAGATGCTTGGCTATGGGAGCAGATGAGGCAATTTTAATATCCGATAAGATATTTGCCGGTTCTGATACTTTAGCTACTGCCTATACCTTGTCTTTAGTTATTAAACAATTAAAACCAGATTTAATTATTTGTGGTAAACAAGCTATTGATGGCGATACTGCTCAAGTAGGTCCTGAACTTGCTGAGCAATTGGGAATGCCTCAAATAACCTATGTTAGAAAAGTAGAAATTCCTCAGGATAAAAAGAATATAATTTTACATAAGGAGACAGATGATGGTTACGAAATTATTCAATGTAAACTACCGGTATTAATTACTGTATTGAAAATTTTAAATGAACCTCGTTATCCGAGCATTAGAGGAATTTTATCTGCTAAGAAAAAAGAGATTAAAGTTGTAAAAGCAGATGATTTGAAAGCAAAGCTCAGTTTATTAGGAGCCGATGGCTCTCCTACCCAAGTTGTAAATATCTTTACCCCTCAACCACATCAAAAAGGTAGATTAATAAAACTTGAACCTAAAGATGCAGCAAAGGAAATTGTAAATTTTTTACAACGAGAAAAGATATTTTAAGAAAGGATGATATAATTTGGCGGAAATAATAGTTGATAAAAATAAATGTAATGGATGTGGAAAATGTGTTAAATTATGTCCTTTTGGTCAGATAACTATAGTCGATAAATTAGCGAGAATAGATCTAGGGTGTACTATGTGTGGGATTTGTCAAGAATTATGTCCCACTGGGGCTATCCTTATAAAAAGAGAAAGATTGAATGCTGAAGATATCTCAAATTATCAGGGAGTTTGGGTATTTATTGAACAACATCAAGGTAAGGTAAAACCAGTTTCTTTAGAATTATTGAGCAAAGCTAAAGAATTAACTAAGAAATTAAGCCAAGAGTTAGTTGCAGTATTAATAGGAGATGAGGTTTCTTATCTTACCAAAGATTTATCTTTATATGGAGTGCATAAAATTTATTTAATCGAAAACAAAAATTTAGAGAGATATACTACTGATGCTTATGCTCAAATATTAGTTGGTCTTATTTCTCAATATAGACCCAACATATTATTAATTGGAGCTACTAATATTGGAAGGGATTTAGCTCCTCGGGTTGCTGCTCGAATAAGAGTAGGATTAACCGCTGATTGTACTGATTTAGATATTACTAAAGAGGGATATTTACTGCAGACTCGACCTGCTTTTGGAGGAAACATAATGGCCCAAATATTATGTAAATATACTCGTCCTCAGATGGCTACAGTAAGACCCAATGTTTTTAAAAAATCTCAATTATGTTCAAATTCACTGTCTCCATCTCCAGAAATTATCAAGGTGGAGGTGAAATTAAATCCTTTATCTATTCGCACTAAAATATTAGAAGTAGTAAAGGAAGTTACTGAAGTTGCTAATTTAGAAGAAGCCAATATCATTGTATCTGCAGGGAGAGGATTAGGTTCTCCTGATAATCTTTATATAGTACAAGATTTAGCCCAACTTTTAAGGGCAGCAGTAGGTGGCTCTCGAGCTATTGTTGATGCAGGATGGTTACCTCATCATCAACAAGTTGGTCAATCAGGGAAAACCGTAGCTCCTGAATTATATATTGCCTGCGGTATTTCCGGGGCTATCCAACATTTAGTAGGTATGCAGACTTCTAAGAGAATTATTGCTATTAATAAAGATTTAGATGCACCAATATTTAAAATTGCTACTTTAGGAATTGTAGGAGATTTATTTAAGGTAATTCCCTTGTTGATTGAGGATTTAAAAAGGATTAAAAGTATAGTATAGATGACAAAGATATAATTAACTAACTAAGTTAATTGGTCAATTGGCTAATTGGCAAATTGGGTAATTAAATCTGCTTAAAGGAGACGAAGATGATTAAAACATATAATCCTAAAGATACTAAAAAATGGATGGAATATTCCTCTTCATTGGTTGGGATTATTATAATAATAGGGGGAGTTATTAGCCGACAAATTATTTTATTGGTTTTGGGTTTCTTCTTTGTATTAGTTGTGTCTAATAAAACTGAAATAATTATTGATAAAAAGGGACTATTAATAACTACGAAAACTTTATTCTTAATAAAAAGAAAAGAAAAATTTAATTTTATAGATATGGACTCTATAAATATTAAAGAGGGTACAGAGAAATCTTTAGTATATTTTATGAGGGGATGGAAGGGCAGAAAGACATTAATTGATACGGTTGATTTAAGTAAATTAATAGATTACATAAAAAGTGAAAATCCTGATTTAATAAAAAAAGAATAAAAGATATAAAAGTCAGTAGTCAGAATCCAGAAGTCAGAATAAATTCGTATCTCGTAATACTAATAAATTAAGGAGGTAGATTAATGTTAATCGATAAAAAAGTTAGCAATTTTTTAGACGAATTAGCTTCTAATTCACCAACTCCTGGTGGTGGAAGTGTGGCAGCATTGGCTGGTGCACTGGGAGCAGCTTTAATTTCTATGGTGGGTAATTTAACCGTTGGCAAAAAGAAATATGAAGAAGTGGAAGAAGATTTTAAAAAAATTATCAGTTATTCGGAAAAATTGCGTTATGAATTAAGCCAATTGATAGAAGAAGATGTCAAAGCTTTTAATAATTTTATGGCTACTTATAAAATGCCCAAAGAAACTGAAATAGAAAAAAAGATCAGGTCAGAAAAGATACAGGAGTCCTTAATCGAAGCAGCCAAAGTTCCCCTCAGAGCAGCTTATAAATGTCTGGAAATCTTGAGTCTTTCTCAGGAAGTTGCTGAAAAAGGAAATATTAATGCGATAAGTGATGCCGGAGTTGCAGCCTTAATGGCAGAGGCTGCATTGGGTAGTGCTATATTAAATGTAAAGATAAATTTAAGAATGATTAAAAGTGAAAAAATAAGGACCGAGCTTTCCTCTTCTATAAAAGAATTATTACTAAAAGAAAAAGGTCAGAAGGAAAAAGTATTAGAAATAGTAGAAGGGAAAATAGGATAAAAAGGGATATTTTGAAGATTAAAAGCAAGTTAAAATAAAAATTAATAAATAGCTTATTGTATGGGGAGAGGGAGATAAGTTTAGAATTGTCTCCCCATTTTTTTGTTTCGAAGCGAAAAATAAGGAAAAATTTATTGCTTTTTTAGTGATATATGGTATTATTTAAAAAGACTAATCCATCAGTCCATTAGTCCAATATATAAATAGGGATTAATAGTTTTAAAGAGGAAATTTTCAATGAAAATCGAGATTGATAAAAAGAGTGGAATTCCTTTATATCTTCAGATAAAACAACAGATTAAAAAAATATTAGAAGAGGGTAAATTAAAAAGAGGCGAACAATTACCTACAGAAAGGGATTTATCAGAAAGATTAGGAGTAAGTAGAAATACAGTAAGTATGGCTTATAAGGAGTTAGTTTTAGAGGATATGATATTATCCTTACCAGGGCGAGGAACTTTTCCCAGTTCTGGTCCAAGGATTTCTAACCAGCATAAACTAAAAGGTAATATTACTCGAATAAAACTTATAGAGATTATTGATTTTGCTATTAATGAGGCCTTAGAATTAAATTTTGAGTTAGATGAGTTTAAAAAGATAATAAATAATAGGATCGAAGAAAAAGAAAGGTTATTGAAAAATATTAATATTGCCTTTATTGAATGTAATTATGAACAGTTACATTTTTTTTCCAAAGGATTGGAACTGGGGACAGGCATTGCTATAATACCAATTTTAATAGATGAAATTTATCTAAAGCCTGATGAATTTAAAGAAAAACTACAATCGATAGATTTAGTGGTTACCACCTTTTTTCATTTTGAGGAAGTAAAAAATTACCTTTCCGACCAAAAGCAAAGAGTTCTGGCTATCGCTTTAGACCCCCAAATGGAAACTATGGTCAATATTGCCCGCTTATCCTCGAAAGATAAAAAAATAGGTTTAGTATGTATTACCGATAAATTTGCTAAAAGAGTTTTTCAATCTATAAGAAAAGCTGGTATAAAATGTTTAAGTTTTAAATTTGCTACCTCTAATAGTAAAGATGAATTAAAGAAATTTTTAGCAGATTTAGATATTATAATCACCTCTCCCGGAAGAAAAAAGGAAGTAGAAAAATTAATTTCCCCCCAAACTCCCCTTATTGAGTTTATTTATGTTCCCGATAAAGGTTCTATAAATATGTTAAAATTAGCAATTTTAGATCTTAAAAGTGAAGGAGGTAGGATAGAAAGAAGATGAAGCAGAAAAAATCAGTAGAAATTTACCAAAATAATTCAGTAAAGATATCAATTGACAGAGAATGGTGTAAAGCATGTGGTATCTGTATTGAATTTTGTCCTAAAAATGTCTTGGTTTCTGATGACCAGGGGAAACCAAACCCTATAAATATTGATGTCTGTATTAAATGTGGTCTTTGTGAATTAAGGTGTCCCGATTTTGCGATTACAATAGAAGAGGTGGAAGATAAAGATGAGTGAATTAAAAGGAAACATAAAGTTATTACAAGGGAATGAAGCCTGTGTTGAGGGAGCAATATTAGCAGGAGTTAGATTTTTTGCCGGTTACCCTATTACCCCCTCTTCAGAGATAGCCGAAGGGATGGCTCGGAGGTTACCCCGCCTTGGAGGAAAATTCATTCAGATGGAAGATGAGATAGCCAGTATGGCTGCGGTAATTGGTGCCTCTATAGCTGGATTAAAATCATTAACTGCTACTTCCGGACCGGGATTTTGTCTGAAGCAAGAAAATATAGGTTTTGCTGCTATAAATGAAATACCCTGTGTAATAGTAGATGCTCAAAGAGGAGGGCCAAGTACTGGCTTACCTACTAAGCCTTCTCAGGGTGATATGATGCAAGCAAGATGGGGTACCCATGGAGATCACCCCATTATAGCCCTGGCTCCTTCTACAGTTAATGAAATTCTCACCTTAACCATTAAAGCAGTTAATTTTAGTGAAAAATATAGAACTCCGGTTATTTTACTTCTTGATGAAGTAATTGCCCA
>Ga0209609_10002452_pt1 | contig 10592 bp, 3 predicted proteins | sample LakKivw325mmetaG_FD_184136 | JGI IMG/M metagenome (GOLD analysis project Ga0209609, IMG submission 184136) | Anoxic lake water microbial communities from Lake Kivu, Rwanda to study Microbial Dark Matter (Phase II) - Lake Kivu water 325m metaG... | ecosystem: Environmental > Aquatic > Freshwater...
GATCTATGTACCTGCAGGTTATGATGCCCAGATTTCTCTATCACAATACGATACACAATTTTATAATGACTTTGACTGCTTCAAAGAAAATAACTCCGCTGACTCGAACCGCTGGCTGGATGTATCACAAACAGCATATTTCAGGGGTAACAGAATAGTATCCTTTTGCGTCAAACCTTTCCAGTACAATACTGATACCCGGCAACTGCAGACTCTGGTGCAGGCTGAGATCCGGGTCCGATTTACTCCAGATGCATCTAACATCGCTGATGACAGATATCAGACTCCCAATACCGTTAAAATGCTGCAGTCCTTGTGCATAAACAGGGATGATGTCAGAACAGGGGGGACCCAACCCGGCAGCTATGTGGTCATATACAACGGCACCAACATTACGAGTCTGATCCAGCCCTACCTTGACTGGAAGCGGGAAAAAGGTTATCAGGTGCACACGCTCAACACTGCCATTAACGGTAATACCACCACTGCCATAAAGAGCTTTCTGCAGAATGCTTACGATACCTGGACCAATCCTCCCGAGCACATAATGATTTTTGGAAGGGGGGTAAGCAGCACAAATTATGTCCCCACCTATACAGAATACTATCATTACAACACAGTTGGAGATTATAAATACACCCTCCTGGACGGAACTGATCTGGTGCCGGATGCCTACATCGGCAGGATCACTTTCTCCAATGACACGGAACTGACCACTGCTGTCAACCGGATGGTTGCATATGAAAAAATGCAGGGGCTATCCACCACGAACTGGCTCAGTAAATACTTTCTGTTGGGAGATCCTTCCGATTCAGGAACTTCCTGTATAACGACGGCACAATACATTAAAGGACTGATCCTTGGTTACAATCCTGATGCCCTGATCACGGAGGCTTATTCTGGTTCTTTCCCCAGTCAGATAAATGCTGCAATCAACGCAGGCATCGGATCTTATTATTATCGCGGGCATGGTGATTTCAGCGGTTGGACTGCTACTGACATCAACAATCTCAACAATATAGGTAAATACTTTTTCTTTTCCTACATAACCTGCTTTTCAGGGAATTTTGGCAGTTCGACTGTTTCTCAAGCCGAGAGATTGATCCGTTTAGGAACACCTTCTGTGCCTAAAGGAGCGATAGGAGTTATCGCGGCAACCTGTGAAACCCATACCTGCTTGAATAATATTATGACAGGCGGGATTGCTTATGGTCTGTATGTGGATGGAATGACACAGGGCGGACCGGCTCTGGTGAGGGGAAAACTGGCTTTCATGGCGAACTATCCTCAGAACCCCGCCAACTATGTAAATCAATATATGCAGTCTATTAACCTTTTAGGAGACCCGGGTCTGGACATCTGGATGAAAGAACCGTCGGAAATTGTTGTTTCTGCGCCAACTGAGCTCTACTCAGCCGGTGAAAACGCTCTGGTTCGTGTAACCTTAGCCAATGGCGATCCGGTGGAGGGTGCCTGGGTTAGTTTGGTCAAAGGCAGCACAGAACTGGCAGTAAATGGTTACACTGATGCAAACGGCTGGCTTATACTTCAATATGGAGCAATGACCTCAGGAACTGCCAAATTGACTGTAACCAAGCCCAATCACAAGACCTTTCAGACCAGCCTGGCCGTCGGTGCGACTGCTCAGGCTGTGTCACTGCTGCCCATTACAGCTTTACAGCAGTGCCCATCCGGTGCCACTCTGGATTTTTCCATATCTTTGATGAATAACTCGACATCTGCTTTGACCGGTTTATCCGCAAGCCTGGAAGCCCTGAGTGACAATGTGGAAGTTAACCAGGCGTCATCTGCATTCCCTGAAATTCTGCCAGGTAGTTCAGCAGTTTCCCTATCAACCTTTTCGATTCAGGTTGCACCTGACACTCCAAAGGGTTCTGCTCTGTACTTTATCCTTCATGTGACCGGCCAGCAGCAGATACTTGATCTGCCCTTTGCCTGCATCGAGAATGGGCCTGACCTTACAATCGTTTCAGTTAATTTTACCAACAATCTGCTCAACCATGGGACAAACCTGGTAAATGTTACTATGCAAAATAACGGTTCGATGGCTTTGATTCAACTGCAAGCCATTCTGGAGAGCAATCATCCGTTGGTTAGCATTCCCAATCCTACACAAAATCTTGGACCTGTTGGAGCAGGCCAATTGATCAGCCTGCCGACTGCTTATGTGGTTCAGGTGGCTGATTCACTCGCTGAAGGCATCAACGTAAGATTCCTCCTACAGTTGCATAATTCGGATGGATTTTTGCAGACCCTGTCATTTGAAAAAAAGGTTGGTTTACCCACTGATGATGATTTTACAGGTCCAGACAGCTATGGATATGTTTGTTATGGACCCGGAGATGATGAATATGTGCCCTACAACTGGATGGAGATCGACCCCACCCAGGGTGGAACCGGAACCATTATCAGCATTACAGACACCGATACGGAAGGCAGCGGATCCTTTCAGACCATTACTCTGCCGTTTCAGTTCAGGTTCTATGGTAAATCCTATTCCCAGATAACAGTTTGCTCCAATGGTTTCATCATGCCCGGAACGCAGGGAAGCATTGAATGGATGAACTGGGCAATACCTGGACCCATGGTGCCGAGGCCGATCATCGCACCGTTCTGGGATGATTTGTTAACGGATGCCAGCAGCAGAATTGTCTATAAGCATGATCCGGTCCTTAATGCGGAAATCATTCAATGGCAGAACCTGAAGAATAAGTTCATGCCTTCATTGCGTGAGACATTTCAGGCCATTCTCTATGATCCGGTATATCATGCCGGCCCTACGGGCGACAGTCCAATCCTCTTTCAATACAAGGTTTTCAACAATGTTGACAGCGGCAATTATGGTGTCAGTTACATTGATCATGGACAGTATGCTACGATTGGTATTGGCGACCATACTGGAATTGCCGGGATTACTTATACTTTCAATAACCAGTATCCCCCCACGGCTCAAACACTGGGTAACTTGACAACGCTATATTTCAATACTCTTCCGCCTTATCAGACTGGTATGGATCTGGTCATCCTGAATACCCAGATAACTGAAGTCAATGGAAATAGCAACGGCTTACCTGACGCAGGTGAACAACTTAGTTTGACGATGACCATCAAGAATTTGGGCCTCAGTTCGATTACCGAATCTCAGGTCATTCTGACTTCCAATGATCCATATGTCACAATCATTCAGGAACAGGCTGAACTGCCAAGTCTGGCCAGCAACCAGATCGGAACTACTGATCCGGCGTTCGTCATACAGATAGCGTCCAATTGTCCCAATCATCATATCATCGATTTTTCCGTAAACATTGAGAATACTTTCAACTCATTTGACCTGGATTTTGATCTGCATGTAAATGCTCTGGAACTGGTTGGTCAAGCCGGTTTGTTCACAGACACCAATAATAATTTTCCCGAACCGGGAGAATCCGGAACCCTGCATTATACAGTCAAAAACATTTCCTTGCTCGATGCTCAGAACCTGATGATAAATTTGATCCATCCACCCAGTGTGACTGTCGATCAGCCTTTCCAAACCATCGACCTGGTATCTCAGGAATCTATGCAATTGAGTTTTCCCGTTACTTTCAGTGATGCCATTGAACAGGGCAGCATACTTGACATGGGACTTCAGCTTTCCATAATTGGTGTGTATGACAGCCTGATGGTGTTCCCTTTACTGACAGGGGTTCCCGAAGTCTTTCTTGATACCGGATTTGATGCTGTGTCAGTTTCTGACATCTTCCAATCAGTCTATTATGTCACTTTCCAACCCTCGGTTGCTATCAATCAAACCGGTTATGAAGCTGTGTTTGATGTTAGGATCTCGAATCCTTTCAGTTATGCATTCTGTTATCCCATGCAGACGAATGACCTATTGGCTGCAAGGTTGAACTTCACCTGGTTCAGCGCCAACACAAGTGCGACAATCAGCTTGATGGCCCTGTACCCGGAGTCGTCCAATCTGTTTACCATCTGGTCCAGCAGTGAGATGACACCCACACCACGCACAGAATACATTCTGATTGATGACTTTGCCGATTATGAGAACAGCATTGTCTTTGTCTTTGTGGTCAATGCAACAGCTGATGATTTTACCGATCTTTACATTGATGACCTGAAGATACTTACAGTCAGGCACGCGCCCGGGTTCATTTCAGGTCACGTGAATCTGGATCTGCATCCTGAACTGGTGACCAATGTTAACATCAAAATCCGCTATACTAACCAGATCTTTCACCCGGATGAAAATGGAAATTATCTGATTCCCGCTTACAACGGAACTAATATTCTGACTGCAGATTGTGAAGGTTATGCCAGCACTGTGGATTCTATTCTGGTCAATGTTACCAGCGGGCAGGTCACAACTGCTTCTGATTTTTATTTGCAAAGACTGCGCGCCCCTATCAATCTGACACATACGTTGGTGGATAATCTGATAACTCTATCGTGGGACCTGGAAGGAGAAGATAACGGTTGGCAGAAATCCCTACCGGATCAGAAACTGGACAGATTTCTGGTACCTGATTATTACAGGATCTATATTAGATGGAACAATTTCAATTTCGGGAACACTTCCACCACTCAATCCTACTCACACAACATCACTTTGTCCGGTACCTATCAGTTTTATGCCAAAGCCGCCTATTTGCTGGATGGCACTACAGAAACACTCAGCACCAGTTCGGACACGCTTTTCCTGAATTTTACCTCCAATGACGGAGATGCCAGCATCCCGATTGTCTATGCCTTGAAACAAAATCATCCCAATCCCTTCAACCCAGAAACAAGCATCGGTTTTTCTTTGCCTGAAACTGGTGATGCTGTGTTGAAAATATACAATATCAAAGGCCAGGAAGTCAAGACATTAGTTAATGAACAACTGAGCCGTGGTCATCATAACATTATCTGGAATGGCAGGGATGAGGTTGGTAAGCCTGCAGCTTCTGGCATATACTATTATCGTTTGAAATGGCAGGGCAAAGAGCTGACACGCAAGATGATCCTGTTGAAATAAATATCTTAAAACCATTATCTCAACAGACATAAACGTAAGTTTGTGTCTGTTTTTTTATGGGATTTCCTTAATTGCTTTGTGGTTGCTGCGAGAGGGCATTGTGGGCAAAGCTTTCGATAGGTCTTCGTGGCATGGGGAAGATTTTGTTCTTTACAAGGATCGCACAACACGGAAACCAAGATTTCCTGATTTGGTCCAGGGTGGCAGGTGATGCCGTTTTGTATTGCGCAGATTGCTTTCGGAATCGTTGAAGCTTCCTCCACGCACAACTCTTTTTGATCCGGTTTCAGGACCTGAAAATTTCTGCGCACCTGCTTCGCTGTTTGGCGCATAAAGGTTCCAGCACCATTCCCAAACGTTGCCGCTTAGATCATGCAAACCAAGGTTATTGGCAGGTTTGAGACCGACAGGATGAGTGTATCCGCTGCTGTTACTTGCATTCCATGAAACCACGTTGACGTCATTACTGCCGGCATACAAAATTTGATTGTCAGCTAATCCTGATTTGGCGGCATATTCCCATTCTGCTTCAGTCGGGAGCCGATATCCGTTAGCCCTGAAATCGCATATGATCTCATTGTTCCTGAATTCATAACAAGGGATAAGCCCATCCAATTCACTTTTAGCATTGCAGAATTCGATCACGTCATAGAAAGAGACATTTTCCACCGGACGTCGGCTGTCAACATTCGCAGAAGGATTCGTGCTGAAGACCATCATCCATTCTTTTTGTGTTACTTCATATTTGCTCATGTAAAAATTCGGAACCGTAACTACATAAATAGGAAACTCATTGGGTTCTGCATTTGATTCCATGCTGCCCATCACGAATTTAGCGCCACTGATGGGCACCATTTTTAACGGTTCATTCTTCACTTTGGGAGTGGCAGATTCATCTTCAATGACCACGTTCAAGGTGTCCTGAACCAGATTCTTGAAAGATGTGCTGCGCCATTCCAGATAGTATTTGGCTGCCGTGATCAGGATCACTGCAGCGCTAATGATGGCGATGACTTTGAAAGCTTTGCCTGCAGGCCTGAGTTCCGCATCCAGTGGTTCTTTAGGTTTTGGCGGTTTGTTTACGTAATGGATAACTGGCTTTTGCGTAATGGGTGGCTCGGTTCTGGGCAGGGGTAAGGGTTGAGGTATAGATTCTTGAGGTTCAGGTACCGGAGTAATGATTTTCGGCGGCTGGATCGAGTGTTTTATTGGCTCAGTTTCAACTGCTTCCTGAGTTGGTTTTGATAAGACAGGTTCAGGTTTTGATGGTAATTCTTTTTGTAAAGTCTCTGGTTCCCGCGCAGCTTCTTCGACTTCAGGTTCAATCTCGATAACTGCCGGTTTGGGTTTCACCGGCGGGACAGATTCGATTTCCTGTTCCAGAGTCTCAAGCTCTATCTCTGGTATCGGTTCTGCCTTTGGTTCTTCTTCCAGCCAGGAAGTGAAATCAATTTCCTCGGGCGGTTCAATATATCCTGTGTCTTCTATTGGTGTAGGTTCAGGGACTGTTTCCTCAGGTTCGGTCCAAAGCTCGAGTTCGGGCATCACGATTCTGTTTTCAGGCAAGGGATATGACACTTCTTCGGTCAATGAATCAGATTCTGGCTCCTGAACCGCTTCCTCATCCTCTTTAGCAAATTCAAAGGTCGCTGTGTAATCACTGTCTTCCCTGCTTGGCTCCTGCTTGAACTCCTCCCGGCCGCCGGGCACGACCAAAACTGATCCTGATTCTGTTTCATTAGGCTCAGTCAGAAAAACTTCAGCTTCCTGATCAATAGAGACTGCCGGCTTGTCGGTTTCCTTAACTACTGGAAGCACCGATGTTTTGAAAGGTGCAAGCGTGGAAATTTCCTTCTCATCATGCAAAGCCTGGATAAACTCTTCAACCGTCTGGAAACGCTTCAGACTAACTACCTGCAGCGCTTTTCTGATCACGGAAAACAGCCAGAAAGGCACCAACTGATTGAACAGCGCAGGATCTAAAATCATCTGAGACAGGCTTTTCTCTTTCGAAACCAGGGGGTTCGAGAGGTCAGAAATATGCCATGGCAACCGGTTTGTCAGCAATTGATACAGGATAACGCCTAAGGAATAAATGTCGGACGCCGGTGTTTTCTGGTCAGAACTCAGCAGTTCTGGTGCAAGATAATAAACAGGATGATTTTGCAGATTGACTGATTCGATGCGGACATAGGAGACGGCTGGTTTGCCAAAGCCATCCACTATGATCTTGTCTTTCTCAGTCAGATAAATGCAGTCAGGATTCAGTTGGCCATGCACGATCCTTTTTTCATGGGCGGCCTGCACTGCATCAAGGATCTGAAACGCATTATCCATAGCCTGTTCAAGGCTGATGGGATTGCTGATTGACTTGAAAAACTCTGTCAAAGTCCTGCCTTTGACATATTCCTGGATGACATGGACGGAATTGCCTTCCTCGATTATCTCATAAACCTTGCGGACATTCTTGTGATTTATGAGTTTCATTGATCTGGCATAAAGCAGGAATTTCTTGCGTAGTTCCTCATCCTGTTCCTTGCCGTGAGCCAGAGACTTCACTATCACAGTATCGCCGGTTGATTGCTCTATGGCTTTACGGATGATGTAATTCTGAGTCTTAGCCAGGGTTTCCGTTACCTCGTAGGTCTGAGGATCAGTATCTTTATGCATTTTGTTTTTTTCAGTGTCTCTTAAAGGGGAATGTGATGACTTCGCCTTTTCTGATAACGGTTTCCGGATATGAGCTGCCGATGTGGTAGGGAATATACTTGTATGATGGAATATCCCAGATCAGCAAATCCGCCTGTTTGCCACCAGAAATGGAACCGATCCTGTTTTCCATATTGATGGCGGCGGCAGCGTTAATGGTGGCGGCAGCCAATGCTTCGGCAGGAGTCATTTTCATCTGCAGACAGGCAAGGGTCATGACGAAGGGCATGGAATCGCAATTGCAGCTTCCCGGATTGAAATCAGTCGCCAGGGCAACCGGCAATCCGGCTGCTATCATATCACGTGCTTTGGCATATGTTTTACTTCCCAAAGAAAACAGGGTCGCAGGCAGCAGGACTGGCACCACTCCTGCTTCTTTCAGAGCCTTGATGCCGCGGTCAGATGTCATTCCCAGATGGTCGGCAGAAACGCATTTGAGCTCTGCAGCAAGTTCCGCGCCGCCCATGGACTCTATCTCATCGGCATGCATCTTGAGCCCGAAACCTAGTTCTTTGGCTCTGCTGAGTACAGTTCTGCTTTCCTCGATGTTATAGACATGGGCTTCCGTAAAGATGTCACAATACTTCGCTATGCCCTGTTCTTGGACTGCTGGCAGCATTTCGTCCAACAGGATTTGTATGTAGGTTTGATGGTCATTTTTGTAGTCTTCTGGATACTCGTGAGCACCCATAAAGGTGGGGACAATGTTGATCGGCATTGTATCAGACAACTTCTTGATCACGTTAAGCTGCTTGAGTTCACTTTCCGTGGTCAGGCCATAACCGCTTTTTGCTTCCAGGGTTGTGGTTCCCTGCTGCAGCATCTTTTCAATGCGATTGCGGGCAAGCTGATAAAGCTCTTCTTCTTTGGCAGTTGCAGTTGTTTTCAAGGTGGATCTGATCCCGCCTCCGGATTGGGATATCTCCACATATGACTTGCCCTGGATCCGCATCTCAAACTCATTTTCCCGTGTATGTACAAAAACCGGATGCGTGTGCGGGTCGACAAATCCGGGTGTCACTACTTTTCCCCTGCAATCGATCTCCTGCAAAGGTGTATAGGAGGCGGAAAGCACTTCGGCAGGATCGATCGCTATAATCTGGCCTTTATGAACAGCTATTGAGTGTCCTCTCAGGATAGCAATCTCTGCCATTTCTTTCCCGTACAGGGGCTTTCCGGAATGTGACACACAGACCATTTCACTGATATCGTTCAGCAGTAAATCTATAATCATCTTTGACTCCACATACTGAAAGTCATCATATCCTCAAACAGGGGATTTAGTCAAGAATGAATTGTTTTAGATTGACAAAAATCCGCAGTTTATTTGTAATATTTTTATGATGGAATTGTTGTCAGTTAAGGCATTAAAAGAGCGGTTGATGAAACAGACAGTGATGAACAGAGTGTTGTTTGCTCTGGTTCCTCTGCTTCTGTTCAGCATTTACCTGTTTGGCTGGAGAGTTTTTGCAGTCGTACTTGTCTCAAATCTGGCGGCTTTTCTGACTGAGTATCTGTTTATCCGAAATAAGAAAAACGGCAAGGTCACGATGGCTGTTTTTGTAACGGGAACTCTGCTGGCTCTCACTCTTCCGCCCACGATCCCATTCTGGATTGCAGCAGTGGGATCGATAGTTGCAATAACATTCGGAAAAATGGTGTTTGGCGGTTTTGGCTTGAACATGTTCAATCCAGCCATTCTGGGTAGGACTTTTATCTATATCTCTTTTCCTCAGCAGATGACCATACATTGGCTGAAGCCATATATGTTTAGTGATTTTCCCGGTGGTCTGTTGCGCTGGACTACTGCTCCTGTGATGAGAACCGGTGCCACTGTTTTAAGTCAGATACGCAATACCGGGACCACAGAATATACTATCAGCAATGCCTTTTGGGGAACAATCCCCGGCAGCATGGGCGAGACCAGTGCCTTTCTGATCATCCTTGCCGCCGTTTATTTGATTTTAACAAAAACAGCCAAGTGGCAACCCATGCTAGCAACGACTTTGAGTCTTGTTATCAGCGGGCTGATCTTTTATCCGCAGCAGAATCCATTGTTCAGTCTGGTAACCGGAGGCGCACTGTTTGGAGTTGTATATATGACTACAGATCCAGTATCACAAGCCAAAGGCAAACTTGCCATCTGGATCTATGGTGTTCTGATCGGTTTTCTGACCGTGTTTATCAGAAGGTATTCATTATTCTATGAAGGGATGATGTTTGCCATTCTGTTGGTTAATGCCTTCATGCCGATGATCGAATTTGGGCTGGACAAGCTGCAGAAACCCAAAGCCAAGGCGGTGAAAGCATGAGCGTTTCAGGTAACGGCATAATGGACAGCAAGTTCTTCCCGGTTGTTTTCATGCTTATTCTTACCGTCATCTTTGTCGGCATCCTCGCTGCCTTCTATCGCGCTTCAGAAAAGGGGATCGAGCAATATAAACAACAGACTTACAAGCTGCAGATCCTGTCTCTGTTTGCTGATACTTTATCTGTTCTGACTGGCATCGAAAAAGCCGAGCTGACTGATCCTGTGCGGGTGCAGGAGAACTATGAAAAGTATATCAGAGAGGTGAACATATCCTCAGATCAGATAAAAACGGTCAGCAGCAGATATTTTACAGCGTCAATTATGCAGGACAACGTTCTGGGCTATTGCTTCGATATTAAGGGCAGCGGACTTTGGGGCACGATGCGAGGCCTGATGGCGGTAACACCTGATTTTTCGAAAATAATCAACTTTGTGATTTACGATCAGATGGAAACTCCGGGTTTGGGTTCCAGAGTAACGGAAGACTGGTTCAAGCAGCAGTTTGCAGGTAAATCCCTGATCTCTGGAAACGCTGTT
>Ga0209609_10002453_pt1 | contig 10588 bp, 10 predicted proteins | sample LakKivw325mmetaG_FD_184136 | JGI IMG/M metagenome (GOLD analysis project Ga0209609, IMG submission 184136) | Anoxic lake water microbial communities from Lake Kivu, Rwanda to study Microbial Dark Matter (Phase II) - Lake Kivu water 325m metaG... | ecosystem: Environmental > Aquatic > Freshwater...
CGGGCACGGCGTGGGCATAGACATTCACGAAAAACCGGTTTTGAATTCCAGAAGCAGGGATATTATTCAGAAAGGGTGCGTTTTTACCGTGGAACCCGGGATATACGTACCACATCTGGGGGGTATCCGCATCGAGGACATGGTTATAATGGACTGATAAATCCGGTAGATTGGTCTTGCCCGGATATCCTGTTTCTGATCAGCAAAGATTGTTTGATTTTTTACGCTCTAAATTATACAATTATTGAGGATTGCGTAAGTAATGTCCTATAATTGTCATTGCGAGGAGCGGGGTGTGCGACGTGGCAATCTCAATGACATGCACGGAGAAGTCGGAGATTGCCGCACAAAAAACGTTCGCAATGACAAACTGAAGAAAATTTTACAATGTGACATTAGTTATGCATATATCAATAGTCTGAGCATAAGGAGAGACGAGGATGGACTTATGGATGTTATTGATCTGAGAGACGGGATGATATTTGAGTATGGTGGAAATATATATACCGTAATGAGTGCGGTGCATACCCACCAACAGCAAAGGCGCGGGCTTGTCCGTCTGAAAGCAAAGGATATAAAGACAGGCAAGGTATTGCAGGATACGTTCAGGTCAGATATACAGGTTAAGCCGGTCTATGTGGACGAAGTAAACCTTGTCTATCTTTATGCCGATGGAAACGATTATCATTTTATGGACAATAGTACGTACGAACAATTCATCATTGCGGCTGAGGTTCTCGGAGACACGAGAAATTACATGAGGGAGAATCTTGAAGTGACAGGCCTTTTTCACAACGGGAAGATACTTGACATAAAAATGCCCATAACTGTTGACCTTACAGTAATTGAAGCAGAACCGGGGCACAAAGGGGATACTGTTCAGGGTGGCAAGAAGAAGGCAAGACTTGAAACGGGAATGACCATCCAGACACCGCTTTTCATTGAAGCGGGAGATAAGGTCAAGGTTGATACAAGAACCGGAGAATACGTTACCCGGGTATAGATGGCATATTGGCAATTGGCGTGTGGCAAGTGGAAAGAGGCAAAGACTGAAAAACAGAATCAAAACCCCTCACGAGAGGGTGCAGCAAGGTTGAGATTGCCACGAGCCGATGGAATCGGCTCTCGCAATGACAGAAAACGTCGGTTCCCCGAAAAACAAAAACGGGGCAAGCGGTATAAGGAGAATGATGGGACCGGAAGAGCTTAAAATATATGCTGACTTCATGAAAAAATATGAGCTGGATTATCTTGAAGTCAGAAAAGGTGATTTTTATCTGGTTCTCGGCAAAAAGGGAGCGATGAACCGCGCATCTTCCGGCAGGTCTGTTGAAAAAGTTCCCAGCGTCGATACGGATGAAATAATGGAAGAATACAAACAGCCTTCCCAGAAGCTGGAAAACGTTGTGTATATAAAAGCTCCGCTCGTAGGCGTTTTCTATAAAGCGCCTTCTCCGGAAAGTCCTCCGTTTGTCGAGCTGGGAGGATCTGTAAGAAAAGGAGATATCCTTTGCATAGTTGAGGCAATGAAGGTAATGAATGAGATAAAATCAGATTATGAGGGAGTTGTCAGGGAAATACTCGTGGAAAACGGAAAACCCGTAGAATACGGACAGATCCTTTTTGTAATTCAACTATCCACCTCATCGGGAACTAACTCACCTGCAAAGACTGATAAATAGCAATGTTCAGGAAAGTCTTTATAGCCAACAGAGGCGAGATTGCGCTCAGAGTTATAAGGAGTTGCAAGGAATTAGGTTTGAGCACGGTGATTGGTTTTTCAGAAGCCGATACGGAGTCCCTGCCTGTGAAACTCGCTGATGAAAAAATATGCATAGGGCCCGCTCCTGCAACCGAGAGCTATCTCAATATACCTTCAATCGTAAGCGCCATTGAAATTACCGGAGCCGATGCCGTGCATCCGGGTTACGGTTTCCTGTCGGAGAATATACCCTTTGTTGAGATATGCGAAGCGTCAAGGATTACTTTTATAGGCCCCACGGCTGAAAACATAAGGATGATGGGGGATAAATCTCTTGCCAGGAAGACCGCGAAAAGTTATAAAATTCCCGTCATACCCGGTTATGAAGAAAATGTCCTGAAGGCGGCATTGGCGCATGCAAAGAAGATAGGATTCCCGGTCATCATAAAGGCCAGCGCCGGCGGCGGCGGAAGAGGGATGAGGCGGGTGAATACGGTTGATGAATTTCAGAAACTCTGGACTACCTGTCAGGAGGAGGCAAAGGCATCTTTCGGAGAAAGTGCTCTCTACCTTGAGAAATTTCTGGAAAGACCCAGGCATATAGAAATACAGCTCATAGGAGACAGGAGAGGCAATGTAATAGTTTTCCCCGAAAGAGATTGCTCTATTCAGCGCAGGCATCAAAAACTAATTGAGGAAAGCCCGTCTCCATTTGTGGATGAACGATTGAGAAAAAGACTTTACCGTTATGCGTATAGACTTGCGAAAAGGATCGGTTACCAGAGTGCAGGTACAATAGAGTTTCTTGTTGATTCAGATGGAAAGCCGTACTTTATTGAAATGAATACCAGAATACAGGTTGAGCACCCTGTTACTGAAATGGTCACGGGCATAGACCTTATGAAGAACCAGATACTTGTCGCGCAGGGGGATAAACTCGGTTTTAATCAAGAGGATATAAGAACAAGGGGCCACGCTATTGAATGCAGAATAAATGCTGAAGACCCTTCCCACAACTTCCTCCCGTCCCCGGGGAGGATAGAAAGACTTTTCCTGCCGGGAGGGCCGGGTATAAGAATAGATACGCATATATACGAGGGTTATTCAGTACCTCCTTTCTACGATAGTTTGATTATGAAACTCATATCGTACGGAAGGACGCGCTCGGAAGCGATTGAGCGGATGCGAAGGGCTTTTGACGAGATAGTCATAGGGGGTATGAAAACGACCATCCCTCTGTATAAAAAGATATTTGCACATCCTCTGTTTTTAAGCGGGAGGTACAGCGTCAAGTGGCTTGAGAATTTTCTTGAATCCGAGGCGGCAAAAAATTCTTCGGCAGCAGTGGTAAAATCCTGATTGCACCAGAGCGATACCGATTTGACATCGTCGTACAAAAAGAGGGGGGACGCAATGGAGGAAAAGTACGGGAATGTGAAAATAGACAACGAGGTTCTGGCGTCAATAGCTGCGGTTGAGGCGAAGACAGTGCCTGGCGTACACAGGATATTTACAAGCCTTGTTGGAGGAATAGCCCAGTTCATAAGAAAAGCCCCGGATGCGGGTGTCAGGGTTGTGGTCGGTGAAAACGAGGTCAGTTTTGAACTCCGGGTCATCATTGATTACGGCGCCAATATTCCTGAAGTCACCTACCAGATTCAGAAAAAGATAAAGGATGAGGTTGAAAGAATGTCGGGACTGAAGGTCGCGAATGTTGACGTTGTTGTTCGCGGGGTGCACATGTCCAGAAAACAGGACCAGGAAGAAAAAGAAGAAAACGAAGAGGTGAAAAATGATAATTGACCTGCACACACATACACTTCTTAGCGACGGGGATTTGCTGCCTTCAGAACTTGCAAGGAGGGCGGAAGAAAAGGGCTGCGGTATCATAGGAGTAACGGATCACGTGGATTTTTCCAACTATGAAGAGGTGATAGAATCACTTTGCAGGGCGGCGCTCCATATAAATGAAACCATGAGGATAAAAATGATTCCCGGTGTTGAATTAACTCACGTTCATCCGGGCGAGATCCCTGAACTTGCCCGTATTGCAAGAAAAGCCGGAGCCAGGCTTATTGTTGTCCACGGAGAGACGATTGTGGAGCCGGTTTTGAAGGGAACCAACAGGAAAGCCCTGGAATCTGATATAGATATACTTGCTCACCCCGGGATGATGGACAGGGAGGATGCGAAGATAGCTGCGGAAAGAAAGATAAGCGTTGAGATTTCCGGGAGGGCAGGACACAGTTTTTCAAACGGGCATGTTGTCCGTCTATGGTATGAATACGGATTTCCCCTGGTGCTCAACACCGACACACACTCTCCGGAGGATCTTGTTGACGAAAAATTTGCGGAGGCACTTGTTATTTCTGCAGGAGTGAAGGCGGAGGATACGAAAAAAGTCCTGGATAACAGCATCTCTCTTGCGAAGAGAATTCTTTATGGAAAATAATATGGAACGCTCATCAGGAAAAGACTTTTTGCTGACGAGGAATAATTTTGCCGTCGTATTGACTGGAGGGGAGGATAGAATTTCTGTCAACAGGGCTTTCAGTGACGTCGGCTGGTGCGAGTTCAGGGTGGACGAGTTTTTAAGAGATTTTCCTGAAGAAGAGATTACAGGATGGTTGTCCGTAAACAGGAAGTCCGTTGATTTCATAGGAACGGTGAGGAGTGACAGAGAACGACAGGACAGAGGTTTGCATATACCCGAGGGAAAACGCCTTGAAATATACAAGAAAATCATTGAACGCGTGGACTATATTGACGTTGAAATAAAAAGCAGGATAGCGGAGGAAGTCAGCAACCTGGCTCGAAAAAAGAGGAGGAAGGTAATCCTGTCCTATCACAATTTCTTGAGAACGCCTTGCTGCAAGACCCTTGAAAATATATACAGGGAAGGCATGATGCTGCGGCCGGATATAATAAAGGTTGCAGCAAACGTTCGGTCGGGAACCGACCTGCTTACCCTGATTTCTTTTACATCCCGCTACGCGAAGAAGTTCCCTCTTGTCGTGATACCAATGGGCGTTCCGGCATGCTGCCGGCTGATACCGCTCTATTTCGGGTCGCTTTTTACATATATTTCTCTTGGCAAGAAAACAGCGCCGGGCCAGATTTCCCATGAAGAACTGCGGTCAATGAAGTGGTTATTATGATTGCAGATACCGGGTGGGTGTGGAAATTCTTTGACAGAAGATGAAAGTTGTGGTATATTGCATTGAGTAAAGGCGGCAAGGATGCTGCCATAATACGTACAATTTGAACTGAGACATGGAAGTCTCAGGCGAAAGGCAAAGCAGCCCGCGTTATCTATGGATATCGCGGGTTTTTTTATTCTGGGGAGGATTGTGAAAATGGAAAAGGAAACTTTTAACCCGTTCATGGTCGTGCAGGAACAGCTTGATGAATGTGCAAAGATTGTGAAACTGGATGAAAACATCCATAGTATCCTGCGAAGACCGATGATGGAAATACATGTCTCCCTGCCGGTGAAGATGGATGACGGTTCCATGAAGATATTCCAGGGGTTCAGGGTGCAGTACAATAATGCTCTCGGGCCTACCAAGGGAGGAATAAGATTTCATCCCGATGAGACCATAGATACGGTGAGGGCGCTGGCTGCATGGATGACATGGAAATGCGCCCTTCTCAACCTCCCTCTCGGGGGGGGCAAAGGGGGAATCATATGCAATCCCAAGACGATGTCGCCGGGAGAATTGGAGAGATTGAGCCGCGTATACATAGACAGGATATGGAAATATATCGGTCCCGAGGAAGATATACCTGCTCCCGATGTGTATACCACGCCGCAAATAATGGCGTGGATGATGGATGAATATTCAAAGATCGCCCAGAAAAACCAGTTCGGTGTGGTTACCGGCAAACCCCTGATTCTGGGCGGTTCTCCCGGGAGAGACGATGCCACCGCAAGAGGCGGGCTGTATGCCTTGAAGGAAGCATCCGACGAACTCGGTCTGGATCTGAGCCGTTCAACTGTCGCAATACAGGGATACGGTAATGCTGGATATCATGCGGCGTCGCTTGCCAGAAGCATGTTCGGGTGCAAAATAATTGCTGTAAGCGATAGCCGCAGTGCTGTCTACAACAAGGAGGGGCTTGTTCCGGAAGGCGTGCTGCAGCATAAACTCAAGACCTCTTCAGTCAGGGGGTTCCCCGGCACAAAAGAAATAACAAATGAGGACCTGCTTGAGTTGAATGCCGATATCCTGGTTCCGGCAGCGCTTGAAAATGTCATAACGGCCAGGAATGCAAAGAATATCAAGGCAAAAATACTTGTGGAATTGGCAAATGGACCAACCACCCCGGAAGCGGACGCAATACTCTTCTCCAAGGGGGTGCATGTTCTTCCTGATTTTCTATGCAACGCCGGGGGTGTAACAGTATCATACTTTGAAATGGCGCAGAATTTTGCGATGTATTACTGGGACAGGGAAGAGGTGAACAAGCGGCTTGCGTGGAAAATGGCTGAGGCATATCATTCGGTCTTGCACAACTCAAAGAAATACAGGATCAATATGCGTCAGGCAGCATATGTTGTTGCCGTAAGCAGGGTCGGTGAGGCCATGAAACTCCGCGGCTGGGTATAGTTCAGAAGTTAGAAGTGGAAAGTAAGGACCAGGAATTCCGACATAACAATGTTTGGTATGCATGCGCCCAACCGGGCGGCTTTCCTCTGACGGGACACTTGCCCGCCCCGGCGAGGCGGTCTGCGTTCGGCTTCTTTCGTCGCTCTTGATAAAAAACATCACAGCATCCTTGCCCGCTCCTCTTTCAGACGCCCGCTTTGGAAACCGCCCGGCAGGGCTCTGGCAGAGATTCTATTCTTATGTCGGAATTTTAGTGGAAACTTATAATTTTGACTTTTTCCTTCTGACTTCTCATAATATATGGCATGACGGAAGATGATATAATTGATTTCATAAAAAAGCGTTTGAAGTACAGGAACAGGGATGTCATAGTCGGTCCCGGGGATGATACCGCGGTTCTGAACTACGACAGGAATCATTATCTGCTCCTGACGACCGACTGCATTGTTGAAAACATACATTTCAAAAGGCCCGCCGCTTCATTTTTCCAGATAGGCAGGAAAGCGATGGCGGTAAATCTGAGCGACATAGCCTCCATGGGTGGTCTTCCCCTGTATGCTCTCGTATCGGCCGGGTTCCCGGCTGGTCTTCCGATAAAGGCAATTGCGAAGATTGTGGATGGGATGCAGAAGATGGCCGATACCTACGGGTTTGATATTGTCGGCGGCAACCTGAGCAGGTCTCCGGTTCTGTTCATTGACGTTTCCATGGCCGGCAAGGTGGAGAAGAAATATCTTAAACTGAGAAGCGGAGCAAAACCTGGAGACGCCATATTCGTGACTGGAAAACTTGGCGGGACACTGCTCAATAAACACCTCAATGTGATGCCCCGGATAAAGGAGGGCAGGAAAATCATAAGAAGTGTCCGGGTGAATGCGATGATGGATATATCGGACGGTCTTTCAACGGACCTTTGCAGGATGGTTCTTTCAAGCGGAGTGGGTTTCAGGATATTCTTTGGAGATATACCCGTTTCTGCCGATGCCGTCAGGATGAGTAGAACCGGGAAGGATGCAATTCTTCACGCATTGAACGATGGAGAAGATTACGAACTCTTGTTTACCGTGCCCGCAGGGGACAAGAATAAAGTGCCGGCGAGAGTTGATTCGGTCCCTGTAACCTGTATCGGAGAGATAACAAAGGAAAAAAAATGTCTTGGGTTATCGGTAAAAGGTAAAACGGTAAATATAAAGCCTGCCGGGTATTCTCACTTCTGATACAGGATAGATTTTTAGCCGCAAAGCTTCGTATTGCCGCGTCGCCACGCTCTCACCTTCGCTAAAGCTACGGCGGATAACTCCTCCTTCGCCAAGGCTACCGCGGATTAACCTCGCAATAACAACCTTTTTGAATGTCAGATATTAAGGTGGGAACGGAGAAATTGTCCCGTGTAGGACCTGCTTCTGCGGGCGACTTTTTCCGGGGTCCCTTCCGCCACGATATAACCGCCCTTGTCCCCGCCTTCAGGGCCCAGATCAATAATGTAATCGGCACATTTGATAATATCAAGGTTGTGTTCTATGAGAATAACCGTAGAGCCTTTATCAACGAGATTGTTGAGAACATTCAGAAGTTTTTCTATGTCGGCGACGTGCAGTCCGACCGTGGGTTCGTCAAGCATATAAAGTGTTTTTTCGTTACCTTTTCTTGATAATTCCGAAGACAGTTTTACTCTCTGCGCTTCGCCACCGGACAGGGTTGTTGCGGATTGTCCGAGTTCAATATAGCCAAGGCCCACATCGTTCAGTGTCTGCAATTTTTCCCTGACAGAAGATACTTTCCCGAAGAAATCAAGGGCATCCTCAATCTTCATTTCCAGCACGTCCGCTATATTCTTGCCCTTATAGAAAATCTCCAGGGTTTCCCGGTTGTATCTTTTCCCCTTGCATATCTCGCATGGAACGAAGACGTCCGGCAGGAAATGCATTTCTATCTTTGTTATGCCTTCTCCCATGCACGCCTCGCACCTGCCTCCCTTGACATTGAAACTGAACCGTCCCTGCCTGTACCCCCTTATTCTCGCTTCTTCAGTGTTTGCGAAAAGTTGTCTTATGTGCGTGAAAGCGTTCGTATATGTTGCCGGATTTGAACGAGGAGTTCTCCCTATGGGGGATTGGTCAATCACGACCGCTTTGTTTATTTCCTCAACTCCTATGATTGCGCTGTGATTCCCGGGTTCTTCCTTTGACCTATACAGGATTTTTTTCAGGCCCCTGTAAAGAATATCCTCGACCAGACTGCTCTTACCCGAACCTGATACGCCTGTTACGCAAACAAACATGCCCAGGGGTATCTTTACGTTTATGTCCTTGAGGTTATTATGCTTTGCGCCCAGTATCTGCAGGTGTCGGCCATTTCCCTTTCTCCGGTGTTTCGGAACAGGTATTGACAATCTGCGGGACAGATATTGCCCTGTCAGGGAATTTCCGTCCGCCTTTATTTTTTCAGGAGGCCCCTCGGAAACCACTCTGCCTCCGTGTTTGCCTGCTCCCGGGCCCAGGTCCACCACGTAATCCGCACTCCTGATTGTTTCCTCGTCGTGTTCCACGACCACAACCGTATTGCCCAGATCCCTCAGTTGCCTGAGCGTATTTATGAGTTTGAGGTTGTCCCTCTGATGCAGCCCTATCGTCGGTTCGTCAAGGATATAGATAACCCCCACCAATCCTGAACCTATCTGTGTTGCGAGCTTGATTCTCTCCGCCTCTCCTCCCGACAGGGTATGAGTCATCCTGTCCAGGGTAAGGTAGTCAAGGCCGACTTCCTCCATGAAGATGAGACGGTTTATTATTTCCTTCAGTATCTGCTTTGCTATGATCTTGTTCCTCTCGTCAAGCGTTATGGCATCAAAAAATTCTTTCGCTTCTTTTATACTCATTGAGGCGACTTCCATTATGGATTTCCGGGCAACTCTTACCGCCATGGATTCTTTCTTCAGTCTCCCTCCTTTGCACAGAGGGCACCTGACTTCGCGGATATACTTCAATATCTCTTCTTTCCTGTACTGGCTCTCTGTCTGGTGGAAAAGTCTTTCCAGGTTCGGTATGACACCTTCAAATCCATGTTCTTCGGAACCGTTCAGGATTATGTTGAGTTCTTCTTTCCTGAGGTCGCAAGGACGGACGTCAATATCCCTGTTGAGTTCCCGCAGAACCCCCCTGAGCAGACTCCTGTAATATAAAAACAGCCCTCTCCCCCCTGCATCCTGCCATGGTTTAATGGCGCCTTCCCTGAAGGATTTTGTCCTGTCGGGTATGACAAGTTCCGGGTCGACCTTCATGAGGAATCCGAGCCCCTTGCATTCCGGGCATGCTCCGTAGGGGCTGTTGAACGAGAACATGCGTGGCGATAACTCTTCAAACCCGATATTGCAGTGGGCACATGAATAGTTTTCGCTGTGAAGCGTTTCTTCTCCGTCCTGCAACGTTATCATGAGACCCTTGCCCACCTTCAGGGCCATCTCCACGCTCTCGGCAATCCTGCTCCTCTCTTCCTCGGCAGGTATAAACTGGTCTACGAGAACGTCTATGTTGTGCATCCTGTAACGGGCGAGTTTAATATCCTCTTCAATATCGCGAAACTTTCCGTCCACCCTCATCATGAGGAAGCCGCTTTTCTGTATCTGCTCAAAGATGCTTCTATACTCGCCCTTCCTTCCCCTGACGACGGGAGCGAGAACCTTGATCTGTCTGTCGGATGCGCTGGAGACTATCCTGTCTATAATCTCCGTTGATGACTGCCTTGATATTACTCTTCCGCACTCAGGGCAGTGCGGCACGCCGGTCCTTGCAAAAAGAAGTCGCAGATAATCGTATATCTCCGTCGTGGTGGCAACCGTCGAACGGGGATTTGAGGCAGCTTTTCTTTGTTCAATGGCAATGGCAGGGGGAAGCCCGGTTATATGGTCAACATCCGGCTTCTTCATCTGTTCAAGGAACTGCCTTGCGTATGCCGACAGGCTTTCTATGTATCTCCTCTGTCCTTCGGCGTAGAGGGTATCAAAGGCAAGGGACGACTTACCGGACCCGGATATCCCGGTAATGACCACAAACTGGTTTCTGGGGATGTCAAGGTCTATGTTCTTGAGATTGTGTTCTTTTGCACCCCGGATGCTTATGAATTTAGGTTCCATTGTAAACCTACATTATATCCTTCCGCGCAATAAATTTCCATATGCAGTCTTTTCCAATGCAGAATGAGCCTGAAGGAGGGCACGGTTTCCAATGCAGCTTGAGCCTGAAGGAATGATGGGTCATAATAACGGGCACTATGACCA
>Ga0209609_10002455_pt1 | contig 10584 bp, 12 predicted proteins | sample LakKivw325mmetaG_FD_184136 | JGI IMG/M metagenome (GOLD analysis project Ga0209609, IMG submission 184136) | Anoxic lake water microbial communities from Lake Kivu, Rwanda to study Microbial Dark Matter (Phase II) - Lake Kivu water 325m metaG... | ecosystem: Environmental > Aquatic > Freshwater...
TACATCGAGCGCTTCAACCGAGAGAAACGAGTCTTCCGCTGGACAAAGACAGCCGACGAGATCCTTGAGTCATGTACTTCCCGGACGAGACACTAGGTGCGACTCCTAACCTCCGCAACTGTCGCACCCAACTACCCGCACCTCGCCCTTCGCCATCGAGACGACGCCGTCGTCGTCGACGACGGTGAGGATGATCTGCGGCCTCCAGCCGGTGCCGTTGGCGGACGTGTACTCGTGGCTGACGACGACGCCCTCGTCGGAGGTCCCGTCCCCGAAGTCCCACAGGTAGTCGACGATCTCGCCGTCGGGGTCGTACGAGTCCGAGGCGTCGAACCAAACGGCCTCGTCGACGGTGACGTAGTACGGGGTCACCGTGAACTTCGCCACGGGGGGAAGGCTCAGCGCTTGCACCTCGTCCGTGCGTGCGGCGGTGGCGCCGGTGGAGTCCGTGACGACGAGGGTGACGGAGTACGTTCCCTTCTCCGTGTACGTGTGCTCGACGGTGACGCCGCTCCCGGCCTCGTCGTCGCCGAAGTCCCACTCGTAGGACACGATGGCTCCGTTCGGGCTCGACGACGCGCTCGCGTCGAACGTGACCTCGAGCGGCGGATAGCCTTCCTTGGGCGTCTTCGTGAACTTGGCGTGAGGGCTGCTCGTGGAGATACACCCGCTCACGGCGAGCGCGCCGGCGAGAACGAGAACTCCGATCGCCATCCGTAGGTTCCTCATCCTGGTCCCCTCTCTTCTCCGTCCCTCACGCGCCGCTCTTCTCGGCGTCGTCCGCGTTGCGTTCGTTTTCGTCCTTCCCGTTCTTCGCCCTCGCGGCCTCGTCTTCGTCCTTCTTCGGCTCCGACGCCTGGCGCAGCGCTTCGAGTCGTGCCGCGACGCGGGCGTACACGGAACCTTCCGGATACGCGCCGTCCGCGGGCTCTCCGGCCTCGACGCCGGTGAGGAGCCCGATCCCCTCGTCGACAGTGGTCGCGGCGTAGATGTGGAACCGTCCGGCGGCGACGGCGTCGGCGACCTCCTCGGACAGCATGAGGTTGTCGGCGTTCGCCGCGGGGATGAGGACGCCCTGGTCGCCGGTGAGTCCCTTCTCGCGGCACACGCGGTAGAAGCCTTCGATCTTCTCGTTGACGCCGCCGATCGGTTGGATCTCGCCCTTCTGGTTGACCGACCCGGTGACGGCGATGCCCTGGCGAATCGGCAGGTCGGCGAGCGCGGACAGGAGCGCGTACAGCTCCGTGCTCGAGGCGCTGTCCCCGTCGACCATCGAGTAGCTCTGCTCGAAGGTGAGGTTGGCGGTGAACGAGAGGGCCTTGTCCTTGGCGAACCGCCCGCCGAGGAACCCCTTGAGGATCAGGATCCCCTTGGAGTGGCTCTTCCCGCCGAGCTTGGCCTCGCGCTCGATGTCGACGAGGCCCGCCTTGCCGGCGTGGACGGTGGCCGTGATGCGCGACGGCTTTCCGAACGCGTAATCGCCGAGCTGGAGAACGGCGAGCCCGTTGACCTGTCCCGTGGCGGAGCCCTCAGTGTCGACGAACAGCTGGTCGCGAACGATCATCTCGCGGATCTTCTCGTCGATCCGGTCGTGGCGGTGGTCCCGCTCGGAAAGGGCGCGGCGGACGTGGTCGGCGGTGACGTGGGCCGAGTCCCCGACGCGAGCCCAGTACGAGGCTTCCTTGACGATCGACACGAGGTTCCCGAACTGGCACGACAGCTTCTTGCGGTCGCCGGCTAGCTCGACGGCGTGCTCGATGAGCTTCGCGGCGCCGCCCCGGTCGAACGGGAGGATGCTTGGGTCGTCGTCGGCGCAGGCGCGGAGGAAACGGGCTAGATCCTGCTCGCGCTCGGTCGTGCGTTCCATCTCCATCCCGAAGTCGGCCTTGACGTTGAATAGCTTCGGGAAGTCCTCGTCGTAGGCGTAGAGCAGCTCGTGCAAGAGCGAGCTGCCGATGATGATGAGCTTGATCCGGAACGGGACCGGCTCGGGGCGCAAGCCCTCCGTTGCCGAGTACCCGAGCATTTGCCACGGGTCCTCGATTTGGATCTCGCGCCGCTTGATCGCGATCTTCAGGGCCTCCCAGCTGATGCCGAGCCGGAACAGGTTGTTGGCCGTCAGCACGAGGTAGCCGCCGTTGGCGCGGTGGAGCGACCCGGGCTTGATCATCGTGAAGTCGGTGATGGCAACGCCCATCTGGACGCGCCGCTCGATCGAACCGAACAGGTTGGGATAAGTGGCGTTGTGCTCGACGACGACCGGAGCGCCCTTCGCGCTGCCGTTGTCGACGAGGAGGTTCACTGAGTACCTCTTGAATGGGTCGGCCTGCGGCACGGGGAACGGGAACGGCATCTTCTTTGGCTGAGCGCCGTTCTGGAAGTCGTCGAGGTTGGCGACGATGTCCTTCTTCATCGCGTCGAGGTAGTCGAGGAGCTTGGCGAGCCCTTCGTAGCGGCTCTTGAGCTGGACGAAGTGCGGCTCGATCATGAATAGGACGGCTTCCTTCGCCAGCTTCTTGATCTCGTCCTCGCGCTGCTCGTCGAGGAGAGCGATCGCCTGAAGCTGCTCTTGGACGAGGGTCTGGACCTCTGCCTGCTTCTCGCGGATCTCGTCGCGGCGCTCTTTGGGCAGGGCGTCGTACTCTTCCTGGCTCAGCGGCTCGCCGTTCTCGTGCAGCGGGAGGGTGTTGATTCCGATCGGGGTCCGCTGGATGGCGAAGCCGAGCTTCCGCGACCGCGTGTCCATCTCGTCGAGCAACGCGGTGCGGCGCTCGCCAAAGCGTTCGTTGATCTTCTTCGATCGCGCCTTGAATTCGTCCGACTCGATCAGCTTGGGGATCTCGCGCTGGAGGCGCTTGACCTGCTGCTCGAGGTCGGTGCGCAGTTGGCATCCCTTCCCGGCGGGGAGTTCGAGGTACTTGGGGCTGTAGGGGTTGTTGAAGTTGTGGACGTAGCAGAGGTCGGGAGGCGCAGGCTCGGCGGCGCTCGCCTGAGCGAGGAACTGCTCGACCGCCGAGAGCTTACCGGTTCCTGGATCGCCGGCGACGTAGATGTTGTACCGGTTCTTGGCGTCCTTGATGCCGAGCCCGAGCCGGAGGGCGTCGATGGCGCGTTCCTGACCGATGATTCGGTCGAGCGGCTCGAGCTCCGCCGTGGTGCGGAATCCCAGGCTCGACGGGTCGCACGTGTAGCGTAGTTGCGAAGCGTTCAGTTCTTTGACCATGCTGGGCTCCTTGGCCTAGATTCTATCGCACATGCGTGGCTCAAGAAAGGCAGCGAGAAGAGGAACGATCGGCATCCTCGCCGCTCTCGCGTTGTCCCTGGCGTCACACGGCACGACGACGATCTGGCCGCTTGTGGACGTTGCGGGAACGGGAGCCTACTGCACGGCGGTCGGCGACGCGCTTGCCGCGGCGAGCGAGACGGTCGACGTCCTTCTGTCGAGCCTCGATCTCGAGGAGAACCCACTCGTGGACGAGCTGGTGCGGGCGCGCGAGCGCGGGGTGCGGGTGCGCGTGCTCCTCGACCAGAGCGATTGGGAGGAGGACATCACGATCCGCAACCGGCCGGCCGTCGACGCGCTCCAGGCGGCGGGGATCGACGCGCGGTTCGACGACCCCGCGGTGACGACGCATGCCAAGCTTGTGATCGTCGACCGGGTCTCTGTGGTGGTGGGTTCGACGAACTGGAACCGTTATGCGCTGTTCGAGCACCGGCAGGCGGGCGTGCGGATCGACGACGAGCGGGTGGGGGAGGCGTTCGCGGCGTTCTTCGAACGGCAGTGGAGGGCGTCCGGCGAGCGGACGGAGATGACGCTTCCGGAACCGATGCCCGTCGATGGTGCGCCGACGGTGGTGGCTCTGCCGGACGGCGACGGTACGGGCCTGTACGGAGGGGTTGCGCGGGAGCTGCTGACGAGGGCGCGGCGCTCGATCCACGCCGTCCTCTACCGCGTGTCGGTGTACCCGCAGTACGGCGACAGCGTCACCGGCGACCTCGTGGACGGCCTCGTCGCCGCCGCCGCCCGCGGCCTGGACGTGCGCGTGCTGATCGACGACTGCCGCTTCTACGAGGACTCGGCGGAGGCAAACCTGATGAGCGCGATCTACCTGTACCAGAAGGGCGTCGACGTGCGGTTCGACGAGCCGGACGTGACAACGCACGCGAAGCTCCTCGTCATCGACGGGGACACCGTCCTTCTGGGATCGACGAACTGGAACTACTACTCCGTCGAGCACAACGTGGAGGCCAACGTCGCCCTCCTGTTCATGCCCGAGGTCGCCGGGGTCTACGAGCAGTACTTCGAAGCCGTGTGGCGGGCCGGGCGGCCGATCGATGGATAGGGCACCAACGGCAGCGTCTCCCGATCGTGGCGGGTTCGACCGAGTCTATCGGTTGAGATAGAGTTTCAGATCGCGGTAGAAGTTCTCGTGGCCACCGACAGCGTAGATGTAGACGGTCCTTGTCGGCTCGTGCACTCCGTACGCCAACAGGTACAGCGTTCCTAGACACCCGAACTTGTGCACCCTCACACCGGCTAGATCTCCGGTCTTGAGTGTCCCAAGGAGCGGGTTCGCGCATACCGCTCGGACTTGATCATCCAGCGCCGCTCGGAGAGGTGCGGGGAGCTTCTTGCGTATCCTGATGAACTTGGAGGATGTCTTCGGCTGATAGAGCACAGGGCATTCTACCCGAACTGGTAGTCCTCGACATCCCCGGCCTCGATGGCCGCCCGCGCCTCAAGAATGTCCGCGCGGAACTGCGGATGCAGCTGAAAGTAGCTGTTCACATAAAACTCAATGGCCAAGCGGACGATGCTGCTGGCACCGCGCTTCTCGATCGCCGCAATCTCGTCGACCTGCTTGCGCAAAGCAGTAGGAATCTTTGCTGAGATGGTGTACGTAGCCATCCTGCCTTCCTCCTCCCTTCGCCACGGTGTAGATTCTATCCACCTCGGTCTACTATGTCTACCGACCGCGACGTAGGCTACTAACTGCGTGTACGGATCTCGTCACCGTCAGGCAGAACCCTCCGATCGACCGCGGCTGGCGGAGGCGCTCCGCTCCCTGCGGTTGCCTGGTTTGGCTCGGCGCTCTCTGTGCCCTTCTGCGGCGGGATCGGCGAGCGGCGGGAGCTACCGCGCATCCTCGCAAGGCGCACTCTGTGTCACGGAGTATTCGTCGCGTCGCACGTCGGACAGGTCCACTCGATCTCGCCTGTGAACAGGTTGAGGCGCGTGGGGACGAGCGGCCCGCCGCACGTCGGGCAGGGGAACACGGTGACGGTGACCGGGATGCCGGCGTCGCCGACGAGCGTCGTCCCCTCGGGCATCGTGAGCCGCACCGGATCGGCCATCCGCAGCGCGATCTCGGAGGGCATGCCAACGATGCGAACCTCTCCGACGGTCTCGATACGAATCCCGTTGCGGCCGATGAGGATGACGAGGACGACGACGGCGACGAGAAGGGCGAGGAGCACGGCCGAGATCGCGAAGCGGGCAGTTCGTTCCGTCATGTGGCGCCTCCCAGCGCCCTGCGAGAGCGTGGGCGCCGGCACTGACGGTACGGGATCGGTGCCGTTCCCTGCAATGCGCCGAGGGACCTTGGAGGGTTCGCCGACTTCGATTACCGTCTTCCGGCGGGAGGTGGGCGGTGAACAAGGCGATTCCGGCGGCGTGGTTCGTGTCGTACGCTGGAAGCGACATTGGGCGGTGGCGCGAGCTGCGGGGCGCCGCGGTCGAGCCCAGCGACGCGAGGTGGGGCGCCGGCACCGTCCGCACCGTGCGCTGGGAGGCCCGACGGGGCGAAGTTCATCCCCCGGGAACGGTGTACGCGGTCGTCGACTACGAGAGCGGACTCTCGGCGCAGGTGAACGCACGAGCGTTCGCCGAACTCCACGTAGCGGTCAGCATTCCGCAGTCGCTCGCCGCCCTGCTCCGCGAGGCGTTCGATCCGGAATCTCCCATGCCCGCAGCAAAGCGGGACGAACGGTTCTCGCGCCACGACCAAGAACGGATCGCGCGTCGCGACGCGGAACGAACCCAGCGCGCTCAGGCGCGAAGCTCGTCGATCGACGGTGGAAAGCGCTAGCCTCGTCCCTCGGGCAGCGTCACGCTGCCCGGTCGCGGCGCGTCGAGGATGATTCCCCCGGCGATGCGCGCCGCCTCGGCGCAGACAGCGGCGCAGGCGAAGCCGCCGCCGGCCGCATACCACGCGTCGTTTTTCGACGGGTCGTCGCACCGCCAGCCCAAGATCCTCTCCTGAACCTCCCAGCAGCGGGTCGAGCCGAAGAGGTCCCGGAATCGACCGACGAAACGCTTCCCGGCCTCGCGGACGGCGTTGTCGGCGTCGAGGTCGGTCAGGTCGTCGGTGGCGAGCGCGTAGCCGATAGCCATGAGCGAGCCGACGACGGCCCCGCACGTCTCGCCGGTTTCCGCAATCCCGCCGGCAAGAGCCGAGGCCCCGCGCAGGGCGTCGCGCCCGGCGACGTGAAGGTGCGTGTCGATCGCCCACAGGGTCGCCCGGCAGCAGTTCGAGTACGCACGCAGGTTGTCGAACGCGTTGCGAGCGATGGCGTCGAGGATTCGCTCGCGCGTCGCAGGGAGAGCGCCGGGCACGTCGTACGTCGCCTCGCGCCGCGCCCCCCAGTTTCGTTCGGCGATCTCTTCCCATCGCGCCATGGCGTGGATGATACGGGCCACCGGCCCAAGCGGCCACTCACGCAATCCACGCGGCGATCCCGCGGGACGCGAGGCCGACGACGAGGGCGATCGCCGTGGTCGAGGCGAGGACGAACCCGGTGCGCGCCCAGCCGAGCTCGCGCTTCAGGACGGCGATGGTCGCGATGCACGGCACGTAGAAGAGGAGGAAGAGCGTGTACGTCATGACCTGGCCGCGTGACAGGACGTCGAGAACGGCGGTCGTTCCGAGCGCCTGGAACAACATGACGAGCGCCAGCTCCTTGCGGAACACGCCGAACACGAGGGGAATCCCGAGCACGAGCGGCAATCCGAGACTCCATGTAACCGGCCGCGCCATGAGGTTGAGATACCGGTCGATGCGGAAGAACTCGAGGAGACTGAGGATGACGCTTCCGGCGAGGAGGATCGGGACGGCGACGAGGAGGAAGTCGCGCAGGTGCAGCCAGACCTTCGCCCCAAGCACCCGAACGGATGGGATCTTGTACGACGGGATCTCGAGGATCAGCCCGGGGCTCACGCGGGGGAAGAGGTAGACAAGCAGCCGTCCGGCGACGGCGATGACGACGATGTTGATGGCGTAGACCGCGAAGGCGAGGGTCGGTCCGAGGAAGTAACCGACGAGGCCGTAGATGATCGTCGCGCGCGCGGCGCACGGGACCATGACCGCCAGCATGGCGGTGACGAACCGATCCCGCGGGGAGCTAAGGATGCGGGTTGCCATGACCGCCGGCACGCTGCACCCGTATCCGAGGATGAACGGGATGATCGACGTGCCGTGAAGCCCAACCCGGTGCATCAGCCCGTCGATCAAGTACCCCGCGCGGGGCAGGTACCCGATGTCCTCGAGGATCGACAGGCCGAGAAGAAACGGAACCAGGTAGGGAATGACGATGCCGACGGCGCCGCCGATCCCCTGGAGGAGTCCGTTCACGAGGTGAAACGCGATCCCGCCGGCGGGGAGACCGGCCGCAAGAAGCGTCGAGGCTCGGTCGAACAGAGCGAGGATCGGGCCTTCGGCGTACGCGCCGACGCGGAACACGATCTGAAACAGGCCGAACAGGATCGCGGCCAGGGCGACCAGGCCGAACGTGGGATGCATGAGGAGCGCGTCGATGCGGTCGCGGAGCATGAGCGTCGGCCGTCCGATCACGCTCGTCGCCTCGGCGATCTCCATCGCCAGGGTGTGGCGCTCCGCGGCGAGGAGGCTGTCGCCGCTGCGGCCCCGCCGGGCTTCGATGGCGGCGACGATGGCGTCGGTGCGCTCGTCTGCAGCGCCCACGGGGTCGCGTTCGAGGAGCTTGGTCGCGACGAACCGAGGGGGCTGCGGGAGATCGTTGCCGCGCTCATGCAGCGCCGCCTCGAGCTCGGTGAGGGCGTCCTCGACGTCCTTTCCGTAGCGTAGCGGTTCGGCGGGGACACCGGCCTCGGCGGTACGGACGGCACGAAGCGCCGCCTCCTTCACGCCGACGCCGCGGACGGCGGTCGCCTCGACCACCGGAACGCCCAGACGATCGGACAGCCGCTCGACGTCGATTCGGATCCCCTTGCGCCGCGCCTCGTCGGCCATGTTGAGGCAAACGACGAGGGGCCGCCCGAGCTCGAGGAGCTGAATCGTGAGCTCAAGGCTCCGCGAGAGGAGCGACGCGTCGATCACGTTGAGGACAGCGCCGACGCCTTGGGTGAGGAGGTAGTTGCGGGTCTCGCTCTCGGCGGCGTCGAGCGAGACAAGCGAGTACGTGCCGGGGAGATCCACGACCTCGGCGGCGGTTCCCCCGATCAGGGCATGGCTCGTCAGGTACTCGACGGTCGTTCCCGGCAGGTTCGACGTGTGTGCCTTGTAGCCGACGAGGTGGTTGAAGATCGTGCTCTTGCCGCAGTTGGGCTGCCCGACGAGGGCAATGCGGATCACTGGTGACGCGCGGCCTCGGCGCCCCGGCTCTCCGCGTCGCTGCGCGCCTTCGCCCGACACGCGCTGCAGACCCCGACGAGCTCGAGACGCGTCTGCCGGACCTCGAACCCCCGCCGGCGGCCGAACGCCTCGGGATCGAACGACGGCGTGACGTCGAGCACGGAGCCGCACTCCGAGCACACGAGATGGACGTGGTCTTGCTGGCGCATCTCGTAGTGGCTGTGGTCCTCGCCGAGGTCGTTCGCGTCGATGACATCCATCGTCTCGAGCAGCCGCAACGTGCGGTAGACGGTGGCGAGGCCGATGCGGGGGCTGACGTCGCGGGCGCGGCGGAAGATCTCCGCCGCGTCGAGGTGAGGGTTGGCGTCGATGATGCCGAGGAGAAGCTCGCGCTCTCGTGTCACCCGCTTTCCCTCGGCGCGAAGCCGATCCGGCATGGAGAGTCGATCAGACACCCCGGCCTCCGTTCGTCCGCGGCGCCTCCGAGACGTAAGAGACCTCGATCCGCCGCGCGACGCCGCGTCCGAGGGCGGTCTGGGTTCCCCGCGTGCAGATGAGGAGGGGGCCGCGAAACGGGGCGCGCGCGGTCACCGAGACGAGATCTCCCAACTGGAGTCCCATCTGCTCGAGGCGGCGGCGGAGCCCCCACCCCACGTCAATGGACACGATGCGCCCGCACGCTCCGGGCGGTAGCTGCTCCAGCGTCATCGGCACTCCTTATTGATAATGATTCTCATTCTTTGGTGAAGAATATCCGGTTTGTGTGCCCGCGGCAAGAGGGAGGACGAAAGGCCGTCCGGCGGCGTGCAAATGTCAGCCCGGCGACGGCCTGGGGCAATCGCTGCCCGGCGAGCGAGCGCGTACTCTGCGGCGAGCAAGGAGGACAACCCGCTTGAAACGGTCCCAACGCTTGATCGTCGTGCTCGGTCTCCTCGGAGTCGCTCTGGGAGTCGTGGCTATCGGGATCGGGGGACCCCCGGGGCCGCCGCCGTTGCGCGTCGTCGTCATCGACGCGGGGCATGGGGGCGAGGATCCGGGGGCCGTCGGCGCAGACGGCACGAGGGAGAAGGACGTGACGCTGGCGGTGGCTCGGCTCGTCCAAATGGCAGCACTCGCTGACCCGACGATTCAGGTCGTGCTGACGCGGGACAGCGACGTGTTCGTCGCGCTGGCGGATCGGGCGAGGATGGCCAACCAGCGAAGAGCGGCGCTGTTTGTCAGCCTCCACGTCAATGCATGCTCGGACCCAAGCGTGTGCGGCGCGGAGACCTACATCGATGCAAAGCAGCCAGGTGACGGCGCCAGCGCTCGCTTGGCCGCGGCGCTCCAGACGCGGGTTGCTTGGGTGATGGGGTCGCGCGATCGTGGCGTGCGAACCGCGTCCCTGTTCATCACCCGGGCCGCAATGCCGGCTGCCCTGGTCGAAATGGGCTTCATCACGAACTTCCAGGAGCGTGGCGCGCTCAGGAACCTGGCGAGGCAAAAGGAGGTCGCGGCGGCCGTCTATGCGGGAATCCGCGCGTTCCTCGCCGATGAGGACTGAGGACGTAGCCTCGCTCTATCGCCTTCTCCTCCGTGCCTACGGCCCGCAAGGCTGGTGGCCCGCCGACGGGGCCTGGGAGATGGCCGTCGGTGCGGTCCTTACGCAGCGCGTCGCGTGGCGGAACGCCCAGGCGGCCATCCAACGGCTGCGACAGTCCAGACTCCTGTCGGCGGAGCGCCTCGACCGCGCCCCGGTCGAAGCGATTGCCGAAGCGGTGCGACCTGCGCTCTTCTACAACGCGAAGGCGGCGAAGCTGAAAGCGCTGGCGCACGTCGTGGCCGCGGACTGGGGCGGCGACCTCTTCGGGCTCCTTGCCCAGCCAACGGACACGTTGCGCCACGCTCTCCTGGGGATCCACGGGATCGGAAGCGAGACGGCGGACGTCATCCTTCTCTACGCCGCGAAGCGGCCGACGTTCGTCGCTGACCGCTA
>Ga0209609_10002456_pt1 | contig 10583 bp, 8 predicted proteins | sample LakKivw325mmetaG_FD_184136 | JGI IMG/M metagenome (GOLD analysis project Ga0209609, IMG submission 184136) | Anoxic lake water microbial communities from Lake Kivu, Rwanda to study Microbial Dark Matter (Phase II) - Lake Kivu water 325m metaG... | ecosystem: Environmental > Aquatic > Freshwater...
AGACGATGAAGAGGACGCTCCGGCAGATAACGAGGTAGACGCTCCGGGACACAACGGTATAGAGGATTCTACAGATGGCCTGGGGGACGCCGGGGTGGAGATTGGCGGAAGCGACTTAGCTCAAGAGTTCTCAAGCACTTAGTGGCATATCGGTGCCGGCGAGCTTGTATCCTCAGGCCAAACTTCTCAGTATGGGCCGGGTTCCGGCGGAACGAGTGCTCAGTGACTACCAACCCTGCGCAGGAAGGCCGGTCTGCCGCCGAGTTCCGGTGGCGTCATTCCGGGGCCCCGGCTTCTTCGACAACTATCGGCGCAATGTCAACGGGCCGCGTGACGAGGAAGTCGGGGTGGAATGATTGGAGAAACCAGGCCGGCCGGAAACCGTAGGTAACGGCGCAGGTAGCGACGCCGGCGGCTCGGGCGGCCTCGATGTCCTGTTCCGAGTCGCCGACCATGATTGCCGCCTCGGGGCGCACGCCGAGCCGGTCGAGAGCAGCCAGGACCGGCTCCGGGTGTGGCTTGTGCTGGCGACCCTCCTGCCAGCCGTGGACGTAGTCGAAGTGACGCGACAGCCCGAAGGCCCCGGCGGTGAAGTCGGCCTGGGTCTGATGCTTGGTTGTTACCAGCGCCAGCCTGACACCGGAGACCTTCAGGTAGTCCAGCAACTCGTCAACTCCCGGGTAGAGCCGGGTGTGGTCGTTGAAGTGCGCGGCGTAGTGCGCCCGGTAGGTATTGACGAACCCGGCCGTACTAACCTCGTCGGTCGGGTAGCGCAATTCGCGCAGGATGGTCTCAAGCGGCTTTCCCACGAGCGCCAGGATGTCGGGCCCGTCCGGCGGCTCCCGGCCGGGCGCGACCTGCCTCAGCGCGAACTGGACCGACGCTATCAGGTCCTGAGCCGAGTCAATCAGCGTCCCGTCGAGGTCGAAAAGCGCCGCGGCGAACCGGAGTGAGGTCAAGGCGGGCAGGGTGCGAGGCTAGGCTGGCCGGTGATACTTGTCCAGGTACGCGTCACGGACCCGCTTCAGCTCGCCCCGCGGGAACACGGCGAGCAGCTTCCATCCGAGGTCGAGCGTCTGTTCGATGGTCCGGTTCTCGAAGTCGCCCTGCGAGATATACTGCTCCTCGAAGTCGCGCGCGAACTTGAGGTACACCCGGTCCATATCGGAAATCGCCGCGTCCCCCAGCACAACTACCAGCTCCTCGGCTTCTTTGCCGCGGGCATAGCAGGCGTAGAGCTGGTTGAAGAGGTCGGCGTGGTCCTCGCGCGTCTTGCCCGTGCCGATACCCTTGTCCTTGAGGCGCGACAGCGACGGCAGCACGTCGACCGGCGGCGAGACTTTACGCCGGTGCATGGCCCGGGAAAGTATGACCTGGCCTTCGGTGATGTAGCCGGTGAGGTCGGGAATCGGGTGCGTCTTGTCGTCTTCGGGCATGGTCAGCACGGGCATCATGGTGATGGAACCCTTGCGCTCTTTGATACGGCCGCAGCGCTCATAGATGGACGAAAGGTCGGTGTAGAGGTAGCCGGGAAACCCGCGCCGGCCCGGGATTTCCTTGCGCGCGGCCGACACCTCGCGCAGCGCTTCGCAGTAATTGGTCATGTCGGTCAGGACGACAAGCACGTGCATACCCAGGTCGAAGGCCAGGTACTCGGCCGCGGTCAGCGCGGCACGCGGGGTCGCGATGCGTTCGATTGCCGGCTCGTCGGCCAGGTTAAGGTACAGCACGGTCCGCTCGATTGCGCCCGACTGCGTGAAGTCACGGATAAAGAACTCGGCCTCTTCGAAGGTGATTCCCATCGCCCCGAAGACGACCGCGAACGGGTCGCTCGTCCCGAGCACCCGCGATTGCCGGACGACCTGCGCCGCCAGGCGATTATGCGGCAGGCCGGCCCCCGAGAATATCGGCAGCTTCTGCCCGCGCACCAGGGTATTGAGTCCATCGATGGAAGAGACGCCGGTCTGGATGAACTCATTCGGATACTCCCGCGCGTAGGGGTTGATCGGCGCACCGTTGACGTCGGCGCGCTTGTCCGGGATTATTGCGGGTCCGTTGTCGCGGGGTCGGCCGAGCCCGCCGAACACGCGGCCGAGTATCTCCGGCGACAGCTCGATGGTGATGCCGCGGCCGGTAAACCGCGCCGAGGTTGCAGGCACGTCGATGCCGGTAGTGCCCTCGAACACCTGTACCAGCGCCCGGTCATGCTCGACCTCAAGCACCTGGCCGCGCCGCACGGCGCCGGTAGGCAGCGAAATCTGCACCAGCTCCTGATACTTGACGCCGGCCACTCCTTCAACCACCATCAGCGGTCCGGCAATCGACGAGACGGTCCGGTATTCCCTGATCATGTCGCCTCCAGTGATGCGAGCTCCCGTTCCATCTCGGTGCGTATCCCGGTGATGGACGCGGCCGCGTCGGCCTCGGCGAGATACTTCATGCGCGCAATCCGGTCGCGCACCGCCGCCTGCTCGATTGCCTCCATACTCACGCCCCTCGCCAGCGCCGCCTGCCCAAGTCGGTAGAAGAGCAGTATCGCGCTCAACATGGCGGCCTGCTTGCCCAGCGACGTGTACGTATCCACCTCGTGGAACGCGTTCTGGTGCAGGAAATCCTCGCGGATGGAGCGCGCCGCTTCCAGTACCAGGCGGTCCTGCGGTGAGATAGTATCCTTACCGACCAGCCGCACGATCTCCTCGAGCTCCTCTTCCTTCTCCAGCAACTGCATCGCCGCCGCGGCGTCATCCATGAACTGCGGGGTTGCGAGCTTGACGAGCGCCTCCCGCAGGATGTCGTTGTAAAGGGAATAGGAGTTGAGCCACGATATGGCGGGGAAGTGTCGCCGGAACGCGAGTCGGTCCTCAAGCGACCAGAAGACTTTTACCACCCGCAGCGTCGCCTGCACCACCGGGTCGTTGAGGTCCCCGCCGGGCGGCGAGACCGCGCCGACCACCGACAACGCGCCTTCCTGCTCGTCTCCTTCGGGCGTGCGGCCGAGGCAGACAACGCGGCCGGCCCGTTCATAGAACTCGGCCACACGCGTCGCCAGGTACGCGGGGTAGCCCTCCTCGCCCGGCATCTCCTCCACGCGTCCGGAGATCTCGCGCATCGCCTCGGCCCAGCGCGAGGTCGAATCGGCCTGAAGCGCGACCGAGTAGCCCATGTCGCGATAGTACTCCGCAATCGTGATGCCGGTGTAAATCGATGCTTCGCGCGCCGCCACCGGCATGTTCGAAGTGTTCGCAATCAGCACGGTCCGCTTCATCAACGGCTCGCCCGACTTGGGGTCTACCAGGTGCGGGAATTCCATGAGCACGTCGGTCATCTCGTTTCCCCGCTCGCCGCACCCGACGTAAATCACGACTTCGGCGTCCGACCACTTGGCGAACTGGTGCTGAATGACGGTCTTGCCCGAGCCGAACGGGCCGGGCACGGCTGCGGTCCCGCCCTCGGCAATGGGGAAGAATGTGTCGACGACGCGCTGCCCGGTCACAAGGGGCATCTCCGGCTGCAGCTTGCGGCGGTATGGCCGCGCCTTGCGCACCGGCCACCGCTGCATCATCGTCAGCGCCTGCTCACCTTGCGCGGTTTTCACAACCGCAACCGTATCGTCGACCCGGAACTGGCCCGGTCCAATGCGCGCCAGCTCGCCGGAAATGCCGGGCGGCACCATTATCCGGTGACGGACGAGAACTGTCTCCTGCACCTCGCCGATAGCGTCGCCCGGCTCGACCTTGTCGCCGGGCTTCCGCAGCGGCTCGAACCCCCAGCGCCGCTCTCGGTCCAGCGGCGGCGCCTCGACCCCGCGGCTGATGAAGTCGCCAACCTTCTGCTGGATGACGTTCAGCGGGCGCTGGATGCCGTCGTAGATGGACTCGACGAGCCCGGGCCCGAGCTCGACCGACAAGGGTTCGAAGGTCGGGAATACCGGCTCGCCGGGCCCGACCCCGCCCGTTTCCTCGTACACCTGAATCGAGGCTTTGTCGCCGTCCAGTTCGATAATCTCGCCGACGAGCCGCTTGTCGCTCACCTTGACGACGTCGTACATCCTCGCGCCGGACATGCCATCGGCAACCACCAGCGGTCCCGAAACTTTGACAATCGTGCCGGTTCTGCTCTCAGCCATTACTTGACACCTCCGGCGTCATGCGACGCCCGTGACCGGTCATTCCGCCGACTCCCGACCAAACACGTCAGCGCCGACCGCGCTCTTCACAAGGTCCCTCAGCCGGACGAGTCCCCGCTGCTCGGATCCCATCGGTAGCATCACCAGGCACGGCGTTGCGGTACGGCTGCAGCGGTTGACCGTGCCCCCCAGATACGGATACAGGTCTTCAGTATAGAACAGCACCGCGAGCCCGGAAGCGGCGATTTCTTCGACCCGGGCGGCCACTTCCGGCCCGGGCTGCAGCGGAAACACCGCCAGCCCCGCGGCCCGGAACGGCGCTACCACCTCGGCTCGTCCGACAACACCGACCCGCGCCGCCAACTGCGAATCACTCGGCATATGCCACCAGGTCCTGCGCTGTTTCCGGGGACACACCGGCAAGCTTCGCCGCGTAGAGCTGCCGCAGATTGCGCAGCTCATTCTCCCGGAACAGGAAGAAGGCGACGAGCGGCTCGCAACCGAATGTTGCGTACCTGGTCCGGCGGAGGAACCGCAATTCCAGCTCGCGGCCGAGTCGCTCCATGCGCAGGAACGTACGCCTGTCCCGGACCGCCGCGATCCCCTGCTCAAGGTAGTCGCGGTAAAGCTCGCCGCCGACGCCCTGCGGTGGCCCCTTGGCGAAACGGTCAAACACCACTTCCCAGGGCTCGGTCAGCGCGGCGGCGAGGGCCTTTCTGTCCAGCGTCCCGCCGGCAAGAAAAGCGTTGGCCAGCTTCGCTTCCCGGTCTCGTTCTCCTCCGTCGCCCGGCTGCAACTTCATGCGGACCAGAGTACGCAGATTCTCGACGTCGGCGTGTAGACGGAGATATGCGGTCACAAACTCGTTGACGCTCGACGCTTCCATCAGCAGCGCGTGCTCGGTCTTGTCCACCGCCATGTCGACGGCGGCCGGGTCATGGTCCCGGCTGAAGTCGGCCGTCACTTCAGCGACCGTCACGGTCACGCGCGCAGCAGATGGCTCGCCGCCCAGTTCCGCCGGTAGTGCCACCGCGGTGCCGTTCCCTGCCAGCGAACGCTTGAGGTCCGCTTTCAGGCGGCGGAACGCGTCGGGCAGCCGCAGCAGGTCGAGCAGCCAGGGGTCGAGCGCGTACTGGGATAGAAAAGTCGTATTATCCCGTGAAGCCATTTCGAGCGCCTTCGGTACATCGGACGAACTCTCCTGCAGAAACCTGGCGTACGCGGTCTCGACCAGCGCTGCGGCGAAGTCCTCACCGCTCTTGGCCAATATCAGCCGCTCGTATCTGGTCCGGTCCAGCAGGGATGCTTCAAGTGCGCGAATGCGCCCAACGGCGAAGCCGTAGGCGGGATTCTCGCTCAATTTGGCCGTCACGTGTGGTCTGTATCTTTCTAATGCTCTGGGGTCGTGTCCTGAGCCGACGCTAATGATAATAGCGTGGGAAGTAAGTGTCAACCGGCGGTTGACGCGAGGTGACATATCGTCGGATGCGCGTCACCGATTCACCGGTCTCTGGCAAGGTACGAGAACGAGCCACGGCCGTAACAACAACGCCCATATTCACGTCAGCAGCAGTCAGTCCCAGACCGCAAGCACAGCGCGTGCCGCAGCGAGTAGTACCCTGCCTGTCTGGTTCATTCGGACTATCACAGTAGGACGGACCACCGCGTTGCATGCGCGTCTTCGTTTCTGCACCAGATGACGCAGCACATAAGAAGCGGACGAGAGGTCAAAGACGGGGTGTTATAAAAGGTATTCACTTAGTAGTAGACTAAAGTTCTAGCGACGCAGGGCGGGTTCGCTGTTCCAGACTCCAAAACTAACGACTTATGAATCTGATGTTGTTGTTGGGTTGTGGATAAGTGGGGAGAATGCCGAATGAATTGCCAGTAAAGGTGTTGTGTTCTCTTTCCGTGGGAGTTGTAGGTTTGGTAAGCCGTTCATCGGCAAGCGACCCGCCGCTATTCACATCGTGGTCAACGTACTTCTCCCCCATTTATCCCCTTGGCCAGCTTTTCGAGACGGGCGGCGAAGGCGGGGTCTGCGATTCGGAGTTCGCCGACCTTCTTGATCGCGTGCAGCACGGTCGTGTGGTCCTTGTTGTTGAACAGCGCGCCGATTTCTTTCAGCGAGAGGCTGAGCGTGGTCCGGAGCAGGTACATCGCGACTTGCCGGGCGAGGGCGAGTTGTTTGGTCCGGCCGCCTCTGACAATCTCGGTCGTCGAGACGCAGTAGCTGTCGGCGCAGGCTTTGATGATGCGGTTGTGGTCAACCGGCTCGTCTTCTCTGAGGATGTCTTTGAGCGCTTCCTGGGCGAGCTGGACCGTGATGGGGCGGCCGTCGAGCGACGCAAGCGCCAGCAGCCTCACCCAACTCCCTTCCAGCGCCCTGACGCTCGTCCTGACCCGGGCGGCTATGAAGTAGGCGACTTCGTCCGGCAGGTCCGCGTGGTCCATAACCGCTTTCTGCCTGAGGATGGCGATCCGCGTTTCCAGTTCGGGCTGCTGGACGTCGACCACCAGGCCGGAACCGAGCCGGGAGGCGAGCCGGCCTTCCAGTGTGGGTATGTCCTGCGGCGGCCGGTCGCTGGTGAACACGACCTGGCTGCCGGCGTCGTGGAGCGAGTTGAAGATGTAGAAAACTTCCTCCTGGAGGCGTTCCTTGCCGATAAGGTAGTGGACGTCGTCGAGCAGCAGCATGTCCAGGCTGCGGTACTTGTTCTTGAACTCGATTCGGGCGTTCTTCTCGATGGCCTGGATGAGTTCGACGAACAGGTCGTCGGCGGCCGTGTAGTAGACCTTGAGCGCCGGCTTCAGACGCAGCGCCTGGTTGCCGATTGCCTGTACCAGGTGAGTCTTGCCCAGACCCACGCCGCCGTAGATGAAGAGCGGGTTGTAGTTGGCGCCGGGCCGCTCCGCCACGCAGCGTGCGGCGGCTGCGGCGAACCGGTTTGACTCGCCCACCACGAAGTTCTCGAACGTCAGGTGGGCCTGAAGCCGGTATCCGTTCGCCCTGATGCCCGGCCGCCGCGCCGGCGCGCGCCGGATGAGCACGCCAGAGTCAGCCGAATCGCGCGGACGGAATGATACGGCCAACTCCTGGCCGGTAACTTCGGATAGCGCGGCGCGCACCTCGGCCAGGTAGCGCTGGCTTATCCAGTCGGCGAAGAATGAATTCGGGACGTCCACCTCCAGCGTGCCGTCCCTTATTGCCCGCCCCCGGGTCGGTGCGAGCCATGTCTCGAATCCTTCTCGGCTTACGCGTGGCCGCACGTAGTCGAGAACATCGGTCCAGAGCCTCCCCGCGTCGGGTGATTCCTGCCCGACGTGCGAGTGCAATTCGCTGTCAGCCACACCCATCTGCAGCCCCTTTCGGATGTTAGCAAACCTACGCTTCGATGGGGCAACCGGGGAAACCCACAAAACGAGCAGGTTATCCACAGAGTTGTCCACATGTCCGCGTAGCGCGAATCTTGCGACAAAGAACGGTGCGCCTGCGGCGCCAACCAGTGGAAACGAACCGAATTGTAGGGGTCTCTAGTTGCCTAATGGCATATTAGGCCTGCGGCCCCGGAAGTCAAGGTTGAAGTTGGGCCCGGGGACCGAAATTGAACCACCGGCCGTGGAGGAAACGCACAAAGAGAAGGGACGGTAGTGGTCAACCGGTCCAGGGGCGGACCGATCCTTCGCTTGACCACTTGACCGCCTGATCACTCGACCACTTCCTTTGTGCGGCTGCTGCCACTTGGCCCAGCGCGATGCCGCCGTCGTTGAGCGGCACCGAGAGATTCCATGCGACACGGCGGCCGCGGCGGCGGAGCCCGGCAACGACATGGCCGCGCAGCAGTTCGTTGTGAAAGGAACCGCCCGAGAGACAGACGGTTCGAGCGTGGTACTGCCGACACAGACTGTCAGCGAGCGCGACTGCGGCTAAGGCAATGGTATTATGGAACTTGGCCGCCACAGCCGCCGGGGCGACGCCGGCGGATGTTTCACGTGAAACGTGGCAGAGCAGCGGCTCCGGTCGGATGAGCGCGGGCGAGGCCGACCGGTCCAGCAGGTCGCCGACCGGCCAGTTGCCGCGCTCCCGCGGGTCCGCAGCCGCCTCCAAGGCAACCGGTGCCTGGCCGTCGAACGTCGCGGTCGCGCAGACCCCGGTTATGGCGGCAACCGCGTCGAAGAGGCGCCCGAGCGAGGAAGTGAGCAGGCCGGAGGCCGCCGACGCCTTGGAGCCTTTCAGCCCTTCAGCCTTTGAGCCTACGTATGCCCGCGCCTGCCGCAGATATGCTCGCGCCACACGTCGAGGGTCGGCTACCTCGCTGCCGGCGTCAGCGAGGCGCAGGTATCCCAGGTGTCCGACGCGAGACCAGTTAAGGCCGTGCTCCACGAGCAGGAACTCGCCGCCCCATATCGCGCCGTCGGTTCCGTACCCGGTTCCGTCAAAGGCGAGACCGAGCACCGGTCCGGACAGGCCGTGTTCGGCCATCACCGACAGAACGTGCGCATGGTGGTGCTGGACCCGGAGGAGTGGCACGCCGAGTTCGCCGCTGATTCGCTCAGCCAGCCGGGTGGAGGCATAGTCGGGGTGGAGGTCACAGGCGACGGCTTCCGGACGTATGCCGGTCCAATCCATGAGGCGTTGATACGTATCGAGCCAGAACCGCTCGCCGCGTGCGGTCGCGACCGTGCCGATATGCGGGCTCAAGAACACATGATTCCCAGTCGCGAGGGCGAAGACGTTCTTATACTCGGAACCCACGGCGAGCACCGGGTGTTTCACGTGAAACATGCCGGGTACCACCAGCGGCTGGGGTGCGTAGCCGCGGGCGCGGCGAACGAACAGCATTGCCGATGTCCGGTTTTCGATCTTGGATTGGCGGGTTGCTGCCTGACCCCTTGACCCCTTGACCCCTTGACCCCTGTATTTTATTTTTCATCAGTTATCCCCCCTTTTAGTCTACTTTAAAGTGGGCACGTCTGTTTTTTGCCCATGCTTCTTCTGTATGGCCTGGATCGAGAAGAAGCTCTTTCCCGTAAGATATTGTCTTGATTCTTTTTTTATCAACCCCTAATTTTACCAGATGATCCTTTACTGTTTCAGCCCTTTTTTGTCCGAGCACGAGGTTATACTCTATGGAACCCCTTTCGTCACAATGTCCTTCTATTGTGATTCTTATATCTTTGTCATTTTTTAGCCAGCTCCCCATCTCTTTTAACCTGGGAAGCTCATCTGCCTGGATGGTGTAGCTGTCAAAGTCAAAATGGATATCTTTTAAAAGGGATTTTTTCATTTCTTCAAGCATCAATCTTTCCCTCTCCCGCCTTGACCTTGCTAATTCTTCTTCTGTAACACCACCTTCTTTTTCCCCTTTTTCAAATGCTGGCCCTTCTTTTCCTGTAGCCCCGGGTTGTTCGAGTTTAACTACCTTTGGAGTACATCCACAGAAAATGAATATGACAGTTATTAAAATAATGAAATATTTCATAAAACCTCCTTTATTAATACTATAGGGGATAGGCCCCTGTTCTTCTAAGGTATAAATTTTGGTTGTTCTTCATCCCCCTCTACAAACTTCAACATCCTCTTGCCCTCGCCATTATACAGCATTATATAAATATTATATCTCCCCCCCCTTTTTGATGAGTATATGATATACCTCCCGCAGGGTGAAAACTGTGGTGAATCGTTTATACCCCCATTTGTCAGCACCCTTTGATTGGAACCGTCAGCATTCATTACACATATTTCAAAGGAACCTTCAATACTGGATACAAAAGCGATTAAATCCCCCTTTGGAGAGAAACAGGGTGAAGTATTATAGTTTCCATAGTATGTGAGTCTTTTTATGTTCCCTGAAGGGAGGTCTTGCATAAAAATCTGGGGAGTTCCATAAATATCTGAAACAAACACCATTTTTGTACCATCCGGGGAGAACGAGGGTGAGGTATATATACCTTCTTTGCTCAGTATCAACCTTTTATCACTTTTTTCTATGTCAAAGGTGTATATAGAAGAATATCTGCCCGAAGTGTGTGAAAACCCTAATGTTGCTTTGCCTATCCAGGTTGTTCCAAACTTCATCCCCTCTCCTCTCTCTATATGGATCTCCCTGTTTTTTTCTAAATCCATAATAAAAAGATTGGGTTTTCCTTCTTTATAGGAAGTGTACGCTAAGTACTTCCCATTAGGAGAGACTGATGGCAGGACCGTTATGCTCCTGAAATTCGTGAGCCTTTTTGTGTTGTGTCCATCGAGGTCTGCTGTGTATATTTCTTTCTGGCTCCTGCCCCCTGCAACAAAAACTATCCTTGAACTCATAATTCCTTTTTCGCCTGTAACAGTTAGTACTATATCGTCTGCAAGCCTGTGAACTATCTTTCTCCATTCTTCTGATTTTGCTCTATATCTTTTTGCAAGCATCAGGGAACCATCAATGGTATCGTAGAGATACGCTTCAAG
>Ga0209609_10002458_pt1 | contig 10577 bp, 10 predicted proteins | sample LakKivw325mmetaG_FD_184136 | JGI IMG/M metagenome (GOLD analysis project Ga0209609, IMG submission 184136) | Anoxic lake water microbial communities from Lake Kivu, Rwanda to study Microbial Dark Matter (Phase II) - Lake Kivu water 325m metaG... | ecosystem: Environmental > Aquatic > Freshwater...
AACTGCGGCACCTGCATTTCAGGGCAAATTTGTTCCAACGGACAATGCGTTGCGCAATGCGTCGATGAGTGTTCTTCTGCGGGCATTAAGCGGTGTAGTGGCAACGGCTACCAAACCTGCGGTAATCACGATTCTGATTCCTGCTTGGAATGGTCAACGGTTACTCTTTGTGCCGGGGAGAATACTTGTTCGTTAGGGAATTGTCTTCCTGCCAGTATGAAGCGGTGTAGTAGTAGCAACGGCTACCAATTTTGCAACATTTATGAAAATGGATCTTGTGTCGAATGGTCGGCGGTAATTGCTTGTCCATCGGGGCAGACATGTTCGGATGGAATTTGTTTTGCTTGCCATCCATGGACGGTTTCGGGTTGCAAGGTTTGTAATTTATCGGGCACGGGATGGACTGATGATAATTCAAAATGCTTGACCGGACAAACTTGTTCAAACGGAGTTTGTATTGTTAACGATGAAAATATTAACGCAAGCGGCAATAATAACATCAATGACAATAACAACGCCGATATTGCCAATAATATTAGCGTCAATTTACCGACAATTGATATCACAGTCAACGGAAATTCAAAAGAAGTAATGGTTAATGCCGGCGAAGTCGTTGCTTTGGATTGGAGTGCGACTAACGCCGATTTGTGTCGCGCGTCGGGGGACTGGTCGGGCAATCAGCCGATTAAAGGATCAATGAGATTGACGGTCATAAATTCCAAAGAGTATGCGATTGTTTGCTCCAATTCGTCCGGTTCGGCAAGTAAAAAAGTTTTGGTTAAAATTTACGTGCCAACAAATAATGAAAGCGCAACGACGGCGATAAATAATTTTAATAATATCAATAGTGATAACGCGCCGATGACACACCAACAAATCATTGAAAAAATCAGCGAACTCAAATCTCTTATTGACGCTTTAACAAAGCAATTACAAGCGATAACCGGAGCAAGCAATGATTTTTCATGCGATCAAATCACGGATAATTTATTCTATGGCATGAGGGGGAGCGACCAGGTGAAATGTTTGCAAGAGCTTCTAAGATCTCAGGGATTTGCTGTGGTGCCGACGGGTGACTTTGGCGGCATCACCAGAACCGCGGTTGTTCAATTTCAAGAAAAGTATGCCGGTGAAATTTTGACTCCGGTCGGGTTAAGCCGCGGCTCGGGATATGTTGGACAATTAACTCTTGGAAAAATCAACCAGATTATCGCCGCAAGATAACTAAATTTTTTGTTTGAATAATTTTCGCCGGCTATTTGAATTTTGTTATTTGGCGGATGAATTAAAAAATAAAGATAGCAAACATTCCAATATTCTTCACGCACCGGAGATTTACCATGCTAAAGCATAGAATAAAAAGGTAAATCTCGGTGCGCGATGAAGCGGAATGTTGGAATGTTGATGATAATTTTAAAATTATGGCTTATATCAAGCATGAAGAATTTTGGGAGCGCAATGAATATGAAATGTGCCAGATATTTGCCGATTTGCTGTTTATGAATGTGGAAAAATTTTCGCCTGATTTGGCCGATGATCCCGACAGAGTTTATTTGAACGGCAAAGATATCGCGCTTTTGGACAAAACCAAGATAATAAATCGCATTTTTCGCAAATGGATGCAAACCGCGTGGCTCAACGAAGGCGATTCGCAGCATTTTGAAGGCGCCACGCCGCGCCAGGAATTGGCGGCGCTTTATCCCGATCTTGATTTGGGGCGGGATTTTTTAACTGCTCGATTGCAACAAGATCAGTTCGGAAAATGGACGGTGGTTCCGGCCTATTTTTCCCGCGAAACGTTAAAAGAATCGGGCGGCGGGGTTTTTGAGGCGGGAATGAAAAACATAAAAACAGCCAAACCCGGGGAGGTCGCGGCGCCCAATTTTGATTGCGAATTTTCCGCTTTTATTGATTTTTTAGATTTAATCGCGAACATTGGCAAAAAAAAAGAAGAATTCAGCGGCGAATTTCACAAATATTTTTCTTTGTTTTTGCATAACGCGCCGGCAAATGTGATTTTGAATTCCGGCCTTGATTTAAAAGAGGAAAAATTTCTCAAAATGACCGGCGAATTATATCATTATTTATATTGGCTTTTCACTCATCAGAAAAAAGGCAAAGACGATTTCTTCGGCATGGACCCGGTTTTTCGAACCATTTGGGGAATTTTCCAAAAATTTAACAAAAATCTTGCCGGATATGATGAATTGGCGCGCATGGATGACAGATCAATGGCGGGTTTTCATAAAGAAAGCAAGAATTTTCAAAAATCAACGGAGGTTTTCCATCGCTTGGGTGTTGCTTTTGATCGCTATTTTTTGTTTCCCGCTGATTGCTATTTTGGGGGAATGGAGTGCGTTTGGACCAGCCGCGAATCATTTTTTGACAGCATGGGCATCACGTTGTCATTTTTAAAAAACAATCTCAAGCCGCCGGAATTCAATTCGGAGGCAAGAAAAATCATTGATATCACCGACACATTATCCGACTTAAAATATATTTGGTTTGCTCCGCCCACGGCATTTCGTTTTCTGGAATGCCTCTATAACGATTAGAGGCATTGGAGGCATTGGAAGTCTTGAATCGTTTTTGCAAATGGGGTATGATGATAGTCGGGTAATTTAGTTTAATAGGCTAAATTTTTTTGGCCGAAAAATCAAAAAAAATATGGCAAAAAAGTCCGCGAAAAAAGAAGAGTTGTTTGTGGTTTCTCTGGGAGGGTCGGTGGTCTATCCCTATGGCGATAAATATAACAACGGACTGGACATCGCGTTTTTGCGCGATTTGCGCCAGTTTTTGTTGGCGCAGGGAAAATTGGGGCGGCGGTTTGTGATCGTGGTGGGCGGCGGCAAATCGTGCCGCATCTATCAAAAGGCGGCGCGCGAGGTTTTGGGCGACAAAAAAAACAACACCGATTTGGATTGGATCGGCATTCAGGCGACAAAAATGAACGCGCTGTTCGTCGCCAAAATTTTGCGGGAAATTTCGTTTCCGCAAATTTTGGATCATCGGCCGGGCAAAAAGGAAATTAACGCGTTTCTAAAAAGCAACAAAAAAGTTCTGATGGTTTCCGGCTGGGAGCCGGGAGGGTCCACCGATTATGACGCGGTTGAATGCGCCATAATTTTCGGCGTCAAGGAAGTTGTTTCGGCCAGCGATGCTCATTTTGTTTGCGACAAAGATCCGCGAAAATTTTCTGATGCCAAGCCCATTAAAGAGCTCACGTGGAATGAATATTTGAAATTGATTCCGTCAAAATGGGTGCCGGGGCTATCCACGCCGGTGGATCCGGCGGCGTCAAAGCTGGCGAAAAAACACAAATTGACGATTAAAAAGATAAAAGGTGGAGATTTTGAGAGTTTTTGCAATGTGATTGAGGGCGGCGACTTTGGGGGATCAATCATCAAATCATAATAATTTCAACTGCCGCTTTGAAGCGGCGGTTTTTTGACAAAATGGCAAAAAGCGAGATTCCCGATGAATATACCGCCGGAAAGACATTTTTTTTGGGCTGTGAAATTGATCTTTCATTACGTCCTTTGATACCGCGCCCGGAAACTGAATTTTGGGCGCGGCATGCCATTGCCGATTTGGCGCGAAAGAAAAATAAAAATTTCAGAATTTTGGATATTTTTTCCGGTTCCGGATGCGTTGGAATTGCCGTTGCTAAAAACTTGCCGCAAGTGAAAGTTGATTTTTCCGATATTGATTCTTTGGCGATTGAGCAAATAAGAATCAATTGCAAGATAAACAATATCGACCCAAATCGCGCCCGAATTTTTAGATCCGATCTTTTTGAGAATTTGCCCGCCGAAAAATATGACGCGATTTTGGCCAATCCTCCCTATGTTGATCCGGCGCGGATGCAAGAAGTGCAACCGTCAGTGCTTGATTGGGAGCCGCATTGCGCGCTTTTTGCCCAAAAAGGCGGCATGGCGCTGATTGAAAAATTTTTATCGCAAGCGAAGAATTATTTGACCGAGAATGGGTTTATCTATATGGAATTTGACACCTTGCAAAAAAGCCGAATTGACGTTAGGATTAAGCAAAATAAATATTTGTCCGCGGAGTTTTTCAAAGATCAGTTTGGCGAGTGGCGTTTTGTCAGGATAACAAAATAAAGATGAAAAAAATTATTTTGGCGGAAAGCAATCCGCATCATATCGCGCTTTATCGCAAAATATTTGAGAATATGAATTTTGATGTTGAGCTGGCGCGCACCAAAGAAGAGCTGATGGAAGAACTGCGCGAGATTCGCATTGGACGATCAAAAGCGCCCGATCTGGTGGTGATGGATTTGATGTTGGGAGACGGGGCTGGAAAAGAGGCCTTGCGAGCGATCAAAAAAAGCCATTTCACGCGCCATATCCCTGTGTTCGCGGTGACTAATTTTACCAACCCGGAATTTGAAAACGAAATTAAAATGGCGGGCATCGCGCCGGAAAGATATTTGATGAAATCAAATCACACGCCCGGTGAAATTGCCGATCAAATCCAAAACTATTTCGGAGGCACTCCGCCGCGTCCGCCGGTGAGGATGTCCTAACCTTTTGTTTTTAACCGCCTTGATCCATTCATGGCGGTTTTTTGTTGGAGCGTGTCCCATTTCAAGCTGTGGAAAACTCAGCATTTTTAGCTTTATTTTGCCTCAATTTGACATTGGGAAATGATGGGGTTAAAGTATACATATGTGGAGAAATGTGTTGATAAGTGGAAAATAGTGGGAATTATGTTTATTGGTGAATACACATATTCAATTGACGAGAAAAAGCGATTGGGCGTGCCGCCGAAATTTCGCCAACAGCTGAAAAAGGGCGCGGTGATCACGCGCGGTTTGGACAATTGCTTGTTTTTGTATTCGCGCGAGGAGTGGGAAAAATTGGCGAAAAAGTTGAGCGAAATGCCCTTGGCGCGCGCCGACGCGCGGGGATTCGCGCGGATAATGCTTTCCGGCGCCATGGAGGTTGAGTTTGATAATCTGGGACGAATTCTGGTGCCCGATTATTTAAAAGATTATGCTCGGTTGAAAAAGAAAGCGGTGGTGGCGGGCTTGTATAACCGCGTGGAAATTTGGGACGAAGATGAATGGAAGGCATACAAAGACAAAACCGAAAAAGAAGCCGGCAACATTGCCGAAAGATTGAACGAATTGGGAGTCTGAGCCGCAATAGATCGCGGCAAGCTCCAATAAACAAATTCCAATTTCCAAATAATATCCAATATCCAAATCTTAATGATCCTGTTTGGAGTTTGGTGCTTGGTATTTGGAATTTACCTTAATGGTCCATATTCCTGTTTTGCTAAATGAGGTGATTGCCGCGCTTGATCCCGAGTCCGACGAAAATTTTGTTGATTGCACTTTTGGATGGGGCGGGCACAGTTTGGCGATTTTGAAAAAAACCGCGCCGGCGGGAAAAATTTTGGGAATTGAGCGGGACGCGCAGAGCTTAGTGGAAATTCCTGAAATGATAAAAAAAAATCCGCGGTTGATAATTGTCAACGGATCCTATGATAATATCGCCGCTATCGCGCGGGAAAATAATTTTGATAATGTCAGCGGAGTATTAATGGATTTGGGGATGTCGTCGTGGCAGTTGGACGCGAGCAAAAAGGGCTTTTCTTTTTCAAAGGATGAGCCGCTGGATATGCGATATGACCAAAGTCAAGAATTGACCGCGGCGGCGATTATCAATGATTTCGGGGCAAAAGAGATAGAAGATATTTTCAAAAACTACGGGCAAGAAAGATTTGCAAAAAAAATCGCGCGGGCGATTGAAAAAGAAAGGCGCCGCTACCGCGTTGAAACTTCCGGTCAGTTGGCGGCGCTGGTCAAAAGCTTGACGCCCCCGCCGCAAAGAATAAAATCTTTGGCGAGAATCTTTCAGGCGTTGCGTATTGCGGTTAACGATGAAATCCAAATCGTAAGGCGGGGAGCGGTCGCGGCGTTTGAAATTATTCGTCCGGGCGGAAGAATGGCGGCAATTTCATTTCACTCATTGGAAGACAAAATTATCAAAGAAGAATTCGCGCGCTTGGTTAAGTCCGGTCGCGCGGAATATATTGTCAAAAAACCGATAACCGCCCGAGAAGATGAGATTGCCGCCAATCCGCGCGCGCGATCGGCGAAATTAAGGGCGATTGTGAAATTATAAAAAATAATAAAACGCGATGAAGAAAAAAACAAAAGCCATTATCAAAAAGCGTTTTTTCAATTTCCGCTCGCTGTCGTCGCTGGCAATTTGCGCCTTGCTCTTTGGCGCGGTTTGGCAACTAAATTATCACATTCATCAAAATTCTGTTGTCGCAGATTTAAAAAAAGAAATCGCCGCCATTGGCGTTCAAAACAGCGATTTGGAATCAAAGTTGTCGCAATCAAATTCCCTGGATGATTTTGACCGCTATCGGGTGGCGGAAGCGGAAAATTATGAAAAAGTTGATATTGCCGGCGTGCGCTATGTTTATGTTTCGGGAAGCGGTTTTGCCAAAAGATAGCGCGCCGCAAGGATTTTTGACATGATCGCCAAAAAAACAAAAAGCAAGAATCGTTTTTGGAGGGCGCATTTGGCGCTCTTTTGCCTCGTTGCGATCAGCGTCGGCGTGCTGGCGCGGCTTTTTTATTTGCAAATTCATTTGGGGGAGCATTATCGCGTTTGGGCGCAGGGATTTTCGGTTTACGCGAGCCAACGGCAAGCACCCGTCCGCGGAGAAATATTTTTTTCCGGCGGCCAGCCTTTGGCGGTCAACAATGATTTTTTCTATTGCTATGCCGCGCCGCCGAATATTAAAGACAAGGAGGAAGCGGCGCGGCGGGTTGCGGAAATTTTGCGGCTGGAAAAAAACGATTTAATTGAAAAATTCAGCCGCGAGTCCTCGCTTTATTCTTTGTTGAAAGAAAAATTAACCGAAGAAGAAGTCGCCGCGCTGGAGGAGGCGGCAATCGCTGGCATTTATGTTGACAAGAAAAAAATGCGCCACTATCCGCAAGGGGAAACCGCCGCTCAATTGGCGGGATTTGTTGATGATGACGGCGTTGGCCGCTATGGCGCGGAAGATTATTATAACGAAGAATTGTCGGCGGGCGAAAGTATTTTTCTAAATATTGATTATAATATCCAATATCAGGCCGAGAAAATGCTAAAAGAGGCCGCCGATAAATTGAAGGCGGTCTCCGGAGAGGCGATTGTCGCCGATCCGAACACCGGCGCGATTTTGGCGATGGCAAAGACCCCCCGATTTAATCCCAATGAATACAAAGATTTTGCCAAAAAAGGGATTGATATTTTTAAAAATGATTCTTGCCAGACATTATTTGAGCCCGGCTCGGTTTTCAAGGCGATCACCATGGCGGGGGCGATAAACGACAAAAAAGTCACTCCTGAAACCGATTATGTGGATACCGGCATGGTGAAAATCGGCGGCTGGCCGATTTATAATTATGGCAATCGCGCCTATGGGCGGCAAACGATGGCCGATGTTTTGAAATATTCAATTAATACCGGCGTGGTTTTTGCGCAAAGCCGGTTGGGGAATGAGCCGTTTGTTGAATATATGGAAAAATTCGGCATTTTTGAACCGACGGGGATTGATTTGCCCGAAACTTTTTCTTCCAATGCCGAGTTCAAAAAAGGATACGCGATTAATTATGCCACCGCGTCTTTCGGCCAGGGAGTTTGGATGACTTCAATCCAGTTGATTCGCGCTTATTCGGCGCTGATTAACGGCGGCGTTTTGGTGCGTCCGGCGGCGGCAAAAATCACTTCAAAAAACGACAATGTCAAAGAAACGCGCCGCGTGATTGATCCGGAAACTTCAATCACCATTCGCAAAATGCTTGCCAATGTGGTGGAGGAAGGGTTTGGCAAATCGGCGAAAGTGGCGGGCTATTCAATTGCCGGCAAAACCGGCACGGCGCAAATGTCATGGTCAACCCTGGGGGTTGACCGGCGCGGATATTCCGATAAAACCACGCAAAGTTTCATCGGATTTTTTCCCGCCGAAGATCCCAAATTTTTGATTTTGGTGAAATTGGTGGCGCCCGAAGCCAACACCGCCGAATATTCTTCGTTGCCGGTGTTTCGCGAATTGGCGCAATATGTGATTTATCTTTCGCAGCTGCCGCCCAACGAAGAACCTCTAAAAACCGCGCCGCTCGCGCTTCCCATTGAAAAAACCGAAAATTGAGCTATAATCCCATTGTTCGGATTTTTCCGGCCCCATCGTCTAGCGGCCCAGGACATCTGGTTCTCAGCCAGGGAACACCGGTTCGACTCCGGTTGGGGCCGCCAAAAATCGCCGTTACTTAACGGCGATTTTAGTTAATAGTTAATGGTTTGTGGTTAATGGAAAAATGCAAGCATCCGAAAGCAATTGCCGCGGCATTATAATTTTCAAACCCCGCCCCCCGCGGGATTTTTTGCCGTCGCCGCCCGCGGCCTTTCAATCAACCTTTAAATTTGCCCCTCGCCGTGATAAACTAACCTAATACCCGCAATTGGGCTTATTTTGAAAATAGAGGGGTATTAGTTAAATATTTTTATGGCAAAAAACAATAACGCAAAAACTGAACAATTTGAAAAAACACTTTTTAAGGCGGCGGATAAATTGCGCAAAAATATGGATGCCGCCGAATACAAGCATATTGTGCTGGGATTGATATTTTTAAAATATATTTCCGATTCCTTTGAGGAGCTTTATGCGAAAATTAAAGACGGCAAAGGCGATTTTTCTGGCGCTAATCCCGAAGATCCCGACGAGTATCGCGCGGAAAATGTTTTTTTCGTGCCGCAAGCCGCGCGCTGGCATCATCTTCATTCTCGCGCGAAATTGCCGTCCATCGGCAAAGATCTTGATGATGCAATGGAGGCGATTGAAAAGGAAAATTCCACGCTCAAAGGAATTCTACCCAAAGTTTATGCTCGTCCCAATTTGGATAAAGCCGCGCTTGGCGGACTGATTGATCTAATCGGCAATATCGCGCTTGGGAATGAGGCGGCGAAATCAAAAGATCTTCTTGGTCGGGTTTATGAATATTTCTTGGGCGAATTTGCCAGCGCGGAAGGCAAAAAGGGCGGGCAATTTTATACGCCAAAATCAATTGTGCGTTTGATGGTGGAAATGATTGAGCCCTATAAAGGCAGAGTTTATGATCCTTGTTGCGGCAGCGGCGGAATGTTTATTATGAGCGAGAAGTTTGTGGAAAATCATAAAGGGAATGTGGACGATATTTCCATTTATGGCCAGGAAAGCAATCAAACCACTTATCGCCTGTGTCGAATGAATTTGGCGATTCGCGGCATTGACGGCAGTCAAGTGAAATGGAACACTCAAGGTTCATTTTTAAATGACGCGCACAAAGATCTCAAAGCTGACTTTGTATTGGCTAACCCTCCATTCAACGACAGCGACTGGTCGGGGCAACTTCTGCGAAATGATCCGCGCTGGCAATACGGCGCGCCGCCGGCAAGCAACGCCAATTATGCGTGGCTTTCGCATATGATTTATCACCTTTCGCCCAAAGGAGTGATGGCGTGTGTTCTTGCCAATGGCTCCTTGTTTTCGCAAACCAACAATGAGGGCGCGATCAGAAAAGCGTTGATTGAAAATGATTTGGTGGATTGCATTGTTGCGCTCCCAAAACAGCTTTTCTATAACACCGGCATTCCGGCGTGCATTTGGTTTATTTCCCGCAAATGCGCCGGCAACGGCGATCGAAAGCGCACCGGCGAAACTTTGTTTATTGACGCTTCGGATATCGGCTTTATGGCCGATCGCACTCATCGTGAATTCAGCGATGAAGATATTGCTAAAATTTCCGAAACTTATCATGAATGGCGCAAGAGAGGTGGTAAATATGAAGACGTCAAAGGTTTTTGCAAATCGGCAAACATTGAAGAAATCGCCAAACACAATTTTGTTCTCACCCCCGGAAGATATGTTGGAATAAAAGATGAGGAAGATGACGGCATTCCGTTTGAAGAAAAAATGGCCGAGCTGACCAAAAAACTTGCCGGGCAGATGAAGGAAGAAAAAAGATTGGACGAAGAAATCAAAAAACAGCTCAAAAATGTTGGGTTTAATTTGGAAGAATATGCATAACCTAAAAAATATTTTTGAAATTTGGAGAGGGAATGGCGAGAAGTTGCCATTTAAGGCGCGAATTGATTCTTGGTGTGAAAAACATTTTGTTGTTGTGGAAAGAGTGGAGATTGGGAAATGGTCTTATGGGCAAGCTTTTGGCCAGTATTATTTTTATGGCAAGCCGGGAGATAAGACAATAATCAAGAATTCCGGGACTTATCGCTGGACTTTAGTTGAATAAAATCATGGCAGATCAAACAAATACAATTTCCGCCACCGCCAAGGCTACGGCGGACAGGCCAAAGGGATGGAAAATGACGACATTGGGACAACAAATAAAAGTTGGTCGTGGTTCGTCTCCACGGCCGATCCAAGATTTTTTATCAGATCATGGAATACCTTGGGTGAAAATTGCAGACGCATCGGCTTCAGAAACTAGGTATATAACAAAGACTAAAGAATTTATAAAAGAGGAAGGCAGGAGCACATCGGTTAAAACT